>Ga0247841_10002837_pt1 | contig 33423 bp, 31 predicted proteins | sample LaCruzMarch2015__2_FD_192410 | JGI IMG/M metagenome (GOLD analysis project Ga0247841, IMG submission 192410) | Freshwater microbial communities from meromictic Lake La Cruz, Castile-La Mancha, Spain - LaCruzMarch2015_18m | ecosystem: Environmental > Aquatic > Freshwater > Lake | place: Spain...
TGAATTTTATAGGGGAATTGGAGCTGGGTTTAAAGAAGCCTATTTTTGGGGTAAAATTATTGGGGGTGGAGTCTGGCAGATGATTAGTGGTTTATTTATGGGTAGGGTACCAAAAGATGTCTCCGGACCGATTGGAATGTATGAGGCTACCAGTAGCATTCGACTAAATCAGGGTTTATTAGCGATGATTCATTTTTTTGGAGTGGTGTCGGTTAACTTGGCAGTGGTAAATGTCTTACCTTTTCCAGCTTTGGACGGAGGACGGATTGTTTTTGTAGTTTATGAATTATTAACCAGAAAACGGGCTAATGAAAAATTGGAAACGATAGTAAATAATGTAGGAATGATGATTTTGTTGGGATTAATTTTATTGGTGACAGTGGGGGATATAATTAGGATTTTCGTGAAATGATAAATAGAGTTAATATAAACTTACTTTGGATTATGACAAAAAATAAAATATGGTTGGTTATAGGGTCTGTTTTATTGGGATTTTTTTTACTTGAAGCGGGTTTGAAACTGCTTAATTATCCGTACGTTGGTTGTGAGTCGGTTGACAGTGTTTCTGAGTGTCGTTCAGGGCAATTTGACTCTGAATTAGGATGGTCTTATAAAAAATATAATTCGACTATCGGAGAGGGTGTGGAATATATTATTAATAATGAAGGGTATCGCACTGATAATGTGGATAATAAAACAGATTTTTCAAAACCAATAATATTGGTTGTTGGAAATTCAGTAATATTTGGACATGGTATAAATTTTAAAGATACGTTTGGTTATAAACTTCAAAATAAGTTGGAAAATAAATTTCAGGTAATAAACATGGCCGTACAAGGTTATGGATTAGATCAAGTTTATTTAAAATTAAGACAGGTTATGAAAAAATATAAACCTAAATATGTAATTATGGATTTTATTGACGATTATGATAATCGGAATGTTAATAGAGACAGAAGGTCATTGTATCCATGTAATAAATTTAGTGGTACTAAACCACTTTTTTCAAATAAAAATAATGAACTGGTATTAAAATATATACCAGTGAAGTATGAAGAATATGATTTTCCAAGAATACGGTTAGTGTGGTGAAGATTAATAGATACAATAAATCAGAGGCAAAAAAATAAAACTGAACTGACAAAAATATTGTATTTGAAGATTAAACAACTTGTAAGTAATAACAATTCAATTTTGTTAAACATTAATTATTGGTCAAATGTTCGAGATTTTCAATTGGAGGACAATAATTTTGGCGTGGTGGAGATTTATATGGATGAAATGAGGGATAAAGTATTGGATGGTTTCCATCCGAATAGTAGTGGAGCGACATTGATGTTTCAAAAATTTTGGGATATTAATTCAAATCTGTTTTCTGATGGTACAAAATAATAGAAGATTGACATCTTTTTTGATTTTTCTTGTTTTAACTATCTCTGGTTTTTTAATTTCTTTTAAGACTTTGTTGTCACCATTAACTTTCGGTGAGGTGGACGGATATTCCAGAGCAATTTGGGCTTTCAATAACTATGTTAACGGTACATTGTTAACGTTAGATAAATTTGGTGGGGCGTGGTTACCTCTTCACCCTAAAATATTAGGTTTTTCCATTTTGTTTATTCGAGATCCACGGTTTGGTTTTAGGTTGATATCGTTATTATTTTGTGTGGCTTCAGTTGTATTAATTTATATTTATACAGAAAGAATTTTTAAATCTGAACCAAAAAAAAGACTAGTAGCTCTATTGGCGGCAATTATTTATTTACTGAGCCCACTGCGTTTGTTGTTGGCAACTCAACCTTTATCAGAACCTATCTCTATGTTTTTTTTCTCTTTGATACTAGTGTTATGTTCGGCTAAAAAAGTCAAACCACTATATTTAATAATTTTTATTAATATTGCTTGTGCGATCAGATTCGAATTTTGGTTTATGGTTCCTTTTATCTGGCTAATTTTATATATAGACAAACCAAAAAAAAGAATTAATTATGTCATTGAGTGTTTAGCGTGTCTTATCTTCCCATTTTATTGGATGATGATAAATTACTTTGTCTCGAGAAATTTTTTTGAATTTTTTTCTATTAAATATAGTAATGCCCATAAAGATGAATCAGAAGTGGTCTATTACAATCTTTTTTTGGCCAGTAAAGCTTGGGTCAATGCTCTTCAAGATCAGATTGGAATGGTAGGGTGTTTTTTATATATTTTCGCATGGAAACTTTTAACTGAGAAGAGAAAACTTGTTTTAAATAAAAAATATATTTTTGTTCTAATTCCTGTATATTTTTTATTGCTTTTAATACTTCAGGTTCATTGGGGTACCATGGAGTGGTTGGCACCTAGATATTTATTTCCTGTGTTAATTGGCATAATTCCATATATTAGTTATGGAATGGTAAAGTTTCTTGAAGCTATTTTTATGCGAATTAAAAAAAATAGTTTTATAGGATGGATATTTTTGGGTGGATTTGTACTGTTTTGTTATGGAGATATTTTGGGAGTGAAAAATAATATAGTGAACTGGAAACTAAAAGGAAGTGTGGAACAAAAACAAGATGTTTGGCAACTTGTTGAATATTTTAAATCAAATAAAATAGAATCAAAAGAAATATTTTATGTAGAAGAGGGAAAATCGTGGACGTGGGTAATGTTTGTTTTTCTCACCCAAAAATACGATATTAAAATCATTTCCTTATCAGAATACTTTACTAGAAATTTTGACCCTTCAACTGAGGTAATTTTGACCAATTTGTTTCTTCTTGATCAAAATTGTCGAGGAAAAATGGAATTTATAAATAAGACATTTATGGTTTGTAAGTTTTAACAAATTTTCTTTATGAGAAGTGTGCTAGTTATTTTATAAATCCCCATTCAGAATTAGTGGTAATTTCAGTATATAGGGCGTTGGCATATATTTGGTGGGTTATTACAGAGGGGTGACGTTCCTTATTACTAACATAAAGACTAGAATTACCATTTAACTGTTTAGGTAAAGTTAATACAGAGAAATAGTTAGAGGTTAATTGGTGAAATTTCTCATTAATATCAGAATTTTCAAAAATATTTTTTTCTAAATTAATATATATAGTTTTTACTTTAGGAAAAGATGTGGCAATTTTTTGAAAGAGACAATAATTTTGGGAAGAAGGGTCAAGGGTTTTTATTAATTTTGTATCATATCCAGATATTTTCAAAGTGTTAGACATGGGTTCATTAAAAACATAATCAAATATTGCAGGTCCAGGGCAATATTTTACATGTGGTTCTATAATTTTTTCATTGGTTCCATAACGATTGTCTGGATTGTATAGTAAATCATTACTCACAAAAGCGAAGATATATAAATCTGCAATTCCAAAAATTGATTTTGATTGCTGATATTTATTGTAATTGTCAAATATATTATCACCACCATTCCCTAAGGAATATATCTTTGTCGGCCTAATTTTGTTGAGCCTATTTTGAAGTTTATAAACAAATCTATTTTTGTTTTCTACACCTTGCCCCCAAGTATAGGAGTCACCAATAACAATAATATTAAACGTTTTATTTTTCGTGAAAATTGGAGTTATTTTAAGTTTATTATTGTTGTTTTGTAGAGTAATTATGTCTTTGGCTCGATCCCCAAAATCAGAATGTCTGATTTTTTCTGTTTTCCAGTATCCATATTTAGTACTTTTTTGATAAAAAAGTTTGTCAAAGAAATAGGTTTCAGTAATAAAGTAACAAAGGCGATAAGTTAAGAAACAAAGAAGAAAAGAAAACAGAATTAGAGTAAATATCTTAATGGTTTTGGACATTATTTTGTAAAGCGCCACTTAGGGTTGGTGGTAATTTCATTAAAAAGGATATCGGCGTACATTTGATTAGCGAGAGCATTGGGATGACCTTCGGTGGTACTGATTATAAAATTTTTCCATGGATCATTTTCCCAATTTTTTCTATATTTGGCCATGTTTTTACCGATATCGGACGAGAGGGTATATTTATAGTTATTAAGTAAATACTGTTTAAATGATCTGGTCTGGTCCCAATTGTCGTAACCTTCGGCGATGAAATAGATGGCGTTATCGGAGGGCAGTATCTTGAGACTGCTGTCAAGAATGCATTGATTCGTTGGGTTTGACCAGGCTTTAGTTAATATTTGATATAAGGTTTCGAGTTTGTTGTCGGGAAAATTGTTTTGTGAGGTATTATTTAGGTCTGTGTCGTAAACGACTGATGAGTTGGGGTTGAGTTGAAGGCAGTGTGTAATTAAGTCGGTACTATTACCTATACCTAATTGATTAATAAGAATGTCGTTAGTAACCAGTGAAAATATAATTAAGTCGGGTGAATAAAGATTTTTGATTTGTTGGTAGGTTCTTAAGTAATCTAAAATATTCCAACCAGGTCTGCCCAATGAGATTACTTTTGTTGATTTGATTTTATTAAGTTGATTGGAGAGAATTTCAGCGAATCTCTGTTGGTTTATAATTTCCTGACCCCAAACGAAAGAGTCACCAATAATAGCGATTTTAAATTTTGAGTTATCAGTGACATCTAAAATTGGTTGATAGTTAGATTCTAGGATTATTAAGTCTTTTGCCCGATTGCCGAAATTTTCTAATTTTAGTTTGGGATTATAATAAAGTCCGTATCCATGAGCTACACTTTTTTGATAAAAAAGTTTGTCGAAAAGGTGCTTTTCGGTGACAAGGTAACAGAGACGATAAGTCAGAAAACAGAGAAGGAGAGAAAACAGAGTTAAAGTAGAAATCTTAATGATTTTAAACATTATTTTGTAAAACCCCATTTAGGATTGGTAGTAATTTCGTTAAAAAGAATATCGGCGTACATTTGATTGGCTAGGGCTGAAGGATGTTGCTCTGATTTACTAACAACAAAGTTTTTCCAGACATTTCCTTTCCAGTTATTTTTGTATTCTGGAATACTTAAGCCAACTCTTGAAGAGATAACATTTTTTTGGTTAATGGCAAGGTGACGTTTATAAGTGTCGATGGGAGCCCATCCATCTGCATAATCGTCGGTAAAAAAATAAATGGAGTGTTCGGGTTGGTAGTTGCTGAAGACTATTATCTAATATACATAGGTTAAGAGGATTATTCCAAGATATAAGACTGGCATTGGCCGAATCTTTAGTTATGTCGTTTGATTCAGGATAATTTTCTTTAACGCTAACATCATAAATAGGATTATATCCAGAAAACTTTGATTGACATCCCTGAACTATGGAATTATTAGAATCGGATTTGTTGATATAGTTATCATTGTCAACGACGGTAAAGATGTATAAATCCGGAGAATATAATTGACGTGCTTGGTCGTAGTAATTTTTATAGTCAAGAATATTCCATCCCGGCATGGCTAAACTAATGATATTTGTTGGTCTGAGAGAATTAAATTTCTGATTAAGTAAAAAGACAAACCTTTGGTTATTCCTGATGCCTTGTCCCCAGGTAAAAGAGTCACCGATGACAACAATGGTAAAGATATTAGTACTTATTCCAAGTGTCTTATTTTGGTTGTTCCCTTTTAGGGTAACAATATCTTTGGCTCTTTCGCCATATTGTTGGTAATTGTCGGAATTAATATAGCCGTGAATAACACTTTTTTGATAAAAAAGTTTGTCAAAAAAATATTTTTCAGCGATGAAATAGCAGAGCTTGTAAGTGAGAAAACAGAACAAAAAAGTCAGGGTGCAAAGAGAAATGATTTTAATAATTTTAGGCATTTAAAAAAGCATGTAGACGAATGATGAAATTGGTGAAGTTTGGGCAAAAATTATCATAACTCCAAAAATAAATAGAATAATAATGGGTGGAATTAGCCACCATTTTTTATTTTGAATCAAATATTTTAAAAGATCTTTCCACATATTTATTTTTTAATTAAATAATTATTAAGAACCAAATAATCAATTTCGGTATTCAAGAAGCATTTTATCGCATCTTCGGGGGTACAAACAATGGGTTCGCCTTTAACATTAAAAGAAGTGTTGAGAATTAAGGGAATACCGGTTTTTTTATAATAGGCATTAATAAGTTGATAATATTTTGGATTAGATTTTTGATCGATAGTTTGAAGTCGACCAGTGCCATCAACATGGACTACGGCTGGAACTTTGGATTGAACTGATTTTTTGAAAGGATAAACCAGAAGCATATAGTCGGCCGAAATGGGGATATTTTTATCGGTAATAAAATATTTTTTTGTGTGTTCGCGAAGGATAACCGGAGCGAAAGGACGAAACATTTCCCGATGTTTGACTTTGGCGTTAATGATATCTTGCATCTTTCTGTCAGTGGCAGCAGCCAAAATACTGCGATTACCTAGAGCCCGTGGACCCCATTCCAAACGGCCTTGGAAATAGCCAATAACCTTTTGTTGGATTAGAAGATCAGAAAGAAGATTGTTAAGTTTTTTTTGGTCGGAAATCAGAGTAGCGGACAAGTGAAATTTCTGAATAGCAGTATTGGTTTGCCAAGGAGAGAATTCAGGGCCAAAGTAAGGGGAGGGGAGGAGTTCAGGGGGAGTTTTTGTTACGAGATTATGATAAGTGTAGAGAGCGGCACCTAAGGAAGCACCGCCATCACCGGGGTCAGGAGTGATATAAAGATTTTTAAAGGGAGTGTGGCTGAGAATTTTGCCATTAGCTAGGGAGTTTAGAGCGGAACCACCTGAAAGAATCAAATTATCAAAGGGGTGTTTTTGGTGAAGTTTTTTTAGCATGAAAAATAGGGTTTCTTCAAATACCTGTTGTGTAGTAGCGGCAATATTTTCGTAGCGGGAATTCATTTTTGAATCAGGTATTCTAGCTGGACCACCGAGAAGGTGGCAAAGATGTTGGTTAAACATAATTTCACGATATTCAAAAGAAAAATATTTGGTGTTCAACTGATAACTACCATCAGGATTTAGTTTTATCAGGCTTTTTATTTGTGAATAATATTCTTTTGGGTTTTTACCGTAGGCTGATAATCCCATGACTTTATATTCATCGTTGTTGACGGCAAAACCGAGATAGGCGGTAAGGGCACTGTAAAATAATCCTAAAGAGTGCGGAAAATTTACTTGTTTTTCTAATTTTATATTGGAATTTTTAGCAAAGCCGTAAGTAGTAGTGGCCCATTCACCAACACCATCGAGAGTGAGAATAGCAGCTTCATTAAATGGAGAAGTAAAATAAGAGGCAGCGGCATGGGAAAGGTGATGGGGAAGAAAAATAATTTGACCGTGGTAATGGAGTTCGGATTTGAGAATTTCCCTGATTCGTAATTTTTGGAGAAGCCACTGGGGGATAGTGTCAAAAAAAACTTTAATACTTTTGGGAAAATGAGCAACGTGTTGTTCTAATATTCGAGCAAATTTGAGAATTGGTTTTTCGTAGAAGGCAATATAATTGACTTCATTAATAGCGATACCAAGAGAATTTAGACAGAATTCGATGGATTTATGAGGAAAACTGTTGTCGTGTTTTTTGCGGGTAAACCTTTCTTCTTGAGCGGCGGCAATAATTTTACCATCCTTAATAATGGCGGCAGCACTGTCATGATAAAAGCAAGAAATGCCTAAAATAATCATTAATACATAGCCTCCGGAGAAGAATTTTTGGAGATTTTTTGCCAACGGTGACTTAATGGAGGAGAGGAAAATTTGTAGAAAAAGTGACCCAAAGAAATACCCAGAAAATAAATAAAAAAACAACCAACGAAAGTAGTTGCTTTTAATAAAAATTGGGTATAAAGATTAAATATTTTTTTTAAAAACAGCCAAAACCAAAACATAAAATTATTGTAACATTTGAAGTTCGAGAAAATATGAAGTGTTGGGGTCAAGATAAAGATTTTCAGTATAACTAGCGGCAGAAATTGTAAAGGATTTAGTGTTAGTTTTACCTAAGTATTGGGATTTTTTTAATTGATAGTGACCGGGGGTAAGACCTTGAAAAGTGATAGGGACAGTTTCGGTATGGGAATTTTTGGGATCGTAGTTGACAATTAAAGTTTGGATAATGGAGCTGTTTTTTGAAGAAAGGGAGGTAACCCAAGTACCATCGCCAGTTGAGGATAATTGTTGACCTTGAAGACGATTTAAAAATTCAAGAGCATAAAAACGGGGTTTGGCTTTTTGGTCATGAGTAAAGATACCCCAACCAGTGGAAACATCGGAACGGGGAGAGGGGCCATCGATGGCCTCAAAAGTAAATAAACGATGAATTTTCCCATAGAGTTGGGTGGATAAAGAAATCAAGTGAATACCGCTTTGAGCATCATCGTAACTTTTATCCGGGTTGGAATTTGGACCAATTTCAGTAATGAGACGTTCGATATTAAAATATTGGGGATAGTCGGAAAGAATTTGATTAAAGTTGTCAAAGTCCTGAAGATAATCACTGATGTTAATGGAATATTTGTGCCAAGAAATAAAATCAAGGGGGAGATTGTTGTCGGTGGCGGTTTTAAAGAGGGCTTTAATCCAATTACTATAGTAAGCAGTAGTGGCTGGGCCACCAACTTTGTAAACAGAGCCCTTAGCACCACTAGCTACAGCTCTGGCGGTATTAATGTAGAGGGTGGAATAATTAGGATTTTTGGCATAATGCCAGTTACCAAAAAGATCTGGTTCATTCCAAACCTCGTAATAGATTCCGGAAATGTTTTTTTCAATAGAATAATGATGAGCAGTGGTCTCAATTAATTTCGACCATTGATTCCAGTCACTGGGTTCTTTGGCATCAGGCGTATAGGAAAGGGAGAGCATAGGTTTGGCACCGGTAGCTAAAATACTATCGATGGCGGTGTCAAGACGAGAAAAATTATATTGGTTATTGCCTTGATCTATTTTGTAATAGTCAAAAAGATGATCGAGGCGAATTAACTTGGGTTGTAATGTCTTTAATTGACCAATGATGGGTTTGATCATATCAGTAGGTTCTTCGCCACCTTGGGCAATATTTTGCCAAAGTGATTGGGAAATGTTTGAGCCAGTAGCCTGAGTATTAATGACAATATTGGCAGGGATGCCGACGGCTGACTTACGAAGATCGAGAATAAGTTTAGTGGCGGAAATCAAAAGAGGAAGTAATAATAGAAGTAAAATGGTTTTAATAGATTTCACTAAACAAATTATACACAGTAAGATTAGAGATAGGCGGGATTTGATAGTATAATTTAGGTCATGTTTAGATTAGGTTTGAGTCAAAGGCGGTGGTGGGACTTTTTGATAACGATGACCGAAAGGGAAATTAAGTCTAAATATAAACTTAGTTTATTGGGAGTTTTTTGGATTGTCCTTAATCCAATAATTCAAATGGTAGTTATTGGATTTATTTTTAAGTTTTTTACACTTTTAAGAACGGAGAATTATTTATTATATTTATTTTCTGGTTTAGTGGTGTGGAATTTTTTTTCATCAAGTGTTTCCAGAAGTACTCCGGCGGTGGTGAACGAAAGATTTTTATTAAAGAAAGCTATTTTTCCCAGAGAAACAATTGTTATAGCCATCATTTTATCTAATTTCGTTCAGTTGTTAATTTCAATACTATTGATGGTGCCAATGATTTTTATGACAGGTATTAAGATAAATTTATTAGCATTATGGTATTTGCCAATATGTTTAATATCGTTATTGTTGTTTACTTTGGGTTGTTGTCTGATTTTTGCATCGCTAAATGTTAAATATCGTGATACAAATTTTGCAATAAATTTTTTGATGTCAATTTGGTTTTATGCTACTCCGGTAATATATGTTTTAGCGATGTTACCAAATAAAGTGTCACGATGGTTGTATTTAAATCCCATGACAGGTTTGTTGGAATTCTTCAGGTGGAGTGTTTTGGGGTGGCGAGTAGAAAATTGGAGTTTAGTAATTGGTGACATAGTAGTGGGATTGGTAATATTTGGGGTTGGAAGCTATTTTTTTAATAAAATGAGTTTAGATTTTGATGATTGGATTTAAAATGCAAAATGGTGATATTTTTTTGAAAGGAGTGTCAAAATTGTATAAGATACGCAATGGAGGATTGGGGATGGAAGGTTCAAGGGATTTTTTGGCATTGGATAATATAAATTTGAGAATTAAATCAGGGGATAGATTGGGTTTAATTGGGCACAATGGTGGTGGTAAGACAACTTTATTAAAAATAATAGCCGGAATAGCAAAAGCAACCAGTGGTGAAATAAAATCACGGGGGAAAATAAATTCTTTATTGGAAATTGGTGCTGGTTTTCATGCCGACCTTTCCGGCTTGGAAAATATTATGTTAAATGGGATGTTGGCCGGTTTGAGTCGAAAAGAAGTGAAAGAAGTAACGGATAAAATAGTTGAATTTTCGGGTATTTCTAGATTTATCAAAATGCCATTTTATACTTATTCTTCGGGGATGAAATTAAAATTGGCTTTTTCGGTGGCGGTACATTCTGACCCTGATATTTTGATTTTTGATGAAATTGTGTCGATGGGAGATGAAAAATTTATCAAGATGTTCAAAAAGTATTTTAGTGATATTTTAAAATTAAAAAAGACAATTATTTTTGCAACGCATGTATTAGAAGTGTTGCCTTTATATTGTAAAAAAACGGTGTGGATGGAAGATGGTAAAATTAAAATGGTAGGTGAGACAAGGGTAGTTATTAAAGAATATAGAAAAGAAAATAGATGAGTAAAGTATCTGAGTGGAATAAAAAAAAGTTTGATAAAAAGGATGCTTTTAATTATTATCTTGGTAATCGAGAAAATAGTGAAAGGCTTTTGGTGACGGAAAAAATAACGAGCGAATATTTTATGGAAAATAAGAACAAAGATATAAAAATATTAGATGTGGGTTGCGGTGATGGGAAAATATGTGAAATTTTTAAAAAAATTGGATTTTGCGTATATGGGGTTGATGTCGGTAAAAACAATATTGAAAAAATGAAAAAAATGAAGCTGAATGGGGTGGTAGCAAATATTGAGGAAGGTTTGCCCTTTGCCAATAATTATTTTGACTATGTTTTTGCCGGGGAAGTAATTGAGCATGTACTTGACACAAAATTTATTCTTAAAGAAGTAAACAGAGTGTTGAAAAAAGGAGGAAGGTTCTTGGTGACAACTCCGAATTTGGCTCATTTACCGGAAAGGTGGAGGTTATTGAAAGGAAAAAATCCGACACAAGTATCACCAGTTCATGAGTTTTTATATTTACATGTAAGACCCTTTACTTGGAACATGCTAAGTTATGTCTTAGAGTTGAGTGGTTTTGAAATATTAAGAATGGAGTCAACTATGGTGGTGTTTAAATGGGATGGAGATAAAGTTATCTGGGCATCAAGTTGGCTGAGTAAACTAATACCGGGCTTTGGAAATACCTTGATTGTAGAATCAAAAAAAATATAGCCGAGATTAGTTTTTGCTTTTTTGAAGGACAAAAAAGGCAATGCTAGGAACTTGATTAACTTTTTTTAAAATGTTATTGGTTATTTTTTGAGGTTGGGGTTCAAGAAAATCAATTAGTTGAAATTGATTTCTGGTGAATATTTTGATGTAGGTTTGTAGGGTTCGATGAATATAGTGAGTTGTTATCCCGTTGCTTATTTCTTTGATATAGGTTTTTTCTTCAAAATACTTGCCGATACGATAGGGTTTATTATTCTCTTCCATAAACCAACGGTAGTTTTCCTGGTGATAAAAACAGGGGTGGGGGATAATGATGATTAAATGACTGTGTGAATCGAGATATTGGGAAATATTGTTTAGAGCTTGGTCAATATCTTTGAGATAAGTAAAAACCAAGTTGGAAATTATTAATTTAAATTTTGGGGAATTTTTTAAATTACTATTTTTTTTCTCAATATCCTGAACCCAATAATTTAGGTTGGGATTTTGTTTTTTGGCCGAAGCGATCATTTCAGGAGAAAGGTCGCAGCCGAAAGCTTCTCTTTTTAGAGAACTGACAAGTCGGGTTAAGTAACCCTCGCCGCATCCAATATCAAGGACCTTATTATTAATTTTAGTTAATTGTTTAATAAGTTTAGTTAAGGTGGGGACGATAATTCGGGTGTATGGGGAGGGATAGTCATCAGTATTGCCAAGAAGTTTGATATAGGTAGTGCAATCTTTTTCCCAATATTTTTGACTTAGAGAGGTCATGTTTACAATTATAATCGAAAAAGATTAATTCGTCGTGATAATATTTTCTATTAAAGAGATGCCAATTTCCAGATTAAAACAATATCTGAATCTTAATCCTAGTAAACCAGAAAGGGTATTTTGGTGGTTTTCATTGATATGCAATCTGAAATGTAATCATTGTGGGATTGGTAAAAAAACTAGTGGCTGTGGCATTAGACAATTTAAAGAAATGTCACTTGGGGAGAGAAAGAAAATATTAGACAAATTATCAAAATGGTTAGGGAGGGGATATAGTTTGTCTTTTATTGCCGGTGAGCCACTTTTACATAAAGATATGTTGGAAGTATTGAGTTATGCTAGTAAATCTGGGGCGGTGACATCGATTACTTCTAATGGAACATTAATTTATGATAAGGAAAAAGCTGAGAAAATAGTTAGGAGTGGCCTAAGTTATATTGCTTTGTCGTTAGATGGTTGGAATTCAGGAATACACGATAAGAGTCGGGGAGTAAGAGGAGTAAAAAAAAGGTTGATTAAGGCAGTGGCTTTGTTAAGAGAGGCAAAAGAAAATTTAAGTTTAAACAATCCTAAAATTTATATTAATTCGATTATTATGAAAGACAATTTAAATGACCTTTTGGAGATTGTGGAATGGGTAAAGAAAGAAAGAATTGACGGAATAACTTTTCAACCAATTGCGGCGAACGAATTTTTTGGAGGAAATAAGGATTATGAAAAAAGATGGTACGAGAGTAGTGAATTATGGCCAGACAAGAAAAAGGTTATGAAGTTTTTAGATAAGTTGGAGGAGTTAAGGAAAAATGGTTACCGAATAATGAATTCAAATAATGATTTTCGAAGATTTAGATTATATTTTAAAGATCCTGAGGAATTTGCCTCCACCGAGACATGTGAGTCAGAGTTGAAATCTATGGTCATTACCGAGGAAGGGAGGGTTAAGATTTGTCCAGGATTAAAAGAGGATTTCGGAAGTGTTATAAATGGTAATTTAGGAAAGATGTGGAAGTCCTGGGTGGCTTGGAAGGCAAGACAGCACGTATATACTTGTAAATCTCAATGTAAGATATTAGCTAATAATAAGGAAGATTTTTATTTTTAGTTTTCCCTAAGAGAATATTTTTTTTATTTCCCAAATAGGTAAAGCCTGAAAACCGAGTGATTTAGTTGGTTTGATATCGTGGGCGTAAGAATCTCCAATAAATAGGTGTCTAAACTTGGGAGTTTTGGTGAAGGCTAAAATTTGGTTATAAATTTGAGGGTTTGGCTTGAGAAGATGAGTAGTGTCGCGGCTGAAGATTTTTTCAAATGAATTTTCGGAAAAACCAATAATGGGTAGACATTCCAAAACTTCTTGAGAAGTAGAATTGGTTAAAATTAAATGGTGATAGTGATGGCTGGTTGATTCAATAATTTTAATAAGAGGTCGATTTTTTTTGATATATTTAAGCTTATTTATTTTAGTGTCGGCCAGATCTAGAATTTTAAATTCAGAAATAGAAGTGAGTTTACTGGTAGCGGCTGACCATGAGCCAAGGTCTTCTGAGTAAGAATCAAATTTTTTTTGAGAAAGTTTTTTATTTTTGGTCTTGGCAATATTTAAAAAAGTTAAATATAAGTCGTGGCCTAATTTTTGACTTTGATATAAAGTACCATCAAAATCCCAAATGATATATTTAATAGTTTTACGGATAAAAAAATAATTCAGTTTATCTAGATAATGTCTAATCATTGGTTATATGCGGGGTATGTTATCTCTAGTAGTATTGGGGGTGACAACGACAATTTCGGTTTTTTTTCTGATCTCGTTTAAATTTTCACAACCCAAATACCACATTGATCTTTTTAGTCCGCCAATCAACTCTCTAATTATCGGAACGACACTACCTTTATAGGGAATTAATCCGGAAACACCTTCGTGAGTAAACCTAAAAGGTTGACTGTAGGTGGAGACGAAGTTTTCGTTTTGGCGAGGACTGTAGTGGATAATTTTTTTAATAATAGATTTTATTTGTTTAATATAGTCTTTTGAGGCTGAGGGCGGTTGATATTGAGTTTGGTCGCTGCACATACCAGCAGAAAATTTGTAGTTTTGGCCATTTTTATTGATTATGGGGCCAGGACATTCGTCGGTGCCGGCAAAGAGACCACCAATCATGACGACACTAGCGCCAAAGGCAATGACCTTGGCAATATCACCAGCATGTTCAATGCCGGTGTCAGAAATTATGGGAACGCCGTATTTTTTGGCTATTTTATAGCAGTCTAAAACGGCACTGAGTTGAGGTCGACCGACTCCGGTAACTAGTCTGGTGGTACAGTGTGAGCCTCCACCTATACCGACGCGAATACTGTCGGCTCCGGCATCTATAAGAGCCTGGGTAGCTTTGGCAGTGACCACGAGAGAGACAGAAACTTGAGAATTGGGGTGTTTTTTCTTTATTTCTTTTAAAAACCTGATAGTTTCGGAATTAAATCCATGAGCGGTTTCGATGCAAATTAAGTCAGTTTTAAGTTTAAGTAAATTAGAAACGTGTTTTAAACCAGCGGGGGAAAAATCGGAAACAGAGACAGCGACTTTGACGTGATGTTTTTTTATTTCTTTTACCTGTTGCAGTTGTTTGGCAAAATTTTGGAAACAATGGATGAAGGCAATACCACCAATTTTTCCTAAAGCTATGGCCATTTTAGTTTCACTAATGTTAGGCATAGGGGATGAACAGATAGGAATGTCAATTTCGAGATTTTTGGAAATCTTGGTTTTAATATTTGTTTTTTGGGTATCTTCAGTCATGGTAAAGTCGGAAAAGTTTGGCAAGAGAAGAACGTCATTAAAAGTTAGTTCCGGGTTAAGAGAAATAATTTTCATAGGGTATGGGATAAGTATATCAATTGGTTTTTTATTTATATAAAAATTGATTCAGGTTTTTGAAAAATAAAATCAGTAGATTGGCTCTGATTATAAGCGCCGACACAGAAAAATACGAAGTAGTCACCTGGAGTTAGAAATGGGGTTTTACCTTGATAAAGAAGGTCGCTTTCCTGACAAGTACAGCCATAAATTTTTGTATTAATGGTTTTTGAGTGATTTTTTTTAGGGAGGAAATTTTTGTTGTAATTTTTAATAATTAATTGATGGTACCAAGCTGAGGGAAGCATGTTAATAGTGGTGTTGAGAGTAGCTGTTTGGAAATTACTAATTGTTTTACTGTCAATCACTTTACCCACAAGAACGGTTGAGTCGTCAACTAAAAATCTACCGGGTTCAAGGATAATGGTGGTATCTTGGTCTAAAATTGACTTAAGTGGAATAATAATAGATCTAATATACTGGTTAATATCAGGAAAGGATTGTGTTTGAGTTCCGGGAATAATACTGTGTGAGGGGTAACCGCCACCTAAGTCGATATATTTTAATGGAATGTTTTGTTGAGAAAAATTGTCTAAAATAAATTTTTTGAGAATTAATGAATACTTTTGATATATTTGTGGTTCCCGAATATCGCTGCCAATGTGAAGGTGAAGTCCATTAAGGGAAATATTATTTTTTCGAAGTAGAAGGATGGCTTTTTGAGCTTCTCCTGATTCTATATTGAAACCAAAATGACTGGGACAAAAATTGGAATTTATTCTGATGCCTATATTGGCCTTGATTTTATTTTTATAGGTGAGGAGATTGTTTAATTCTGAAAAATTATCTAGGTTTAGAGTAAGTGGATGGGAGAGTAAGCTGTGAAGATGGCCTTTATTTGGGCCATTAAAAATAATTGAATTGTACGAATATTTTTGTTTTAAAGCCATGTCTAATTCGTATTTAGAGACAATTTCAGCTTGGTTAAATTTTATATTTTTAGCGATGTCGTAGTTTGTTTTAAAGGAATAGGCGATAGTGTGGGGATTTTTTGGGCAGAGTGTTTTAAGAGATTTATTAATGAGTTTTAATCTATTTTCTATGATGGTGGTATCAGTGATAAATATTGGATCTTCCGGTTTTTTTTCTAATATTTTGAGAATTTTTTGGGGACTGTTGAAAATATTGGGAAAAAATGAAAAATTTATAGGTGGAGATTTTTTATTTAAAAAAGTGAATTTCATGTGACTGAGTGTATTATAATGGATAATAATGTGGGAATGGCGTCAGAGAAAATTAATCAATAGTAATGAGACTAAAAGGTTTATAAAGTATTTTACTAAGGGGGACAACTGGCATCATACTGACTTTAAAAATGGGGGTTTGGGGTATGGGTGGGTACATTATTCTTTGATCAGACTATTGAATCCCAAAAATGTTTTATGTGTTGGGAGTAAATGGGGTTTTATACCGGCAATTTGTGCTTTAGCGTGTTGTGATAACGGTAAGGGAGTGGTAGATTTTGTGGATGCGGCATACGATATCAAAGACTATGAAGGTCCCGGAGAACATTGGGGAGGGGTGGGTTTTTGGAAAAAATGTGATCCTGAAAAATATTTTGGTAAATTCGGTTTGCAAAAAAATATTTCACTTTTAGTAATGAAATCAAAAGAATATGCAGATAAAAATAAAAGTAAAAAATATGGATATGTTCATATTGACGGTGATCATTCGTATGAGGGAGTAAAATTGGATTTTGAGTTATTTTGGCCAAGGGTGGAGAAGGGGGGATTTTTGGCGATACATGATATCGGTAGCCCTGATAAAGATGGAAATGTTTACGGAACGAGAAAGTTTTGGGAGGAAATAAAAAGGTTGGGAAAATATAAATTGATAGAAATAAGAGAGAACCCGGGAGTAGGAATTATTCAGAAAAGTTAAGAGAGACGGTCTTATTTCTCCTGGTATCGGCTTTATTGCAGGCGATTATTTTACAGCTTTGTTGACAATTTCTAATAAGAATGCGTTGAGACTGAGCTTTTTGATTCCACCAGATATCTTTGGGGGTCTCTTTGATAACATTTCCAATTATGGGAAAACCGAAACAGAGACGGACTCCACCCCGATGGTCGATAATGAAATTGTTTATACCGGCAGCACAAGTATGATGGTCAAACAAATGAGGGTTTTGGTAGTACTTGATGGCAGTTTCTAGGTCTTGCTTGGAGCTTAATATTATGGGGTTTGATTTGATCTCTTTGATAATTTTTTTAAGGACAGGAGTGATATCTGTTTTATTTGGCCAAAGTGGATTGTTTTTAGAAATGGTTTTATCGCCTTTTGGTCCAAGATTAGGGAGTAAACATTGAAAAGTGATGCCGTTAGTTTTATTATTTTTAGCGATTTTAATAAGATTTTGTAATTCTTTGACGTTGTTCTTCATAATTACGGTGTTAATGTAAATTTTTGTAGTATAAGAAGCTTCTTGTAAATATCTAATAGCCTTAATAGCTTTATTGAAGGTTCCCGGGACACCCCGAAGATAGTCGTGGGTTTTGGCTTTGGCTCCGTCAATAGAGATTGAAATAGCAAAAAGGTGATTATCAGTAAGTTTTTTGGCCATAGTTTTATTTAAGAGAGTGGCATTACTGTTAATATGAGAAATCATGCCTTTACTGTAGGCGTAGCCGATTATTTTAGGGAGATCTTTATTCATTAATGGTTCGCCACCGGTGAAAAATAGGTAGCAACTTCCCAACCAGGAGTGGAGTTTGTCGATAATTATCTTTGCTTTTTCGAATGAAAGTTGGGGTTCGGGAGGGTTTTTCCAGATATCACATTGACGACATTTAAGAACACAATTTGGAGTTAAATTAAAAATAATTGAGGTGGGTTGGTTTAGGGGTTTATTTAGATTTAGTGAGGCTTTTATTAAAACATCTTGCCACCAACTAGAAAGGTTAATTTCAGTGGATTTGATTTTTTTAATTAATTTCATCTTATTTTTAGAGAATCGATTTTTTTTAACAGTAGCAGTAGGGTGATGTTCCAATTTAGACTTTGAGATATTTTAAGAGCGGCATGATGTTTTTTTAGCCAAAGATCTTTATTCGAATATTTCTTGATCTGTTGATTGATGTTTTTTTCATTATAGTAGATGGTGGCTGATTTTAATAGTTTATCTTGGCGCCATTCAGGACAAAGAACAGGTAGACCGAAACTAAGATAGAGGAGATATTTAGCAGAAAAACCTTGAGATCTTAAATCGTCGCGGGAGAGAGTTATTAGACCGAATTGGTAATTGGCGATGGCATTTTCTTTTTTGATAAATCCTTTGAAATTTATTGAGTTTGGGTAAAAGATTTTATTAGGAATTTCATAACTAAATACTTCAAGGTTTGTTTTTTGAGAAATAGAAGATAGTAAATTTGGATTAACCCAATACGCGTTAAGTTTTCCCAGGTGGATTATTTTTGGGGAAGAGTTAAAATAGGCAGTTTTTGACTGAATTTGGCAGCCCCAATTTAATCTTATGGGATTATTTATTTTAAAACTATAGTTTTTGGCTAGAGCAAAGTAGGTATACCAATGGAATGAAACAAAATTAGAGTTTAGATAAACTTTTGATTCAAGAGCCTTGAGGGTGTCGATAGTTGCCTTGGGAAATTTTTTAGCCAATTCAAGTTCTCTAAAATAGAGAGTAGGTGAATCATAGAGAGTTTGATAATGTCGATTTTGATTGGAGGTTATCAACATGTCTTCTGGGTATTGGATAATGGCTAGTGAAGTCCTATTTTTAATCAAGAGACGGTGAAGAATAGCTTTTCTTAAAATTAGAGTTTGAAATAGGAGTCTTGGGTTTTGGTTGAGATTGAGTCGGTCATGAATAAATTTTAGTGATCTGTATTTGAGTAGAGGGAAGCCATAAACTAGTAAATATTTTTTTGAAGAAAGGACCTTTTCAAATTCAAATTGAGAATCAATAGTATTGACATAGCAATGATGGTTTTTAAGATATTGGTAAAACACTTGAAGCCTTTGTTCATTGGCGCCCTTATCTTGATTGTTAACAATGGTGATAGGTCGAGGGGGGTGTTTAAGAAAACCTAAAACAAAAGCGGTTTTAAGAACGAAATCGATGAAGTTAGTAAATATAGGTAAGGTAGGAATGAAGTTGTCAAAATTGCCCCATTTTGAGGTTATTTTTGCTTTGTATTGACCACGAAGATAATTTTTTTTGAGTGCTTTAAAAAAATTATCGACTTCGGGATGGTAGATTTGCATGCGTGAATTATATGTCCCAATTAAATTGTTTGATTGTAATTGTTGATTAAAATCAATGTCTTCAAAAATTTTAAAGTTTGTATCAAAGTGTAAATTCTTTATTTTTTGATAATTTAAAATGACGTTTTTAGTATCTAGGGAATGATAGTTATTAAACCATTCTTGGTAGGCTTTAAATTGTGTTTTAGCAATTGGGTTTTGGTTATTTAATAAATTGGTTTTTCCAACCACGAAGGCAAGCTTCTGATTAACAGAGATTGATTGATAGGCATAAAATACCCAATTTTTATTAAGAATACAGTCGTCGTCGACAAAAGCGAGATATTTGGTTTGACATTTTTTTAAGGCCAAATTACGTGATTGGGGTATACTGGTTTTTTGGACATGACTATCAATAATAATAATTTTTTTAGGATGATAGCTCTGTTGCTTAATACTATTGAGACAACGTCTTAATAGTTGTGGCCGTCGATAGGTGATTATGGCAATAGTTAAATCTTTGAGGATTGGCATTGGGAGTTAATATAACCTAGAGTGAGTAAAAATAAGTCAAAAGTTGGGTCAAGATTAAACAGAGGATGAAATTGACCACTAACTAAAAAAGTGGTGGCACCGATAATGGCGCCATAAGTAAGAAGTTTGGAAGTAGGGTGTATTTTTCTAAAAAAAATGGATTTAATAACAAAAAATATAAACAAAGATCCGGCGATAATTCCTAGTTCTGTAGTAATTAATAAAAAAGTGTTGTGGACTGGAACAATAAAACCATCAAGGTTTTTTGGTAGAGGCTGGTCAATAAGATTGATAGTGAATTGATTTAAACCAACCCCAAATGGGTGTTGACTGATCATAACGAGACTTTGCCAAATGAGTTCAAGTCTGATGGAAGCATTACCGTTTTCAGAAAAAATTTTAGTAATCGACTGGAGACGGCTAATAACAATTATTGTTGATAGTAGTATGAAAATTGATATTAGTAGTTTACTTTGATTTTTTGATAAGAAGGCATGATATTTTTGTTTGAGGTAGGGATAAAGAAGATAGATTGATAGGGTTATAGTAAACCAGACACTGCGACTATGAGTACCCAACATAACGACAATTCCAACTAGTGAGATAGGCAGTAAAAAAGGGAGATTAATGCTAAGAGCGTAGGTAATAAAAATGGGTAACATTATAGACATAAAACTACCAAAATAGACCGGATGGGAGATGAATCCGGAGACGCGATATTGAGCTAATCCATCAGTAGTCGAATAACCTTCTTCTTGACTAAAGGAGGGGGTTAACTCAATAAATTTACCAAGTGGTTTTTGACGAATTAATTGGTTGAGACCGATAATGGTTGAAAAGATAAATATGGCACTGATTGTTATCGGGAATAGATTTGGTCGTGATTTGAAGAATATTTTGGCAGAAAAGTAGAATAAAATTGATAGCCAAAGTCGGATTAACCCAGTAACGGTTATTATTGAAAAAAAATAGAAAGTATTTAAGCAGGCAACAATAAAAAAAATAATTAATGGCCAGTCATCTTTAAATGATTGTTTTAAGCGATTTTTTTTACTTAAAAACAATAATAATAAAAATGTTCCAAAAATCAGTTTCAAATTAATGCCAAAAAAATAAAAATAACCTGAGGTAGTTATACCGGTGTATAAGGGCTGGGTGACGGTAAACATCCACTCACGAAGATTGTTTTCGAAAGGGAGAGAAGTAATGAACATTAGAAAAACTGATTTAGTTAGGGAGTATTTTAAATAGAAGAAAAAGGTGCTAAAAGCAAATAGAAACATGAGGAGATAAGATTTAACGTTAAAAGAAAAAAAAAGAAGACAATAAAATCCAATTAAAAAAGAAAACAGTTTGTAGTTATTCGACATCTTCAATTTCTAGGTTGTATAAAGAAATGTTTTGTCCATAAAAGTAAAATGTGTTGCCGAGTTTAATGTTTTGGTGACCAGCAAAGTACCAGCGGTTGTCGATTTGCGAAGTCACAATATTAAACTTAACAACAATATCGTTTGATTTAGGGTTATATTTAAAAGACAAGAAGTTTGAAGGACGGTTGGAGTTATTACTTGAATCATAGGCTATTTCGTCAATATAAACACGACTAGGTTTTTCAAGTTTTACAGAAGTAATGGTGGCAATGGGTAAGTTCTTATATCGGTCATACATTTTTTCCCCAACAACAATTTTGTTATAGATTTGTGGGTCTAAACTGCGACTCCTGGCTGTGACAGTAAATGTTTTTTGAGGATAACCTAGTTCTGGTGAGTTAACGTCAACTATTTGACCATAGACAATGTTTTGATTTGGGGCTATTTCAATAGCCGAGCCAAGATCCAAAGGTTTATTTTTGAAAATATATTGGTGGAGGCGTTTTTGGAGAGTGGTTCTAAGTTTTACGGTTAGATATACATCTGCTTCTTCTGAGCCGCGTTCATAATTCTCAATATTGGTAATTTCGGCAATGAGTTTGCCTGATTTATCATATTCTTTTTGACCAACTGCTAATTTATCGCTGAGCCAAAAGGGAGTACGATAGCCGTAAGGATTGTAATTTTCTGCCCAACTTTTATTGATTATTTCTATACGAACTGTTTTCCATTCTATTTTTTGTCCAAAAAACTTAATAACAAAAACAGTGAAGACAATAATTGATATGGAAACAAATATCTCAAAAAATGTAAGAGCTTGAAAGCGTTTTTTGAAATATTTGAACATAGGTTATTATATTACATGCGAATGCGTATTGCAGAAAAAGATAAGTTTAAAAAAATAGAAGAGTTTCTTAGTGGTTTTTGGAGATATAACCTTGGGTCAAAATTTCATCAATTGACACCAAGAAGTTTAATGATCAATTTGACATATAAGTGTAATTCTCGATGTGTCATGTGTAATATTTGGCAGATTAAACCTAAAAATGAAGTAAATTTGGATCAATGGTGTGAAATTATGAAGGATAATGTTTTCAGAGATATACGAAATTTGACAATTTCAGGAGGAGAGCCAATGTTATATCAGAATTTTGTATCGGCAGTTAAATTATTTATTGACTCAATGCCAAAATTAAGAAGATTGGTATTAAACACCAACGGTTTTTTACCAAAACAAATAGAAGAGGAGGTAATTAAAATAGCCAAATATTGTCAGTTGAAGAAAATAAGACTGGTAGTAAATGTGTCTATTGATGGTGTAGCAGCGGTTCAAGATGCTTTGAGGCGAATAAAAAATGGTTTTAATAAATCATTTGAGACAGTGCGACGAATTACTAAAATTTCGGTAAAATATGATATTAGTGTGGGGGTATCTAGTCTGATTTTGCGTCAAAATGTTAAAAGATATGCTGAGATGAAAAGTTGGCTTTTGAAAAATAGAGTTAATGGTGGTTTTCAAATTGTTGGTTTCCATAAAGATTTTTTGAAAAATAAAGAAAAAGAAGGGAACTTGAGTATAGATTCATCTGTGAAAAGTGACTTTCTAAAAGTATTAGTTGATATTAGAAACTCAAAAAAGAGTTTTTCTTTAACCAGGTATTATTGGCAAGATATGATTGAAATGTATAAGAATAGTTCGTGGCGAACTACGCCTTGTTCTTTTTTAAAAGATGATTTCGTAATTGATAGTTTAGGTGATGTCTATTACTGTTTATCGGTGCGACCAATTGGTAATTTTATTAAAGAAAATAGATCAATTGGGGAAATATATTTTGATCAAAAAAATATTAGTTTTAGAAGGAATTTACCTGAAGTTGCCTGTAAAAATTGTAATAGCGGTTGTAATGTGACTAGTGGAATAGCTTTTGATGCTAAACGATATATTTGGTATAAATTAACTGGTCGGTTGTGGCCGGGAAAAATGCTTGATGTAGGTTGAAATATGTTTTTGTTGGTCTGTTAAAATTTTATCAAGATATGGTTTGATGTGATTGGTCTGTGGTTTTTGAAGGAGGTTGATAATGATTTTTGTTGCTTCCAATCTAGTATTAAACATAATTTTCGACCTGTCTTTGGTGAAAAATTGCGATAATTCGGGAATATTTCTAACTATTGGAAGGCAGCCGCTACTAATAGCTTCCATTAATGTTAGGGGAAAACCTTCATAATTTGAAGTTAGAAGAAAAATTTTAGATTGGGAATAATATTGACTAGGGTTTAAGGTGGGTTTTTTGATAAAAACATTTTTTTGAAGGTCAAGTTTCTTAATGAGCTTATTTATATTATTTTTTTGATCGCCATCACCGACGATAAAAGCAGTGATATGGGAATTTTTTTCCTTAACTTGCTTTATAATTTCCAAAAATAAAGGTAAATTTTTTTGATTGTCAATTCGACCGACAAAAAGAATATCGATTGATCTCTGATTTTGGGAGATGTTTTTCTTTGGAGGAAAGTCTGAAGGTAACCAATTGGGAGAAACAATAATTTTGGAGTTTTCAATCGATTGATAAATCATTTTTTCTAGATCTTTTTTTTGGATTGGAGTTTGAACTAGAATAGTGTGGGCGCGGGGATAAAGCCATTTGATTAGTAATTTTCTTAGAGGAGGGAATGATTCAGTATAGATATACTTGGAAGTTAGGATATCTTCACCTATAGTTAATTTTGGCTTTATCCAAGGTAGTAATTTAAGAGTGATAATGGTAGGGATAGAGCCTAAATCCATAAAAGAAAGAATTTGGGTTGGTTTTATGGTGGCGATTTTTTTGATTAACCAAATGGTAAACCAGGCCATATTGAAACGACTGGTGTAAAAAGAAGGGCTAATAATTTCAATATTTTTGGGAATTTGCTCTAAAAATATTCCTTGTTGTTCTCGAAGACAAAGAATTATTTTAGTGTCAGGTAAGTGTTTTTGGTGATAGTTGATAATATCAATAATTTTTCTTTGGATGCCACCGAGTCTCATGTCGTGGAAGACGATGAGTAAGATCTGTTTCATAAATACTTGTATAACAGATTAATAGTTTTTTGAAAATTGGGTAATTGGCTGTTAAGTGTTTTTTGTCGATAATATTCTGATAATTGTTTGATTTTTTGTGGATTATAGAAAAGGTTTAGAATTTTTTTGACGGCTTCATTTCGATTTTGATAAAGGATTAGGTCTGGTTCGACGTCAAAATAATTTTTAATTTCGTCAAGTTTTTTGCTAACCGGTAAACATCCACTGGCGGTGGCTTCGAGAATAGTAAGGGGAAAGCCTTCGTGATCTGAAGTTAATAAAAAAATTTTTGAGCGTTGGAAATAAGCAGAGGAGTTGGTAACTGGGGGAAGTATAGAAATATTGGAATTCAAATTGTTTCTTAAAATAAATTTTTTAATTTTATTTTCTAGTGAACCATAACCCACCATAACGATTTTTATTTGAGGATTGTTCTCGATTAAGGTTCGAGATATTTTCAAAAAATTTAAAGGATTCTTTTGGGGTTCAAAACGACCTAAAAAAAGAAGATCAACGGGTCGGGAAAATTTATTTTTAAGTGGGTGGAATTTGAGAGGTAACCAATTTGGAAGAATTTTTATTTTAGTGAGAGAAAGGTGAGGAATTAGTTTTAAAATTTTATTTTTACCAGTAGGGGTAAGAACAATTATTTGGTCGGCCAAGGGATAGGTAATTTTAATCAATAGACGTCTTAAAGCAGAAAATTTATCTGATTCGATTTGCTCTAGAATACTGGAATCTTCACTGATGATAAGTTTGGAGAGGGGACAACCTAACTGTTTTCCAATTACGGTAGTTATTCCGCAATAGTTTCCGAAAGTTAGGCATAAATTTGGTTTAATCTGTCTTGTTTTTAGAGCAACCCATAAGGGGAATAGAAGAGTGCGTAATTTAAGAATGGTAGGGATATGGGGCTCGACAATAGTGATGGAGTTAGGTAAAAATTTGAGATTTGGACCAGTAAGATGTTTTAAACAGAGATAAATTTTAGTGTTTTTTTGGTGCGAATAATAGTTGCAAATATCGATGATTTTAGTTTCGATGCCGCCGATATTTAGACTATTAAAAACAATGACGATTTTTTTAAGGTGATTTTTCATGGATTACTTGATTTTAACAGGTATAATTGGCTTAATGAAACAAAGGAAGGTGGCAATCGTGTCAGATTTAATGATGACCTGGGGTGGGGCAGAAGTGGTGGTGATGGAATTAATGAAAATATTCCCTGAGGCGAATTTTTATACTTTATTCATAAGTCCCGAGGCGAGGAAAAAAATTGAAGAAAAATTTCCTAAAGTTAAAGTTCGAACATCGATTTTTCAATGTCTAATAAAGGGGGATAAGGTAAGTAAATATATTTCAATAATAAAACTATTTTCTTGGATATATTGGGAATTTTTAGACTTAAAACAATATAATTTAATAATTTCTTCGTCACATTCATATATGGCGAAAAATGTAAAAAAAGGAAGGGAGGCGAGGCATTTGGCTTATGTTCATACACCACCAAGATATTTGTACGAGGAATTTAACGAGATTGGGTGGATCCGAAAGAAACCCTGGAGCTGGTGTTTTTGGCCATTAAAAAAAATTTTGAGATATATTGATAAAAAGGGCTCGATGAGAGCTGATGTAATGATAGCTAATTCGAAAAATGTAGCAAGTAGGATTAAAAAATATTATCAAAGAAAAGCAGAAATAGTTTATCCACCAGTGAAGGTAGAAATTCCTAAAAATACAATAAGGAAAGGTAGGTATTACGTTTGTTTGTCAAGGTTGGTGCGGCAAAAAGGAGTTGATCTGGCAATTAGAACATGCACTGACAACAAAATACCACTGGTAGTAATTGGGAGTGGTGGTGAGTTAAAAAATTTAAAAAAGATGGCCGGGTTGAGTGTAAAGTTTGTAGAAAATTGTGAGGATGATCAAAAATTTAAAATATTAGCAGGGGCAAAGGCATTAATCTATACCTCGAGGGAAGAAGATTTTGGAATTGTGCCGGTGGAGTCATTAAAAATGGGTGTTCCAGTAATTGCTTATGATTCGGGAGGAGTAAGGGAAACTGTAATACAGGGAAAAAATGGAGTATTTTTTAACAAATTTGATGAAAATAATTTATGGAGGGCGATGAAATTATTGGAAAGTTTGAATATAAGTGCAAAAGCTTGTATTGAATCAACTAGTAAATTTTCTTCGGAACATTTTCAAAAACAAATTAACAATTTGATTTTGAAATGAATGATATAAAATTTTTTTAAAAGATGAGTAGTTTAATATGTTTATAAATAGATGGTGAAAAATATAAAAATCGGTGGTTTAAACATAAGTAGGATGGGTCTAGAAGAAACAGCAAATTTGGTGTTGAGAATGGCAGAGAAAGGAAAGGGGTTGAAAATAGCCTGCTGCTCCTTAAATGATTTAATGATGACAGGCCAGGATATTGAATTTAGAAAAGCTATTAGAAAAGTAGATATTCGAACAACAGACGGAATGCCGTTAGTTTGGTTTATGAGATATAAAACTGGAAGAGGAGAGAGGGTCTATGGTCCTGATCTAATGAGAAAAATTTTAAGTTCTAAGTCTAAAGTTTTAGAAAAACAGGCTTTTATTGGAGATGAAAAAAATAAGGAGTATTTTAAAAAAATTGGTGAGTATATAGTGTTGCCATTTAAAGATGAATTTGAGAAGGCTGATTATGAAAGAGTGGTAAACAGAATAAAAAAGAGTCGGGCAAAGATTGTTTGGGTGGGTCTGGGGAGTAAAAAACAGGTAATAATGGCGGATGAATTAAGTAAAAAATTAAACAATAAAGTCTATTTAACAGTTGGAGCAGCTTTTGATTTTTTGTCCGGGACCAAAAGACAATGTCCAAAGTTGATTAGGAATATGGGAGGAGAATGGTTGTTTCGATGGATAACTGAGCCGAAACGTTTAACTAAAAGATATTTAGAGATTATTAAATTTGTTTTCAATAGTGGGTTAAAATATATAAATGACAAAAAATAAACAAAAAAAAATATTGGTATGTGGGGCAGGGGGATTTATTGGGTCTCATTTAGTCTCTTGTTTGAGAAATAAGAATGATGCGTTGATTTTTGGAGTAGACTTAAAAAAACCAGAATTTAGTGTGACTGAGGCTTCTAAATTTATTTTAGCTGATTTGAGAAATCCCAATAGCGTAGAGGATATTTTTAAGGATAGTTTTGATGAGGTTTATCAACTAGCGGCAAATATGGGTGGAGCGGGGTTTGTGTTTACAGGAGATAATGATGCTGAAATTATGCACGATTCGGTCTTAATTAATTTAAATATTTTAGATCAATGTCGTATGGGTAGAGTTAAAAAGATATTTTATTCATCATCAGCATGTGTCTATCCCGTTTTTAATCAAACTGACAGTAAAAATCCAAAATGTGATGAGGCATCGGTCTATCCGGCATGGCCCGAAAGTGAATATGGTTGGGAAAAACTATTTAGTGAGAGGATGTTTTTGGCATATGCCAAAAACTTTGGAGTTGATGTTCGAATAGCTAGATTTCACAACATTTTCGGTCCGGAAGGAGCGTGGAATAATGGTAGAGAAAAAGCCCCGGCGGCGATTTGCCGGAAGGTGGCGATGGCTAAAGATGGGGATACTATCGAGATTTGGGGGGACGGCGAACAAACAAGATCCTTTTTGTATATTGGTGAATGCTTGGAAGGAGTCAGTCGATTAATGAGTCAAGATAATTTTAAGGGGCCAGTTAATATAGGCTCAGAAGAGATGGTGACAATTAATGAACTAGTAAGGATGGTGACAGAGATATCAGGAAAAAAAATTTTTATCAAACATATCAATGGGCCAGTTGGTGTTCGGGGAAGGAATTCTGATAATTGCTTAATTAAGAAAGAATTAAACTGGAAACCAAAACAAAAATTAATGGAAGGGTTGAGGGTGACCTATCGATGGATAGGCCAAGAGGTAAAAAATAGATGTGTCAGTAGGTGATAATATTATTGATTGATTCTTGAATGCTTTGGCTCCCAGGTTCTAGGAGATTTTGAGGGTGTTGTTGGAGGTATTCTTGACAATGTTTAATAGAACTGGTGGATTTTTGGCATTCGGTAGTTAGTTGTTTTTTGGCTAAATCTTCTTGACTATTATGCCAATAGGCATTGGCAAGTTCGATATGAAAGTAACTCCAACCCTTAGAAAAGCGAAGGGCAATTTGGAGATTAGTGATGGCTGAATTTCGGTTTTGGTGTTTCCACTCAAAGATTGCCTGTTTATAGGCTATTTTGGCTATAGACATAGTTTGGGAGATAGGTAATCTATTGACATCGAGATAATGGTTGGTAAGAGAAATAAGTCGGTTAAATTTCGAAGAATTATTTTGAAGAAAATAATAATTCGCTAGCTGGTAATGGGTATCTAAATTTTCTAGCGGATCCAGAGAAAAGATTTGATAGTAAGAGTTTTCACTTTGAGGGAGAGGAATGGTTTTGGCCAAATACTGATATAAAAAAATATTGTGTTGATAGAAAAAAAAGGTGGAGGAGGCAAATCGTGGAAAAAGAAGTTGTCGATTATCGAGATTAAAGGGATCGAGATAGAGACTGGGAAGGTTTTTATGAGCCAGAAAAAGAAAATCGGAGGCGGTTTTGGTGATAAAAAAAAGGGAAATAAAAATAAGGGTGAAGATACGGAGAAAGGATAAGGAGCGGGTTTGGGTTTTAGTGGTAATAGAAATAATAACGGGATTTTGAGAAAAAATATAAAATAAGGAAAGACAAAAAATTCCCAATGAGTTCCAGCTGGGGTCAAGAAGTGAATTGGTGAGAGCAGTTATACCAATAGCAAAATTTATAGGGGAATGAAGAAATTGGTGTTTGAGGCTGATAAAAATTGTTAGAAAGAAAATTAAAGTAAAAGGAAAACCATTGAGACAAAGATATTCAAGAATGGAGTTGTGAGTATAATTGGTGTTAGAAAAGGGATAACTCTGATAGAGTTTATTGACATAAAAAAAGTTACCTGGACCCTGACCAAGAATAGGATTATTTAGAAAGCCGCGAACAGACTGTTGCCAATATTCCAGACGACTACCGTCCCAACTTTTTAAATTGGGGTTTTGGGTTTTAAATAAAAATTGATTGATAAAAAAAATGGTAAGGAAAATTAGCGGTAAAACAATTAGAGGTAAATAGATTTTTTTAAATCTTGGAAGGTAAAGGAAAATAGAACCAATGATTAAAGCAACTACAGCAGAACGGGAATTAGTTAGAATGATAATAATTAAGAGGAAAAAGAGAGAGGAGTAAGTGAAAAAGCGTCTTTTGCCCTTTAGAGAATTATTAAGAAGTTGGTAAAGAAGTGGGGGAATGGCTAGGATAAGAAAATCAGCCAAATAACTGTGGCCCCAAACTTGAAGAATGAAGTTGTCAAAAAAAGGTCTGGTAGTAAGGTGGAGAAAGTTAAATTTATTTAAAATAAAAATTAGACTGTAAAATAGAGAGAAATAAAATATAAACTTAGAGAGTTTGGTTGAGTTGAGGTAAAGAAGGCAGAGATTGAGAAAAACAATGGAAAAAATAAATTTAATTAAAGCATAATAGGAAAAACCAATATTTTTGGAAAAAATAGTAGAAAGGAGAAAAAGTGAAGTAAGGATGATTTCGAAAAGTAGAAATTTACCAGTAAGTGATTTTTTTGGAGAAAGAGTCTTGCGAAAAGAAAATAAATAAAAAAGAACGATACCGCCATAAAGAACAATCGATTCTTGATAATCAATTGACTTGCCAAAAATGGGAGTAATGACGGCAAACAAAGCTAATAAAAAACTGAAAGACATTTAAAAGATTATATAGTTTTTTTAAAAATCATTTTTTTATTGAATATATTTGATTATCATGAGTCTGGGGCAAGGGGATGGGGTAAGCTCCGGGCGGATAGAGGTCAAATTGATTGGACTGCTGATATTGTTGGCATTCAGGTTGGGGGGCCTTTAGTTTTTGACAATCAGCTAATACTTGCAAAGCTTGATCCTGTTGTTGGTTATGCCATAAGAAATTGGCATAATCAATGTAAAGTGGTGCCCAGTTGGGAGCTATCTCGATTGATTTTTGGTAGTAATAGGTTGATTTTTTTAGGGTGGCATATCGATTTAGAAAGTAAGAGAATTGGTGATTATTTTCGGCTGGGATAAATTTAAAAAAATGAGAAAATATTTCTTCTATACGAGGGTTACTGGTACTGAGATAATATTCAATAAGATTGGTAAAGAATGGGAAAAATCGACGATGACCTAAACTGAGGAGTTGGTAATAATACTCTTCACCTTGAGGAAGGGGAACGCTTTCGGTAATAGTTTGGTAAATACGAAAATCGCTACTAAAAAAGGGAGTGAATTTACTGGTATCATGAAAGCGTTTGATAATTTGGAGTTGAGTGTTAAGGTCATAGGGGTAAACGGAAACAGCTTGATAATAGTTTTCTTTGGTAATTGGTTGGTGAGAATTAATTAAACGGACAAGGTGGAACAAAAGAGGAATAAGGCAGATTATAATTAAAGGGAGAGACCAGGGATTTTTTTTGGTGGTAATCAGATGGGAGTCATAAAAGATAAAAATTAAACTGATAATAAAGATTCCAACAGAACCCCAACTGGAAGAAAAAGTGGTATTGAGTAAGCTAACAAAAGCAATGGTAAAAAATAAGGGATTTTGATGAAATTGAAGTTTTAGTTGGGTGATAATGAAATAGAAAAAGACTAGGGAAAAGATTAAACCGTTTTCGGTTAAGTAATTAAGAAAAATATTGTGAGCAGACATGGCGGTGATATCAGAATTAATTGGTTGATATTTAAAACTGGCGTACAAAAAATTTCCGGGGCCGATACCAAAAAGAGGATTTTCCTGAAAACCTTTCAGGGCTTGATACCAATAGTGTTCCCTGGAGCCGGTGGGACTTTTACCTGGGGTATATTGGGTACCATAAATAAAAAAAGAAAAATAGAAAACTAAGAAAAAAATTAGATAAATTCGGAGACGGGGAAAAAATGGTTGGGGCTGAAAATGATTAAGAATTTCCAAACCAACAATGACACTAGTGATAGAGGAACGGGAATTAGTGAAAAATAAAGCAATTGATAATAGTGACAAAATGAGTTTTCGATGTTTTAGGGTGGTGAAAAAATAAACTATAGGGATGGCAATAATTAAATAATTACTTAGTTGAACATTGGGAAGATAAGGATTAATGAAGGCATCACCGTTGGTGAAAAAGTTAATATTTAGGGGTTGAAGTTTCATTAGCAAAAAGATGACAGAGTAAATAATAGCCAATTTAATGATCGAATTAGTAAAAATTGAAACTGGAACCTGACTAAGTAAAAAAAGATCAATTAAAAGCCAACAGTTAATCCAGATAAAAAATTGGGGTATGGAAAAGCCAGGATTGGTGGAATAAAGGCAAGAAAGAAAAAAAATAAAGGCGAGAACTAATTGGATAATAATGAAAGTTGGCTGGAGGTAGGTTTTTGTCGGCCGTTTGATGATAAAAAAAATAGCAAAAAGCAAGGAGGGGATAAAAAGAAAGACTTGACGCCAATATTCATCAAAAGAAACTCGACCTAAAATAGGGAGAAGGAGGATATAAATTGAGAGTAAATATGAATAAAGGACTGGCATTGATACTAGTATATATGGTATAGCGGTTATTGATAAGATTAATAAATTTTATGCCGAATCGTTTAATGGGTTTTTTATTATTGTTAGTTTTTTGGCCATTAATAATGGTATTGGGACTATTGATATGGCTATTTTCGGGTTGGCCAATATTTTATTTTCAGGACAGGGTGGGATACAGGGGGAAAGTTTTTAAAATTATTAAATTTAGAACCATGAGGAGGGATGCTGATTTGATAAAGAAAAAGTATCGACATCTAAATGAAGCTGACGGTCCGGTTTTTAAGATAAGAAATGATCCGAGATTAACTCAAATTGGAAAATTTTTATTCCATAGTGGCTTGGATGAAATGCCCCAGTTTATTAATATAATAAAAGGAGAAATGGTGTTGGTGGGACCAAGACCATTACCAGTTGAGGAGGAATCGAAGATAAAACGGGAATATTCTAAAAGAAAACTAGTTAAACCGGGGATCATGTCTCTATGGATACTTAATGGTTATCATGGTATGAAGTTCGATAATTGGATGAAGAGTGATTTGGAGTATGTGAATAATAAAAATTGGTTTAATGACTTGGTAATTATGATTCGTGGGGGTGTTTTGATGTGGAGATTGTTTTGGAGAGAGCTGAGACAGCTATTTTGGTGATATTTTAGGAATTGAGGAAATAAAGATTTGTTTTGATATATTGACCCAGGGTTTCAAACGTGTAAAACTGATAATTAGGTATTAAATAGATGATTTTTTACAAAAATAAATGAAACATCGAGGATTAGCGCAAATTCCCCTAATGATTGGCTTATTATTGATGGCGATAGCGGTGCCGGTAGCCACGAAACTAGTGCAGAATAATCAGGATACGAGAAATATGGCGGCAGATAGTTGTTCTTATGTAATGGGTCAATTAGTTTGTGTTCCAGAAGCAACAGTGAAACCGACAGTATCAATAGGAACTTCTCGAAAAACTTGTGCTGTAAGTTCTTGTAAACCATGGGGGTATGGTGGTTCGAATGTTTGTATGCCTGATTTAGTAAATGTAGATGCAAATAAACCATGTCCAAACAATATGTGTGGTAGTTGTGGTGGGGATACTGGCATAGCGCCGACATTAGCTCCGACAAAAGTACCGACACTGGTTCCGACCAAAGCTCCTCAAAAAATCTGTCATGTGAGTTCTTGTCAGCCGTTAGGGCCTGGTGGTTCGAGTGCTTGTATACCTCAGTCGGTCAGTGTAGATGAAAGTAAACCATGTCCAAACAATATGTGTGGTAGTTGTGGTGGGGATACTGGCATAGCGCCAACTGCAAAACCAACTCCAAAACCACCGACTCCAACTTTAGCTGGTGATTGTGGACAGTTTAATAACCGTAATAGTAGTTGTGGTTGTAGTTTTGGCTGGCAATGTGCCACCGGTAGTTGTAGTGGTGGAAAATGTGTGACTCCTCCTTCTCAAAAAATCTGTCATGTGAGTTCTTGTCAGCCGTTAGGGCCTGGTGGTTCGAGTGCTTGTATACCTCAGTCGGTCAGTGTAGATGAAAGTAAACC
>Ga0247841_10002838_pt1 | contig 33423 bp, 28 predicted proteins | sample LaCruzMarch2015__2_FD_192410 | JGI IMG/M metagenome (GOLD analysis project Ga0247841, IMG submission 192410) | Freshwater microbial communities from meromictic Lake La Cruz, Castile-La Mancha, Spain - LaCruzMarch2015_18m | ecosystem: Environmental > Aquatic > Freshwater > Lake | place: Spain...
CTCGTCCATCGGATGCCTCCCTTTTTGAACTTTGAGCGGTTCAGAAAGGGGAGGCTCTGATATACTCCCGGAAATGTCAAACTTTTGGAGTCCCCCGGCAGAGCCGGGGGTTTACTCATTATTATTAAGTTGGCTGGATGGGAACGAGGATTCGGTTTCGGATCTCCTGATAAATAGAGATGTTCAGCTCGGCGGCCACTTCAACGGTAATCGCGAGACAGTAGGGGATCGCAACGTTTTCCAATTTGTCCGCGCTTTCGGCAGCACAATTCACCTGGATCCGGAATTGCGAGTTGTCGGGAAAGGAAGAGGCTCTCATTCCTTCAAATATCTCATGCTGTATAGTTCCTCGCCGCGCGGTCTGCCAATCCACTTCTGCACGTTCTACATTGAGGAATTCGCACAATTCACCATCCTTTATCGTCTTGGTACCCTCTTTTCCGATTCCCCTGTACGGCACAAACCATAGTTTGGCCCTACTATAGGCACTATTCCGAGGGTTTATTGGGGTACACCAGCCCAAGGTCACCACTATGCGACGAAGCCCCCTTGCACCGTTAAGACCTGAAGGAATCGGCAGTGAGAACACATGGGCCTGATCCTTTTCCAGATGTTGGAAGCCTAGGAGCATCGCCCTATTATTCGTACAATGGAAAAGTCTGTCTGTGTTGATCACCCCATAACCCAGAAGCCTTGCCAGTATAGTTTTTTCACTGGCCTCATTGGAGTACGCTTCCGCTGTCAAGGCCTGTCGGATAGAATCCTGAGACTCGCCCCATGCCGCGCCGTGGACGAGAATAGTCTTGATGATGACTGAAGCCCACTCGTAGTCGAGTTGGTCCCCGCCCGGTTGCTGTCTAAGCTCATCGAGCGCTTCGTAAATCAGAGCCGCATTGCGGGTCACCAAAGCCGCAGCGTTGCTGGTGCCCCTCGTATAGCGGATGGAGCGAAGCACTCCCTCCGGACCTGGGGCTGCAACCTTTTGGCCGGGAGGTCTTGTGAAATCGGCAATCTCCAACGAAACCGACGATGTCCGAGGCACGACGGGCGCGTGATAGAGCTGCTTACCACCTCTGAAAAGCACTTCGGGCTTTACAGACCTCTTGAAACCCGGCCCTTGTTTGTTTATCGGACTTGGCAAGCTCGACGTCTTCACCGGGTCAATGAGTCGTCCGGGAGTGGGATCACTGGAAAAATCGTCATGAGTGGCGCCGACGGCAAGAACGTTGACGGCTTCGCTTGGAGATAAGAGGCGTCTCGACAAGGCATCTCTTGCAACATGGGTAAGAGTTTTGCGAGTCAGAGAGTCAATGTCTGCCAACACGTCTTCCGCGTTCTCGAAGACACGACCCACTAGCACCAAGTCATCAGTGTGATTCCCGATGCTGACAACGAACAAAACCTTGTACTTGTTGGACAGGTAGTCAAGGAGCCGCGCCCATGGGCTCAATAGTTGGTGGAATGGTCGGGAAACGTCACAAATAGAGAGGTTGATTATCTTGACTGAGGGCGCTACTGCGGGCTCTACCCCGTCACCCTCGAAAAGTCTCCTCACAGCCCGGTACACCAGATCAACATACAGATCGTCTTTTGGCATCGTCTCCTGTCTGATCGGCTGGAAGTCCTCGGGATCAGGCCTCATGATGGGGCGTACGTACAATGGTCGAGATAGTGGCGGTTCGGTCAGGTCCAACTCATCGTGCAATATCAGGGACGCCATGGCTGTCCCGTGCAAGCGCTCCTTGGCGAGGTAGTTCGATGCCCAGTCATCGGGGTCGTCAACTACGAGCCTACCGGCAAGTAGCGCATGGTTTTCTAAGGGTAGTCCATCTAATAAGGCTACGACCGGCTCACCATGAGGAAGCGGCTGATCCCTCACAAGGCGCGGCTCTTGAAGCGGGTCGTCCAAAGGCAAAGCGATCGCCGCCTGTCCCTGGGGGCGAAAGAACATGATGTCGTCGCATTTCACAAGGCGCGTTTCTTTGAGATGAATGACATCTCCCACGGTCTGGATGGGCAATTCCGCCAACAGGGCATGGTACAGTATCTCTTCAATGGTTGACGAGCAGACCACGGTTCCCCCAGATCCGGAGATGATCCCCGTTACCAATGCTTCCGCTTTTTCACGTTGGGCTTTATCCACTCGGTACCAGAGTTCGATTTCTACCTTAATCCGATCTCGCCCCTCCTTAACCCTGGCGAGCCAGTCCTCCTCCAGTCCTGTGTCCAATAGACGGTCCCTTGGACCCCACGGGCGAATTTCCTTGAGCAGCTTGAATACCTTTTTCCACTTCATGAACCGGTGCTCGATCGCAGGGTTGTTCGGCTTCCGGCAGAACTTGCTCCATAGCGACAATAGCTGCTTTTGCCCCTTGAGGTTGGCCATAATCAGATATAAGCGGCCACTGAGCTTCTTGGACCGATCTTTCTTGTGGTAGAAGTCTTCGTCAGGCAGAATCTCAGTTTCTTCTCGTTCAGTAATCCATTCCAGTCCCTCGATCTTGCGTACAGCCTTATGGAACTTGTCGAAATCAATTGCTGTTTCCATCACAAGAACCATTTCTGGTTCAGCGCCGCTTGGATCGTCCCGAAGTTCAATGGTCCTTTGGTGGAATGCTTTCGCAAGCTCCTGGAATTTGGGAAGAAGACGATTCTTCTGACGTTCAACAGACGGTGTGTGAGGTTTTTCGCCAGTGGGAAACCCTGCTGAAAGCCTGTTCGCAGGGGTCGGTTTGGGGAGGAGGATTATCTGATGTTCGGTCATTTCGACGTCGGTTTACTTGAACGTCTAGGGCGTACTTGTTGGCCCCAGTGTTTCAAGCGGTTTTTGACAATGGTTTTGAGATCACCGCCGGGGAGTTGCAGGATGCGTCGTCGCAACACATCGAGACAGAATTCCTGAATCTCTGAAAAGCTCAAGCCAACGAGCTTCTCTGCCAGAGCCTCGGGGGTATGCCCAAGGTTCTCCCCGAGACGTTTTTCGAAGCGAGAAAACCATGCTTCAAGCTGGGGGCGTTTAGGTGGTGGCAGAAAGAGGCGGACTTGGAATCTACGCCACACCGCTCTGTCAAGCAGTTCATCGTGGTTTGTCGCCGTGATGACGATGACATGACTGGGCAAGTCGTCAATCTGCAACAACAAAGAGCTGACGACCCTTTTTATCTCGCCGGTGTCGTGGATATCTCCTCTCTCCTTGCCCAAGGTATCAAACTCATCGAAGAACAGGACGCACGCACGTAAGCGAATATAGTCAAAGAGCCTACGGAGCCTAGCTGCTGTCTCCCCCAAGTAACTGCCAATGACTCCTTCGTAGCGCACAACAATCAGCGGCAGGAAGGTCGCCTCGGCAAAAGCATGGGCCAAGGAAGTCTTACCATTACCTGGGGGACCGACGAGCAGAATCCTGTGACGGGGCTCCAGATTGTGCGACCGAAGAACGTCTCGCCGGTGGTACTCTTCCACGATCTCTTGAAACACGGTGACCACCTCGGTTGGAAGTACAAGATCTTCGATCCGAATCTGAGGGGTGACTTCGAAGAAAAGTCCATTTGCTCTCTCATCCTTGACTGTGGTGACAACGGGCTCGGAAGACCGAGCACCACCGTGTTTTAAGACTTCCCCCAGCCGATTGGCTAATAAATTGTGCTGCTTGGCTCTTTCCTCTGCTATCAGTGCCTCCAACGTACGTCTAAGCAACGTTCGGTCGCCCAGCGTCCCTGCTTTAGCCAAATTTATGATGAGGTCAGAGCGGGCCATCGAATGAATCCTTTCTCGGCAAAGATTCTCAGCGCGGTCTTCCTGTTTTCATATTCCTCAAGTAAGCCCGTGTGGTTCTTTCGGTTCTTGAGAGCGGTGGACCCCGAAATGTCCACACTGAGAAAGAGCCTCAATTGGCTTTGGGTGAGTAGATCGAGATTACTCATGTTTTGGGAACAATATATTCGGCTCTTGTTTTAACGGCAGGTTCAGATACTTCAAAATGTCCGGCGACTAAGTGGGTATTTCGACCATATTTTCTGAATACCTCAACAAAGTCATCCTTTGGCATGAGAAAGGCCGCTGCGAATCTATTTGCCTGCCATTCGTCCCTGCCGGACCCATATCTATTGAAAATTACCAGTCCATTAAGGGACGAGGTCTTGTGGTCGAAATGGAGAAAGTAGTGCCCTAACTCGTGAGCAATGGTGAAGTTGTCACGGAGAGGAGAAGTGTACGGGGACAAGAAAATGACAAATCGTCCCTTACCGTAAATGGCGAGTGATCCGCTCTCTTCCTCCAATTTGCTAGGATCTTCGGCGACTCTCAACTTTCCCCCAAGGCGTTCCACGACCCATTCGAGAATTGTTCTGGCACGTGTTTTGTCACCATCCATCCTTTCCAGGACGAGTCTCCTGAGTTCCCCTGCCAAGGCTTCAATCTCTTCGTAAGTGCCCTTAAAAGTAATCCTACCGGACATTGTTCGTCTCCCTGCCAAGAAATAGAGTGGGCAATTTCAGGACACCGTCACCGTGAACATTAAAAAGCCGCCGCCTACCGAATCTGCTGTCCCCGGTTTCTGGTCCGCTCGATCACCATCATTGGCTTCACTCTTCCTTTGACTTCTCTCACCGGAAAGAGGCCTATCCGACTGTTCCCGCCAGAATATCCTATGACGATGGTCGTCCCATTCTTTCTGCCTATTCTTGAACTTTGTTTTACGAATTATAGCGCATGAAGCTCTGTTCGGAAATAGCCCGTAGAAAAAAAGCCCAACCGATTCCTATATTGGCATAGTCTTTAGTTCACGTGCTTGGGGAAGTCAACCATTTGTGTAAAAGGAACTTTCCCCATTTTCACGTTTCCAAAACTCTGAGCGCCTTCCATCAAACACCAAAAGCCGAGCCATCCATCAATCATTGGGGAAAGTCATGAGATTGTTATTAAATCGTATAACTGGTTACGTCTAATATGCAACAAATGAGTTAAACCGTGGAATTATGCTCATTGTTGATAGTTTTACATTCAGCTAAGACATTATACTCGCAATCTCCCCCGGACAAACCAATGCTTGTCCGATGGTGTTGGAAATCCTTGTTTGTTCGGCACGTTCATGCTAGTCTCCGTCTGAGTACGTGGCAGTTGTCAAGATTGCTCGATGGTTAAGATGTTGTTGTCACTGGCCGATTCGCAGTAAGGGCGATGAACTTTATTAAGCCTCTCCTCGAGGTTGCAGCGGCTCACCGTAAGAGAACTGGCCGCCCGTTTGTAACCCTCAGCTATGCCCAAAGTCTCGATGGGTGTATTTTTGCCCGGCCCGGTGTGGCCCTCGCTTTGAGCGGTCGCCAATCCCTTAAGCTGACACACAAACTCAGAGCCGGACACGATGCCATTCTCGTGGGCATCGGAACCGTTCTGTCGGACAACCCCAGACTTAACGTCAGACTTGTTGACGGTGACAATCCGAGACCGATTGTTGTGGACAGCAGTTTGAGGCTTCCCTTGGATTGCAACCTACTCGCCCAGGAATCACGATCCCTCTTGGTAGCCACAACAGAAAACCCGGACGGCAGGCGCTTAGATGCTCTCAAGGCGGCCGGGGCCGCAATATTAACTCTGCCGGCGAATTCCAAGGGACAGGTGAGTTTGAACGCGATGCTGGATCGGTTGGCGCAACTCGGCATTAACAGCCTGATGGTTGAGGGAGGTGCTCGAATCATTACCAGCTTTATGCTCGAACGGCTGGCGAATTACATTGTATTGACGGTTGCGCCGGTGCTTGTGGGAGGCTTAAGGGCTGTAAGCGATTTGGGGCAGTATGATCCTCAACACTTCCTGCGGATCAAGGATCGAGGACACCGATGGCTGGGGGAAGATCTCATCCTCTGGGGTCATCTAACTTCAGAGTAAAGTCTCTTTTGTCTTATGTAATCAATGTTCTCTCAGGAAACGCATGAAGAATTTGGCGGTCCAATTCACCGCACCTCATAAGGTCACAGTTCTGGAAGAGCCCCTACCGTCACTATCTCACCACCAGGTCCTTGTGCAGACCATCGTTTCTGCCGTCAGTCCAGGCACCGAGCTACTTGTATACCGAGGAGAGTGGCCGGAACAATTAGCTGTTGACGAGACCATCCCGTCCTTGAAGAAAGGTTTTCATTATCCCCTGAAATACGGCTATGCGACGGTGGGACGGGTAATCTCCGTGGGGTCGGATGTGACGCCGGATTGGCTTGGAAGGACGGTATTTTCTTTTCACCCTCACGAAAGCCGTTTCATGGTAGATATTGAACAATTAGTCCCTGTTCCGGAAACACTTTCTCCGGAAGAAGCCAGTTTCTTGCCAAACATGGAGACAGCGGTCAGCCTTGTTATGGACGGGCGGCCACTGATAGGGGAATACGTTGTGGTTTTCGGTCAGGGTGTTGTGGGTCTCCTCACAACGTCCCTGTTGCGACGCTTTCCATTGGCTTCCCTGATCGCGTTGGACAAATATCCATTACGTCGCGAAACGTCTTTGGACTGTGGAGCCCGCGTGGTTTTGGATCCCACCGACCCTGGAACCGTTGACGCCATGAACAGCCTGCTCGAATCGGCTACTCTGAGTGGAGGTGCTGATCTCATATACGAAATCTCCGGAAATCCACAGGCACTGGACCAAGCAATTGCTTTCGCCGGATTCGGAGCGAGAATTGTGGTGGGTTCCTGGTATGGGTCTAAACGCGCGAATGTTGACCTGGGAGGTCGTTTCCACAGAAACAGAATTCATATCGTGAGCAGCCAGGTCAGCAGGCTTGCCCCCGACCTGACAGGGCTGTGGGACAAGTCCCGGCGTCTCGGTCTGGCAATGAGCCTGCTTGAGGACACCAGACCGGCACGTCTGGTCACTCACCGGATACCTATCCGTCAGGCTGCCGAGGCTTACCGGATTCTTGATCAACACCCGGACAGAGCCGTGCAAATTTTGTTAACATACGAGGACGACTAATGAAAACCAGCCTTAACCAATCTTGTTATACCGTAGCGGTACAACGTGACTTTGTCGCCCGTCACTTCCTGTTCGGGGGAGACTGGGGAGCAGAAAACCAGATTCATTCTCACCACTATCGTGTAGAACTCAGGCTAGAGGGCCGTGAACTGGATGGACACGGTTATCTTGTGGATATTGTTGACATTGAGAGTGGGCTCGACGAACTTGTCTCGTACTATAGAGACGGGGCTTTGAACGAGCTACCAGAGTTCCAAGGCCTCAATCCCAGCATAGAGCACCTTGCCGGAATAATATGCCAGGCTCTTTCCAACCGTATTCAAGCAGTCAATATCAGTGCCGTCACGGTCAGAGTCTGGGAAAACGACATAGCCTGGGCAGCCTTCCGCCAGGAAAGACCTTGAACGTTGGCCTGATCATCTACGGGAGCCTTGAGACCGTTACCGGAGGTTTCCTTTACGACCGGAAGCTTGTCCATTACCTGCGTTCAATGGGAGACCAGGTCAGCGTCATTTCTCTCCCGTGGCGCAATTACGCCTGCCACATTGTTGACAACTTTTCATCGAACCTGGCCCGGTCCAGCCTTACGGGCAATCTGGACATCTTGCTTCAGGACGAGCTGAACCATCCATCTCTCTTCATGTTTAATCGCCGGCTCAAGGCTCGAGCACACTTCCCCATTGTGTCCATCGTCCATCATCTGCGCTCCAGCGAGTTACGGCCCCAATGGCAAAATGATTTTTACGGTCTCGTGGAAAGAAGATACCTTTCAACCATAGACGGCTTCGTTTTTAACAGCAAGACCACTCGATTCTCGGTCGAGTCGTTGCTGGGATACGACAAGCCATCGGTTGTGGCATATCCCGGCCGTGATAACGTGAGCCCGGATATAACCGAGGCCCGGATAGAAGAGCGTTCAAAAGCCCAAGACCCGTTGAGAATCATGTTCGTAGGCAGCCTGATTCCTCGTAAGGAGCTTCATACCTTGGTTTCGGCGCTTAGTCGCCTTCCCCGCGAGACCTGGCGGCTAGATGTAGTGGGAAGTCCGGAGACTGATCCAGGCTATGCAAGTGGTATTAGAAGTCAAATTGAGAAGAACAGGCTCGAAAACAATGTGCAATTGCTCGGCACATTACATGGTTCCGACTTGGCCCGGAGGTATACGTCGAGTCACTTGCTGGCTGTGCCATCTTCTTACGAGGGATTTGGAATAGTTTATTTGGAGGCCATGGGGTTTGGTCTACCGGCTCTTGCCTCGACCGCCGGCGCCGCCCATGAAATAATTACCCACGGCCGCGACGGTTTCCTTGTACAACCGGGAGATATGGATGCCATTGCCGAACATGTTCATGAACTGACTACTGATAGGCAGAAACTTAGCCGGATGAGCCTGGCAGCGATTGAGCGCCACTGGTCCCATCCTACATGGACGCAAGGCTCTGAGAAAATTCGGAGCTTTTTGGAGGAAATGATCAACAGGTGAAATGGTGACCTGGGGAAGATCCAAAGCCAAGGGGAAAAACATTCACTTCCAGGTAAAGTATAACATGAAGCATAACACGGATTATCATTTCACTCGTTACCTTTCCGCCAAAAAGACTGTGGACGACCGCGCTCTCAACCGAAATGTCTGGAAACGACTGAAGCGCGAGTTATCTTCAATGCATACCGATAATACGCTCAGGATCTTGGAGATAGGTGCAGGAATCGGCACGATGCTCGAGCGGTCTCTGGGCTGGGGACTGTTCAACCGCTGCGAATACACTGCTCTGGATGCGATGAAAGAAAACTTAATTGAAGCCTCTTGCCGCATTCCCGAATGGGCCGCCAGTCATGGTTATTCGGTGGAAAAACAGGGGTCAGACCAATTTTGCTTTCACAGGACAGGCCAGGATGTGTCCGTGAGGTTAGAGACGGGGGACATTTTCGGATTTGTTGATAGCGACCACGGTGGTTCCAGGTTTGACCTTCTAATAGCCAACGCGTTCTTGGACCTGGTCGATGTCGGATCTGCTCTGCCGAAAATTCTGGGACTCCTGAAGCCCGGCGGATTTTTTTACTTCACCATAAACTTCGACGGAGCCACTATTTTCCAGCCTGAGATTGATTCGGCACTGGATGCCCTCATAGAGCGTCTTTATCACCAGACCATGGACCGCCGCATGACTGATGGCAAACCTTCCGGAGATAGCAGAACTGGTAGGCATTTTTTCGAGCATGTCGTCCGTTGGGGAGCCGAATTGCTCGATGCAGGCTCTTCCGACTGGGTAGTCTTCGCAGGCTCGGACGGATACCCGGCGGATGAGGCATTCTTTCTGCACTTCATAATCCATACCATAGGCTCTGCGCTTGATGGCCACCCTGAGCTGGATTCAAGACATCTCACAGAGTGGGTACAGGAACGCCACAGCCAGGTCGATGCGGGCGCCCTCGTATATATAGCCCATCAAATGGATTTTCTGGGGCGAGTTACTGGGAGACAGGGAAATGATAGCCAATAGCTGACTTGCTCAAACGGACAAGAATTTTGGCAATCAATTTAGGCAAAGGCGAGGCGCTCTTGCACAGCTTCTTACACCAAGTGGACTCTTTTCTACCTGAGTAATCAATTCAATTCTGTCACAGATTGTTGTACAAAGAAAAAATAAACGCCTGGCCGCAGTAATTATTTGTTCACTCTTCCACCAAGACTGAAAGAATTCATGGTGCAACTTTCTTCAAAGGCTAAACCGATTTCGATGGAGAATCCACTACTAATTTAAATCTCATTGACTTTTAGGGCTGTGCTATGGTAAAAATATCAACATGTTCCATTAATCATTGGTGCGTTTTTGAGAACTAAGCTTTTCACTTCAGTTGTGCTGTCAATTTTTCTGCTACTTGCCCTGGCGGGATGTGGCGGGAAACTTTCAAACGCAGGATTTGCACGGGTTACAGACGTTTCGCCGTCCGGTGCGATTCGCATGCAGTATGGAAATGGAGAACTGGCTTGGAAACGTGTCAACCCGGACAACGTTGGCAAGGACACTGTGACGGCCTTGAAGAATCGCAATAGGCCTGCCAAATTTGTCGAGACGAAAAACGGGAGCACCCTGACTTTCCTCGATGGCGAGACCATAGTGTACCAAGACCTGAATTGAGCCCCTCTTGGTTCTTTCCCCTTCTGAAGAAACACCCTTGCATCATTTTGACGAGAAGTGCATCTTTATCAACAGAAATAGAAATTTAGGAGGAACTTCCTGCTATGCCGATTTATGAATACCAATGTTGTAGTTGCGAAAATAACTTTGAAAAGCTCGTTTTTGGAAGAGATGAAGTTGTCTGCCCCAGTTGTGGGGGCGCAGTGGAAAAGATGATGTCATGCTGTAATTTCAAGAGCGGTGCCGGGGACTTCAACCCCACATCCAGCAGTGGAAAGTCCGGCTGTAGCACGTGCTCATCATCTTCATGCGCGTCTTGCAATTAACGTTTTCCCCAATGAGTTCATTTGACAGGAGGTGTTACCATGTCAGACGTTGATAGTCCTCATTCCCGATTACAACAGCACATTGATTGCCAGTTGGAAGTCATAAACTGATATTTCAAGACCTGCCCCCACTAGGTGAGCCAGCGTTTTCGACGCTTGTAGTGTTTGACGTCCCTGTAGCTTTTCTTTGTGCCCATTTCGGTGAGGCCAAGGTAGAATTCCTTGATGTCCTCGTTTTCGCTTAGCTTTTCTACCGTGTCGTCCAGCACTATTCTCCCGCTCTCCATCACGTAGCCATGGTGCGCGATGCTCAGCGCCATCCTCGCGTTCTGTTCGACCAGTAGGATGGTGACCTTTTCTTCTTTATTAATTCTGCTAATGATGTCAAAGATTTCTCCTACCAGCATCGGGCTCAGCCCCATGGACGGTTCGTCCAGGAGCAGCAAGGTCGGATGCGCCATCAACCCCCGGCCGATTACCAGCATTTGCTGTTCACCCCCGCTGATGTATCCGGCGAGCACGTTTCGGCGTTGGATTAGTCGAGGAAAATATTGATAGACCATCGCCAGATCCTGCTTGATTTGTTTGCGACTCTTGATTGTGTGAGCAGCCACGACAAGGTTTTCCTCTACCGTGAGATCCTCAAACGCCTTGCGGCCCTCCATGACCTGAAAGATCCCTTTCCTCACTATTTTCTCCGGGTCCATCTTGTCAATGCGCTCACCCATAAAACTGATAGAGCCGTCGGTGACTTCCCCGTCCTCGGATTTGAGCAGTCCGGATATTGCTTTCAGAGTGGTACTCTTTCCCGCTCCATTGTTTCCCAAAATGGCTACGATCTGACCCTCACGGACCTTGAGAGACATACCCTTCAGGACGAGAATAACCTCGCTGTACGTCACCTCAATGTTGTTCACTTCGAGCATGACCGCCATGAATATTACGCTCCCAACCTCGAATACGTAAGATCCTTTTCGCCCAAGTAAGCCTTGATCACCTGCTCGTTATACCGGATTTCTTCTGGAGGACCTTCCGCAATCTTGACTCCGAAATCCAATACGCAAACGCGATCTGAAATATCCATAACCACACCCATGTCATGTTCAACAAGTATGATGGTTACGCCCCACTCATCGTGAATATCCAGGATAAACCGTGTGATGTCTTCTGTTTCTTCAAGGTTCATGCCGGTAACCGGCTCGTCCAGAAGGAGCAGCTTTGGTTTCATAGCCAAGGCCCGGGCCAGTTCCACCCGTTTCTGGAGACCGTACGGCAATGTGCCGACCTTCTTCTTACGGATATGTTCTATTTCCAAAAGATCAATAATATTTTCCTCTATTTCCTTGCGCAGAGCCAGTTCGGTGCGACGGGCCGCCCCAAAATAGTAGCCCGCAGACAACAGGCCTGTCTTCAGGTGCACATGACGGCCCAGCTTGATGTTATCCAATACGGTCATGCCCTTGAAGAGTTCCACGTTCTGAAACGTCCTAGCTATTCCCAACCCTGCTATCTCATGGGGCTTAAGCCTGGTCGTGTCTTGACCTTCAAATATTATCTTTCCACTGCCAGGTTGGTAAAATCTGTTGATACAATTCAAAAGACACGTCTTGCCGGCACCGTTGGGGCCGATAATAGTAAAAATCTCGCCTTTCTTTACACTTGCGGACACATCGGTGAGAACGTGAACTCCTCCAAAAGCGAGGAATATTTCCTGAACTTCAAGCTGAATATTTGCGGATTCGCCGCTGCTGGAGCCGATTCTCGTCAAATGTGCCTCTCAGCGGGGTCTAGGCTTTTGGTACAGCCTTGATGCGGACGGATGTCTGCATACGAAAAGCCTTCCCGTCACGGTATTTGATGTCAGAAGATACTTCCAGCCTCTCCAGGTCACCGTAAAGAGCCTCGATAAGCTGTGAATATCGCTCCTCAACCACGGATCTCCTGACCTTCCTCGTCCGGGTCATCTCATCATCATCCGCGTCAAGCTCTTTATGAAGCATGACGAATCTCTTCACCTGAGCAGCCTTGGGCAGGAACGAATTCATCTTTGCGACTTCCTGTGAGATGATTTCGTAAACCTCGTCCTTTTGTGAAAGGTCGGTGTACGTGGTGTAGGTAATCTTATTGCTTTCAACCCACTTGCCCACATTGGCCATGTCCATGTTAATCATTGCCGAAACAAACGGGCGGTCTTTACCAAGCACTACCGCTTCGGAAATATACATGCTGAACTTGAGCTTGTTTTCAATGAGTTGGGGTGAGAACTTCGTCCCATCCGAGAGTTTCATGACATCCTTCATGCGGTCTATCATGACCAGATGCCCATCCTCATCGAGCAGTCCCTGGTCTCCGGAATGCAGCCATCCGTCCACCAGTGTGCCTATCGTAGCTTCTTCGTCCTTGTAGTAGCCGAAGAAAACAGTTGGGCCTCTCGTAAGAATCTCTCCAGTGTCCGAGATCTTGATCTCCATCTCCGGTATGGGTTTTCCGACCGTGTTGAGCTTTATGTCATTGTTACGGTGAGCCACACTTATTCCGGAGGTCTCCGTCTGGCCGTAAATCTGCTTTATATTTACCCCAAGCGCCTGAAAGAGGTTGAAAATCTCAGGTCCCAATGCCGCGCCGCCCGTGTAAACATTTCTGAGCTTTCCGAGCCCCAGGTAGTTTTTCAGAGAGCGAAAAAGCAGCAGGTAACATATCTTATCCAGGATATTAAGCAGCAGGTTGGGTTTCTTACCGGCAAGCTTCACTTCTGCCGCTTTGTATCCAACCGGCATGCAGAGTTTGTAGAAAAACCGCTTCACCCATGCTGCATCCTGTATTTTAACCTGAATGTCGGAGCACATCCTTTCCCAGAACCTCGGAGGAGCAAACAGGATCTCCGGTCCGATCTCACGAATGTTCTCGGGCACTGTTTCAAGTTTCTCGGGAAAATTGACGGTAAAGCCTTTGTAAAGGTTCCAGGATACCGCAGTCATTTGCTCGCCGATCCATGGGAGCGGCAGGAACGAGACATGATTGTCGGTCGGATACGCAGGATCGATACTGTCATAGTTCCGGGCCATCTTGACCAGGTTGCGGTGGGTGAGCATTGCTCCCTTGGGCAGGCCTGTGGTCCCGGAAGTGTAAGCGAGTAAGGCTGTAGTCGATTCCTGAATATTGTCGAGGTATTGCCGGAACAGACCGGGTTGCTCGGAGTCAAGTTTGCGGCCCATCCCACGGACTTCGGCTAAAGGAATAAGGAGGGCGTCATCGTAACGCCTCATGCCTTTTGTATCGTCCACGATGACGTACTTGATCTTAGGGCATAGATCTTTTATATCCAGGAACTTGTCGGCTTGTTCCTGATCTTCTACCACCATGAAAACAGCATCGGAATGATCAATGATGTACCGCACCTGATCCAGGTGGCTGTCCGGGAAAATACCGACAGCCGCGCCGCCCAGAGACTGTATGGCAAGCTCAGAGTAGAGCCATTCAGGCCGGTTATCTCCCAAAATTGCAAGCTTGTCGCCTTGTTTGTACCCCAGAGCCACTAGCCCCAGCGCCAGTTCTTGCACGCAACCGAGGTATTCTTCCCAAGTTACCGATTGCCAGATACCGAATTCTTTTTCTCTCAAAGCCACTTTGGCGCGGCCGTATTTCAGGGCGTTCTCGCACAACAAGTGGGGTAGCGTTTCGGCCATACTAATAACCGTCCATATTGCTATTTCACTGCGTCAGTAAGCCTATGCCGGGGCAGACATACCCGCAGTGGCTGCCTTGTCCTACTCAGGCTTTTTCAAACCGGCAAAACTAATGTTCCGGTTGGCCAAGGGCTCCGCTGCAAGGCGCAGCCCAGTTATGCCAGCCCGAATTCCAAGCTGTAGTGTTGGCGGGCAGAGACGCCCGCCAACACTGGAAAATTTCTTTTCTCAGAAAGTTGCCGAAAATCGCCTTTGGAGCCGTCCTTATTCCACGGTCATCCAGTCCGATACAGGCTCAAAGATCTTTTTCTCAACGTTAGCCTTCCACACTCTGGCAACCGGAAATTTGTTGTTCTTGATCGTATAGGGAGCTGATAAGCCGCCACTGTCAAAATCTTTCAATGAGCTGAGCGCCTTTACGAGACCCTCTCCGTTAAGCTGCCCGGCCTTGTCTGCCATCTTGAGGCATTCCACAAAGATCAGCCCGGTCATGAAACCTTGCATATATGAGTTGTCCCTGTCTTTGACATTAGGGTATTTCTTTTGAGTATATTCCCGAATCTTTTTTATCATGGGCACATCTTCGTTCCACCAGTACATGTATGGATTTACCGCCATGTAACCTTCGGCCAGCGGCCCAAGGTTCTCAATGATCATCTTGGACGCACCCCAGAAGGTTCCCATGAACTTGCACTTCATGCCGAAGTCCCGACACTGCTTGATCACTGTCTGAACAGGGTCCACCACGAATCCTTGGAAAATCACGAAATCTGGAGTCTTCCGCTTGAGGTCAAGCACTTGCGAGGTAACATCCACTGCGCCTACCTGAGCAACTTCTTCAGCCACAAGATCCAGCTTCAACTGCTTGCACATATCCCGTGCGTAGGGAATGGGGTCTTTTCCAAATTCGGTGTCACTGTAGAAAAATGCCACTTTCGCCCCTGGCGCTTCCTTGGCAATGTACTTGAGCAGTATCCCGAACATGTCGGAATATGTTGGACCCGGCACAAAGATGTATGGGTTGACCGCTGCATCGGCAAGCTCGCTTGAAAAAGAAGTAGAGCTGTAAAGAATCTTGAACCGGTCTTTGATCTCCGGAGACATGGCTTTACCCAGGCCGGTGCTCTCGCCGTACATGACCAGGGGACTGTCTCTGGACATAATTCTCTTGAAAGCCGCTATTGCAACGTCTAATTGATACTGGCCGTCCTCCATTATGTATTGGATCTTTTTTCCGTTTATGCCGCCCGCGTCGTTCGCCATCATCAAGGCATCCTCCAGGCCCGCATTGATGTTGACGCCGGCAAATGCAAAACGCCCGGATATAGGCTGCACCGCACCTACCTTGATGACATCCTGTGCCAAGGCGGAATTGCAGAACAGCGCCAAACCTAGAAACAACAGAGTTCCCAACGCTAGACCTTTTCCCCTCATGAATAAATTCTCCTTTCGCCTAAGATTGTGGGCTGAGGCGTCTCCAGACGCAGTTAGATGTTGAGAATAACTTTTAACCGGTATAACACTTCACAACTCAAAGCCCCTGCACTCGCAGTCGATAACGGCCTTGACGGATGGGCATGGCCCTTTCAATAGGAGAACGGCCATAACGAGAAAAAATTCTTGATGCGATGCCATACTTCGGCCAACCCGTGGGGTTCGAAAACGAGAAATCCCACTATGAGCGAGCCAAAAACCACATCTTTCATGGGTATGAACAAGTGGTCAAAACCGGGGAAAAAATGCTTGGCCGACCCGGTGAGGACGTTGAGAAGTTCAGGAACCAGTGTCATGAAGATGGCCCCCAAAATCGAGCCAAGGACACTCCCCAGACCTCCGACGATTACCATGGCCAAGTACTGAATGGACAGAGAAAAGGGGAAATGCTCGGGTGTGACCACCTTGATGAAGCCTACCCACAAGCCGCCGGCGATCCCGGCATAAAACGAACTCAGAGCAAAGGCGGCCAGTTTGTACCGGAACAAGTTTATTCCCATTATTTCTGCGGCCAAATCTCTATCCCGTATGGCAACAAACGCCCTCCCCCATTTGGTTCGTAGCAGATTTCTGGCAAAACCTACTCCCAAGAAGACCAAGATCAAGTTTATGTAGTAGAAGCTCTTTTCCGTATCGAATACGAAGCTACCCAGGTGTGGTGGAGGCACGTTTATTCCTCGAATCCCGCGAGTCACGCTATCCCAATGCAAAAACAGGTATTCGAATATAAATTGTGCTGCCAGCGTAGCAATGCATAAATAAAGACCTTTGACCCTAAGTGAGGGAATACCGATGATCAGGCCCGCTCCGGCGGAAACAAGTCCGGCGGCAGGCAGGGCAACCCAGAAAGGTAAATCCAGGCGGGTCATGAAGATTGCCGTGGCATACCCCCCAACTCCAATGAACGCTGCGTGTCCCAGGGAGATCTGGCCCGTAAATCCGGTCAGCAAGTTCAAGCCGACTGCCCCGATTATGGCCAGGCATATCAAATTGGCCACATACATGACGTAAGCGCTGGTCAGCCAAGGCAGCAAGAGTAGTGAAAACACCAGAAGGGTCAACCAGAATTTGACGAACAGGGTCTGAAAGATCTTCTCGTCTTCAAGGTACGATTCTTTGTAGTCGCCGCAGCGCATCACTCGTCCTTTGGGGATTCGTCACAATTATGGAATCAGCCGGCTCGGTTACTTCCGGGGAACAGTGGCCGGGATGGCTGCGCCCGCTGTGTCCCGCATCCTACACTCGCTCAATCAAAGTCTTGCCGAAGATTCCGTAAGGTCTAATCATCAGGATTATGACCAGAATGATAAAAGGTACCACCTCTTTGATTCCTCCACCCACAAGTGCGTCGAGGTAGACTCCGGCAAGGTTTTCCAAAATACCAATTATAAAACCTCCGACTATAGCTCCTATTATGCTGTCCAACCCGCCCAGTATGATGACCGAGAGGACCTTCAGGCCTATATGTCCCAGGTGAATGCTGATACCGCTTATGTTGCCTATTATGATGCCGCCTATGGCAGCCGTGATGGCTGCGAAACTCCACGAAAGAGCAAAGATGCGTTTGACGCTTATCCCCATGGAGAGTGCGGCTTGTTGGTTGGCCGCTGTGGCCCTCATGGCAAGACCTGTGCGGGTGTAGCGAAAAATGCAGGTAAAAATTACCGTACAGACAAGAGCGAAGATAAATCCCCACAACAGGCCTGACGGTACAATGGCAAATCCCAGGTCAAGAGGCTGAGGCGGGAATATCTGAGGAAAAGACCGGTATTGGGGGGACCAGAACATGTGGGTCAAGCCTTTGAGGATGCTGGCCAAGCCAATGGTCACCATAATGACAGCAATGATAGGCTCACCGATGAGCGGCCGAAGCACAATTCTTTCGATGACGATTCCCAGGAGTGCCGAGAATACAAGGGTAGCAGGAAGCGCAATATAGAAAGGAGCAGGAATCTGGGTCATTACGCTAAGACACACAAAAGCTCCAAGGGTCATGAATTGGCCGGTAGCCAGGTTGAGAATACTGGTAGCTTTGTAGATCAGGACGTATCCCAACGCTACAAGTCCATAAACTCCACCTGTTGCGAGACCGCTGATCAAAATTTGAGGAATAATGTCCATACTATTGTCTTACCCGGCGGGTGGCTCTGCGACCCTTGTGCAGTGATTGATGTCTTTTTGGTGGTGAGTTTGAAGAATTCCCAACCGGTCCCTGGAACCCGAAACAGTGGTTAATTGTTTACACTGGTTGGAAGTATCCCCTGATTTTCCGTATGATAGAAGAAAAAGCATTGCAGTTCAACTCAATTCCATCACTCAATTTCATCCTCGCCTGTTCGTGACCTGTTATGGCATCAGGGTTATGGGGAGCAAAACGGAACGTGCGGATTTTTGCCGGACCTTCTGACGCAGGAATCACCACGAACAAAGCATCAACGGAATGTGCCCTCCTGGTTTGAGAATACCTGCACAGCGTACACATCATTCGTACCACAAGGACAGACACCTATGCCTATGTATTTCCATTTTGAACTGAGAATATTCTGACGGTGTTCCTGGCTTATCATCCACTTCTTGACCAGGTCTCTCGCCCAGGTCTGTGGATCATGTTTTCTCTGGATTGCTATATTCTCGTCTCCAGAATCTATTTCAAACAATTTGAGCCGCTCTTTCAGGTTTTTCCATCCGTCTGGGAACACATTGGCGTCATGTTCCAAGACTTTGCTCTCACACATGTTCTCACTGTGAATCTGAGCCATGTATGCCAGAGCGGCACTTGATTCAAGGGGCGATAATCTCTCCCGAGCCCGTTCTTCGTTGGTAAACCGCAAAACGTGATCAACCATGTCTATGATTTTGTCCATTTCCACACCGCTGTTAAAGACCAGGTTCCGAGACCTCGGGGGCTTGATGCGGTCATGGATCTTGGGTGGAATCGCCGGTGTGGATACAGGAGTTGAAGGCTGCGGTTTGGGAGGCGTCTGAGTCACCGGTGTGACGGCTGTCGGAGGCTTTGGCGCTACTGCAGGCGCCTTAACATAAAGAAGTACGCCGGCGGTGAGCACTCCCATGAGAACACATCCCCCCATGCAGCGGAAGATCCACTTCCAGGACCAGAATGGAGCTTTCAGCTTTTTCCTTGCAAACTCGAGAGGAGTGTCGAAGATGCCCCGTTTTTCGACGCGGGGTCGGGGCTGAGGCCTGTCCCCGGCGGTTTGGGGCCTCTGAGCTTGAGGTGGCCTACTGATTGCCTTCGGCTGCGTGGCTGCATACAATGCCTTGAGTTTGACAACTATCTTTTTGTCTTCAGGCACCGACCTCAGGGAGAGTGTCTCTTTCTCATACCCCCTCTTCTCCAATGTAATTTCCAGTTTGTTTTTCCACTGCACTTTCAGTCCCGAGAAGTTTGTTATCCCGATGTTTTTTCCGTCCGCAATTACCGTCGCTCCGTGAGGTACGGTGAATACGGTCAAGAATTGCGTTGTTTCGTCTGCCTGCTTACCAAAAAATGGCAAAGGGAACAGAAAACGGGCCAGGCCCTTTTTCTCTTGGGGGATCTCCCTCAGACGTGCTTCGAATTCTCGTGCGCTTGCGTGTCGGTCAAGAGGATTCTTCGACAGGGCCTTTTGGAGAAAATTTCCACTGCTCAGAGTTTCAGGAAAAACTTCCGATATGACCTTCGCGAGGCTATATGTGTCAGAATAAGCCTTGAAACCCTGACCATTAAGCACCTCAGGAGCGATGTAACTTCTCGATTTGGTAGGGAGAGATTGGAGAGTCCCTCGGACAAACACCTGGACTCCAAAGCCCACGAGCTTTACCTTGGCGGGGTTGTCGTCGTCGATCCGGATGTCCTCTGGCCTTATGCATAAATGATACAGATCCTTTTGATGGGCATGGTGAAGCGCTTCACACACCCTGGCCAATGCTTCCACTGCGTCCTTTGTGAAGTTTCTTGAGCTTCGAATGGATTCCAGGTACTGGGGCAACGGCGTCCCTGAAACGTATTCCTCTCGAATATAGACATCCCCGCCGGTATCCCCGACTACTGAGTGAACCCTGGGAATGTATGTACGGTTTGTAATATTGGAAAACCGGGTGAAGAACCGGTGGAACTCTTCTACTATGCCTGGATTCCTTGACAGAGGGGCTGGCAACAGCCTCAGAATGTACTCGTTCCCTCGTGCTGTCCTCTCCCTCACTCGGTAATACTCGAGGAGCTTGCCGCTGGGAAGACGGCCTATGATCTCAAATTGTTTCTCTAAGTCCCTCGGAAAGGCCATTCGACCTAATCTCCAGCGCTATATTCTACAGCTTTGGGCGAGACAATAGTGGCTTTTTCATTGTAAGTCCCTAGGGAGAGTGGCTTCTCAAGATAGTCAGGACTGAGTGGAAATTGTTGGCTCTCGCGAAATCCTCGGCCTTCCAGCCAGACTGTGCTCGAAGATTGATGTCCGCCCCATGTTTGAGAAGCAGCCTGACCAATGCTTGGTTTCCATCCCTGGACGCCACTATTAGAGGCGTATAGGCAAGCAAGCCCAAGCCTCTAGCATTGGGGTCCGCCCCTTTTGCCAGCAAATTGTCGACCATCCAAGTCTGTCCCTCACGACAAGCTAATAAGAGCTGTCCGGAGAGTTGAGGGTCGATAAACCTACGCTGAACAGTAGGGGGTTGTTGGCTGACAGTCTTCAGTCTCGCTATCTCTTCTTCCTGTCGTCGGTTTTCCGCTCTGTTTCGTGCCAATTCATCTTTTAGAGCCTGGAACTCTTTGTCCTTTTCCAGTAATCTCTGCTGTGCTAGGCCAAGCTGCCCACGGTCAGACTGGATTGTTGCGGACAGGCCTTCGGCCATTTTCTCGACTAGTTTTTCGGATTCTATTTGTTTTACCCTGTCTTGGAGGTTCCGCACCTCCTGGGATCCTTGGGCGTTTGATTGTCGCAGCGCTTCGTTGTCCTGCTCTTTACCGGACAAAGCAAAGCTGAGTCTGCTGATTTCCTGCCGTAATTGATCAGATTCCTGAGATAGATTCGATCCACCTCTCATGCCAATGAAAAAGACCACAGGCAGAAACATCAGAGCGATAACTCCCAGAAGATAACCTGCAATTTCCATCCAGTGGTGTTTTGGGACTGTGAGTGCCGCAGAAAACACTGGTTGAAGCTCCACCGAGGTTTCGGGCTCTGACGGAGGTGAATCGAACTTCAGTATCTGGGATGTATATCCGTTTTTTAGGATCTCAATCTTACAGCCATGCCACGGGACCACAAGCCCTTCCCTCGTCGTAGCGCCAAAAGGCTTCCCATCCACTAGAACAGAGGCACCCCAGGGGTTGGTCCACAATCTCAACGCGGATTGGAGCTGGACAGTAATTTCTGTTTCTTGAAATGGAACGTCAAAATTCAGGGTTTCGGTCTGAAATCCCGGCTTCCCGATCTCCATACTGGTACCTGGCTTCCAGGGAACTGAAAGTCCATACGCTGTTGTAATACCCAGTACTTTTCCGTTCAGCTTCACTTCAGCCCCGAGAGGCTCGGTCATAATCGTCAGGAGCGGTTGGAGTCCGCCAGGCGTCTTTGCTGAGGTCTTTTCCCTGCCAACACTGACCTTATTCGCTTCAAGCATCTCCTTGAGGCCGTAGCCAAAATCCCTGGCACGAAAAGGACGTCCAGAGGGATTCTTCGAAAGGGCCTTGGAGAGGATTGAGCCCCGAGCAAAAAGTTCGGGAACAACGGCTTTTAAAGCCAGGGCGAGACTGTAAATGTCCGACGACGGCTGAGGCTCTTTTCCAGCAAGCACTTCAGGAGCCATACAAAGTCTTGAATCCTCAGGAGTGGCATCCAGTCGTTTGCTCGCAGCGAAAATCTGCGTTCCAAACCCGACCAGCTTGACCATGCGCGGATTGTCCTCATTAATGAGAATATCCTCGGCGGTAATGCACAGATGAGATATGCCTTTCTGGTGAGCATGGTGAAGGCCCTCGCACACCTTGGTCAGAACTTCAATCACGTCCTTGTGCACATCAGGGGAAGTGCGCCTGGTCTCAACGAAACCCCATAAATCGGTGCCGGATAGGTACTGCTCCAAAACATAGACCACGGAACCCGCGACCCCTGAAAAGCTGTAAACTGCGGGGACATGGGTTCTGCTACTGATCTCGGAAAATCTTGAAAAGAAACGATGGAACTCGTCCACCATCACACGATCGTCTGAGAAAGGGCCGGGTAGAATACGAAGCAGACATTCACGGGATTGGGCACTCTTGTCGTACACGCGGAAACACTCGAAGCCCTTATCCGTAGGCAACTCCTCCAACACCCGGAACCTGTTATCAAATGCGTTGGGAAAACCCATTGAAGTGATCTCCTCACTGAAATAGGCGGGCACAGTTAACGTCCTTGAGATTTAGGAACAGTAGCGATAAGCTTTTAGTATCGGACAAGAGCTTGTCGCATCGCCGCCTTCGATAGGGTCCTTAAAGCGTCAGCCGAGCAAAACTAGGTCAACGGATCGGCCGACCGCTCATATGTGCTCTCAACACAGACACAATGTCGGTGTGATTGCGCCATTTGGCGAAATCCTCGGCCGTCCATCCACCGGACGCTGTTGCATTTGAGACGGCCCCAAATTCGAGGAGCAGCTTTACGGTCGCCATCTGACCCTCTCTGGCAGCCAATATCAACGGAGTGTAACCTGCAATACTCCTTGCGTTCGGATCAGCTCCTTTCTTCAAAAGATCTTCAACCTGGAGAACATTTCCATCCACAGACGCTTTCACGAGCTGCTCGTTGAGAAAGAGATTTAGTGAAGCTGGTTCGCGGGATGGCCTTGGCTTTGCGAGGGACTTACCGCTCCCGTAGGTTCTCAACACAGACACGATGGTAGTGTGATTGTGCCACTTGGCGAAATCCTCGGCTGTCCATCCACCGGACGCTGTTGCATTTGAGACGGCCCCAAATTCGAGGAGCAGCTTTACGGTCGCCATCTGACCCTCTCTGGCAGCCAATATCAATGGAGTGTAACCTGCAATACTCCTTGCGTTCGGATCAGCTCCTTTCTTCAAGAGATCTTCAACCTGGAGAACATTTCCATCCACAGACGCTTTCACGAGCTGCTCGTTGAGAGAGGGGTCAGTGTGCGTAGGCCTTGAGGGCTGGGAGGGTAGCACAGGGGCTGACTTCAGTCGTGCAATCTGCTGCTCCAAACGTTGTTTCTCTACCTCGATTCCCCGGAGCTTCGCGTTGTCTGTTCTTAATGCCTGAATCTCTTTGTCTTTCTGGTCTTTCTCCGTTTCCCACAACTTCTTCATTCGGGCAATGTCACTCTCACGCTCATGCTTGTCTTGTTCGATACCACGGACGGTGTCAGAGAGATTTGCTATTTCCCTTTCCTTCTGAACCTTCTCTGACTCTGCCAGTTTTTTCAGTCGGGAAACATCGCTCTCAAATTGCTTCCTCTCTGCTTCTGTCTTCCTCAGGGAAGCGCTAAGATCTGCCATTCCCAGCTCTTTTTGATTCTTTTCCATCTCCGCCGACTTCTTGAGTTGTGTAATCTCAGCTCCTCGTTGGGTCAGAGCTGTCTCAAGTTCCGAAAGCTTTTTCTCAGATCCAGCCCCTCCGATCCCTGTGTACATGGCCATGGGAAGCAGCAATAGAGCCAATCCTCCCACAATGTATCCCGCAACCTCCAACGGGTGCCATCTAGGGACAGGTGCGGTAAACACGGGCTGCAGTTCTACACAAGCATCCTTGTCATCAGGAGGTGACTCAAAGGTGAGGGTTTCTCGTTTGTATCCCGCCTTCTCAATCTCGATTCTGTGGCCATCCCACGGAACATTAAACCCATCGCGACCGGCAACACCCAACAGTTTTCCATCAACCAGGACTTGTGAACCCCATGGGCTTATATGGAGTCTCAAAGCTGATGTCAGTTTGACAGTAATTTGACTGCTTTCTGGAAGGCTTCTGAAATCAAGGGTTTCAATCTCGTATCCGGACTTGGAAATTTCTATAAGTATTCCCGGTTTCCATGGCATAGTAAACCCTGAGTCAGTTGTAGCGCCAACCTCTCTGCCGTTGACCCTCACTGCAGCCCCAGTTGGGTCAGTCCTGATATTCAGTATTGGGTGGAGGCCGCCTGATTTGACGGTCTTTCCGGGAATTGCCTCTGGACGAGCCGTCTTGACCTCAAGAAGCCTCTTCAAGTCCTGACCGAACTCCCTGGCTTTGGAAGGCCGGTCTGATAGGTTGCTCGATAAGCATTTGGACAGAAAACCATTCCACTCTTCAATGTCAGGGCAAGCCTGCTTCACTGCTAAGGCAAGGCTGTAAATGTCTGAGGATGGCTGTGGCTCCTTTCCAGCAAAGACCTCAGGTGGTATGTAACGTCTCGAATGCTCAGGAAAACCGTCTAGCCGTTTGCCTGCAGCGAAAATCTGTGCCCCAAATCCTACCAACTTGACCATGCGAGAGTTGTCCTCATTAATGAGAATATCCTCAGGGGTGATGCATAGATGAAATATTCCTTTCTGGTGAGCATGATGAAGGGCCTCGCAGGCTCCTCTCGCAAGAACTTCGGTGACATCCCGCACAAGGGTGGGGGACGTGTGCTGCATTTCGATGAATCGGGACAGCGAAATCCCTGAAACATATTCCTCAAGAACGTAAACATTTCGGTTTACCGTTCCTACAACTGAATAAACCGCAGGAATGTACATTCTGTTACGAATATCGCTGAATCGTGTGAAGTAGGAATGGAAGCTCGATACGATGTCTGGGTTCTGGGAAATTTCAGCGGGCAAAAGACGTAGGATAACCTCAGCCCTCCCTCTGCGTCTGTCTCTTACCCTGAATGCCTCTAATATCTTGCAGTCCGGGAGCTGTTCAACCAGTTCGAAGTCTGTTTCGAGAGACGGCGGAAAAGGCATGTCCTGGCACGATCCTCAAATTCACGATCCCTTGAAGATACAACATGACCTTCCCTGGTACTCATTCCCCGTCATTCATGTAACAACATCACGCCACACAAGGGGCGAGGCCGGAGTCGTCAAACGTTAAGGTTCAGGTGTATCTCAGTGCCTCAGCGATCTTGATCTTGCTTTTCGGTTCTTCCACTACCACGGTAACGTGTTGCTCTTCATTCACCTTGAACGTGATCTTAATGTTCAACGTTTCCCTTGGCTTGGGCACGAGTCCCTTGACCACAATTTTTCCTATGAGCGTATTTTCTTTGGCGACTCTTGAAGATCCCTGATATACGGCCACTTCCAGTTCGGTCATGTTGTCTTTATCTGTGGTAAAAATCTGTGAACAGCTATAGGGCAAACGTCGGTTGTTGGGAACCAATGGGAAAAAACCGCCATCGGCTGTCTCAATTCCTAGGGCGTGGCAATTCCGGGTTATGATTTCGACCTCCCGGCCCAACACATCCTTGTCGTCCAGGTAGGCCGCATATATTGCAGCTCCCTGAGCCACGCACAGGCTTGGATCTATATTCCCATACACGCGATCCTGTCCTATTCCTTCCTGGAGCATCTCTGAGAAAATCGGAATCTTGCTTGAACCTCCCACCTTGATCACCCGGGTAATATCCTTCTTGCGCACATTGCTCTTGCTCAGCGTGTCCTCGATAATGCTCCTGACCTCTTCGATGTATTTTTCAATGCACTGTTCAAATTCTTTCCGGGTGATGTCTATATCCAGGTGAACGCTGCCGGTGAGGAAAGGAATGACCAAATTGTAACCTGGTTGAAAGGAAACACCTTCCTTGGCTTCCTTCGACCCCTCCATCAACTTGCGGATGGCCAACTTTCTCAGCTTTTCGTCCAAGCTGTCCAGATCTATCTTGTTTGAAGCTATGATATAATCCTTGAGACATTGATCAAAATCCAAGCCGCCCAGCCTGTCATCTCCGCCGGTGCCTAGGACTTCAAACAGCAGTTTGTCGCTCGTTTGCTTCAGCCGAAATATCGTGAGGTCAAAGGTCCCGCCACCTAGGTCGAAGACCAATACAATCTCATCACGATCGGAATTTTCAGAGGACATGATCATGTTCAGGCTGTAGGCCAGGGCAGCGGCTATGGGCTCCTGAATGATTCCAACAAAGTTGAGTTGGGCCGCTTCAGCCGCTTCCCGGGTGTTGGCGCACTGGTGAGCCTTGAAATAATAGGGGACGGTGACGACAACACCCCTGGCCTCGAAGGAACCCTTGGGAAATTTGTCGCATACGTCCGTGTAAAGCTTGGAAAGAATCTTGCTGGATATATCGATTGGATTGTGGACCTTGCTGCCCAAAACGATCTCGTGGTTTCTGTCGTCCATAAGTCTCTTGACCCCGAGGATACCGCGGTCGGGATCAGCCAGGTACTTCCCGTAGGCCTGCCTTCCAACAAGATAGGAGCCCTCTTTTTCATCGTAATAGACCACGGACTGGGTACAAAAATCCCCTTCCTTGTTCTCATAAACACGAGGGCCTCTCCCGTCCCACCTTGCCACAGAGCTGAAGGTAGTCCCCAGGTCTATTCCCAGAACAGGATTCTTTTCGTTGTCAGACACCATGGCTAAGATCCTTATCTGTTCTTAGTGACCACAACCAGTGCTGGTCTTATTACTTGATCAGCACCCCCAAACAGGGGCCCTGTGTACTTGTAACCCGGACGGATCAACTCACGGACACTCTCGTCTGGAAACTGGTCTTCGACTACCGTGTCAAAAGGCTCGTGCAGATCATAGCTTACCTTCTCTCCCACTGCGGCATTGATCGCCTCCAAATGAAATTCATGGAGCAGTTTTTCGAAAATATTAAGGAGGTTGTCGTACACCCCAAACCACCGCTCGATCTCCTCGCTGCACTCAGGATACGTATCCACCAAATTGCATTTCTGCTGCTGGAAATGCCTCTTGCCGTCGACTACGCCGTCAATGGTGGTCAGCACGTGGGTTTTGATAAATGAAAACAGTGACTCCCTGGCATCTTCCGCGGACCGTCTCATGGTCGTCAAGAGTGCGTAGTTGTGGGTTGCCTGGTCTTCCAGATAAGACTTCCTTTGATTAGCATCCGTCGGGATCAACTGGTAGTCCGGCCTTACAAAATCCCCTTCGCTTGCGTTTTTGGAGACGTCCATTTTCGGCATCCGGTCCTTGAGCTTGGCAATCATCTTCAGGACCAGATCAACACCGGCCTTGCTGTTGCCCACAGTCTCAAGGAGGGGTTGTGGAAGATCAGGATTCTCAGTAATGTTTCTGGAGCCGACTATGCCTGCGGCGTTTTCGTGCAACTCCTCGACGGTGTTATAAAAGGCCGACGAGAATTCATTGCATTTGCTAAAGAGGGCTTCAAACTTCTTGAACTCAAGGATATCCTGATCCAGTTCCTTGATGTAACGATCTACGAGCCCCTGGGTCTCAAGGTCCGTTTCAACCGAACCGGAAATCTTTCCGCCATCACTTACCGCTATGACATCTGGGATGAGCGACTCTGCTGAAGCGTCTCGAACTTCCGAATCAGGAGCAGGCGCACTGGACTGAACAACCTCCATGGGCTCGCTCACTTCTTGAATGTCCACCAGTAGCGCTTTGTCGGTAGAAACCTCGATGAGGTGTCCCATCTCGGCGGCATCTGATTCGTGTTCAGGGAGAATTTCATCCTTTGAAAACTCGTGAAAAGGCTTGCAATCTTGAATAAAAGCAAGACTTACTTGATCTTCACCAGAGCTTCCATGCTGTGAAACCTGTTCTTTTTGATTGAAAGCCTCACAGTCCGGCGACTGCCGGTTCTCCTCTACAGCCGTCGATTCCTGCTGCCCTTTTCTTTCATCGTTTGCCATGACAATACCCTATGATTGTGACGCACTCAAAACAGTGTTAAGTCCTTCTAATCTCGAGTGACCTGGAAGTTCCATCGCTTCCCAAACACGAAGCCTCGACTTTCAAGAGGTTTTGACGGTCAATCTCGAAGTTGACGATAATTTTCGCGCTCCCCACTGGGCCTGCGGGAATGCCGGTCAGGAAGAGTTCACCTATGCAAACAGCCCCTTCATCCGTAATATATTCAACATCGGACGGGGCCTGGTACACGTTGATGGCCAGTTCGGTGGCATTGTCCCTGGGGACGGTATAGACCTTTGTTCCGGAAACTATCGGCTGATCATCCGACAGTTCGGTGTTCTTCGCTATAATTGTGCTGAATTTTCTACCGTACACCTCTATTCCCAGGTGATGGGTGACAATGTTTTGCCAGATGAATTGCTTATCGAGTTGATCTTCCGCAAAGACCTCTCCCGTATCGGTGAGCTTGTCCGCGGGCACACCAAGTGACGCGCCAAAAATAGAGGCTCCGGTTGCGACGATAGTCTCGGGGTCCATATCAGAATACGGTTCTTTCCCGAACATTTCGGAAAGCATGGTTTTTACCAGTGGGACCCTGGTCGAGCCGCCCGCCAATACGATGCGCGAGATGTTGTCTATGGTCATGTTCGCGCTCTGCAAGGCTGTTTCTACCGCTGTTTTGCTCTGCCAGATCAGTTCACTGATGGAGTTTTCAAATTCTTCCCGTGTGATCTCGAAGTCAATGTGATGAACCGTGCCGCCTTCATCTTTGAGGAAATTCGGTATCTCAATTTTCGCGGATTCGCTCAAGCTCAGCTCCTTTTTTGCGGCTTCCGTAGCCTCCTTGAGCTTTTGCTGGGCTTCCATGATAAGTTTATTGGCAATCCCCTGGTCCTTTTTCAGGTCAAAAATGTCCAGCCCCGAATCCGCAATGAATTTGTTATGCACAATCTCCATGATCTTTTCATCAAAGTCATCGCCACCAAGCTTTGGAATTCCCTCTTTGGCCTCCTTTGTTACTAATCACTGCGGCACAACTATCTCAGTCTTGACACTTTTAGCTGCGCCCTGGTGAACCAGTTGATCCAGAGCGTCCAAGTCCTTCAAAATGATACTGTTATCCTTGGTGGCTTTTTCAAGGTAGGGGATTGTCTGTTGATTCAGAGCTATCTCTACAGCCGTGAAGTTGAGAATACCATCGGCATCAAGTTCAAAAACTGCTGCAACAGGAATCTTCCAGTCACTCGGCTTGGAGATGTGGAGCACAAGCTCGCCGAGATATTCGTTCTGATAAGGATCTCTGTTTTCTCCCCGAAAAACCTTGATGCACACAGCGGGCAGGTACTTGTCTATGGTTTGCCCCAACACCCCGCCCTTACACGGCAGGGACACGTTTCGAGGGATTATCGGCATGAACTCAAGCTCCATTCTCTCGTTTTTCATGTCAATGCCCAGGGAATGGGCCTGAACATTTGTGACTTCTATAGGAGTCTTGTCTGCGTCCTCCACGGGAAGAAAGAGGTTTGCAGCCATGATTGCCGCACCGTTGGACACAATTTCATCAACCCTCTCAGATGTGTAAGGCCCCTTGATTTCGGCTGTAATCAGTTCTCGAACCCTGGGCAACCTTGTGCAACCGCCGACAAGGATGACCCTGTCAATGTCCCTTTCGGTCAGCCTGGCTGCCTTCAGGACACTCTGGACCTTTTCGATGGTACTCTGCAGCAGATGTTCCGTCATCCTGACGAATTGGTCTCTGGTGATCACTGCCGAAAAAGGGTGACCCATAAGACTAGGGATAATGATTTCCGATGAAAGAGTCTCTGACAGCTCTTTCTTGGCCATCTCGGCAGTCTCTTTGAACTGCTGAAGGGCCACCAATTTCTCCTTAGGCACCCCCTGACCAAATTTCCCGATAGCAACTCCCCCAGGCACGTAAAGATCTATTCCTGACTGTTTCTTGAACAGCCCGGCAAGATGCTCCACAAGGATCTGATCAAAATCGTCGCCCCCCAGCTTGGAATTCCCGTCAACAGCTATTACGGTGAAGCTGTTGCCCTCTACCTTCAGGACCGAAACGTCGAAAGTGCCGCCGCCCAGATCGTAAACCAGGATGAGCTGGTCTTTTCCCTTATCTAAGCCGTAGGATATTGCAGCCGCTGTAGGCTCAGGAATCAATCGAAGAACTTAAAGGCCGATTTTTTCCGCAGCCTTGCGGGTGTCCAGTTTCTGAGCCTCGTTGAAATACGCTGGAACCGTTACTACTGCCTTGGTGACTTTTGTTCCCAGCGCCTCAGACGCGCCATCAACAACTTTACGCAAAATATATGAGGATATGTCAACAGGGGAATATTCCTTGCTCTCTATGACGAATTTCTTGTGGGGATCCCCCATGAATCGCTTGGCTGAACCAACTGTATTCTCAGGATCTGCGAGAAGACGCGTCTTGGCCTGATTTCCTACCAGAATCTCCCCGTTTCTGAAGGAAACCACAGAGGGTAAGGTATTGCGACCTTCGATGCTCAACGTCTCAGCAACACCCTTTCTGTACACTGACACCACTGAGTTCGTGGTCCCCAGATCGATTCCTACGGCATATTCATGAGGCATGATCCCCTCCCTGAAAACACTACATCATTTACCCCTTGAAGCTCTCCGCCATTCCCATTTCCCGCTTCTTGATCAAACGAAATGGCTACGCCAACCTTCAATTGGAAGCGAGAACATGTGGAATGACAGCAGTTTTGTCTATAAATGGCAAATTATTATAACTATTTGCTATTATAAAGAGAGAAGTCAGGAAAAAACGCTGTCAAAATGACGTCAAGGTTTGTGGGTGGGCCTGGGACGTACACGCAATCTTCCCTATGGAGCGTTGGAATTGTCAAGTTCGGCCCTTAATTGATCCAGGCTTATGTGAGCCCAACAGGCACCAGCCAACTCTTCTCCTTGATGGCCGAACCCCGCATGAACGATTTTCTTACTTCGCTTATCAAGAAATTTCACTGCGGGGACAAAATCAGCATCGTTACTGATTATGATGCCCACATCATACGTATCATCAACAGCGAGTTGAAACATATCCGTGGCTATTGAAACGTCCACCCCCTTTTCCACAGTCCCTTTGACCGGAATGTTGCAATGAGGACAAATAGTTATCAATTCGTGACATGCCGGACATTTTGGGGGATGTTTGGGTTTACGATTAAAAATACGGACTTGATAACCAGGAAAATGGCCAACGGTATTCCGCAGAAATTTATTTAGCTTCTTGTCTTGTTCACTGCTCAAATCAACTCCTGCGTAAAGGTAGGTACCCTCGTAGGTAGTTTGTAGACGAAGAATCGTGGAGGCTTGATCAGCTAAGATGGTGGGAAGCCTTCTGTAAGAAAGTCGATAGTCCGGCCCCCAAAGATCTCTAGCTCCAAGCGAGAGATTCCAGAAGTCGATAAAGATACGAACACGGCCCCCCGTCATAGTAACCTCCAGAACTAAAGCAGGGGCGATCATCCGAAGATGGCCCCTGGAGCAGTAACGCTCCTCCACATGGTGTAACGGGGTATTACCCGTCGTGGAGGAGGGACAATAACTATTTGTTTAGACAATATATGAATCGGGTCGTTCCAGTCAAGACTTTATTTTCCAATACTTTGATGGCACAGTAGACGCCCGTTCGCGAGCCGATTGCACGGGTTTCATTAACGTTTCACGGCAATCATCAACCGCGAAAGTTGAGTTATGAATAAAAAAGTCAAGAAAAATCGTTACTATTTATAACTACATGCTTTTTGCCCAACAAATTCTCAGGGCTACTGAACAGTTCCGGGCTTAACGAGTGTCAACGCCGGAAACCTCATAACCCATCATCGCCCTTTTTGTTGCTCGAGCCAGCCCCCCCGCTCATGCTGAAATCACCCCCTGTCTTGGAATTGCCACTTGTCGGCTAGTTGTCGGAGAATGTGACCATGAGTTGTTGCCCGTCCGAAAAACTCTTGACGTCATAGTTGCGGTCCTCCAACCTCTTGCAGCGCCAAATCCCGCTTTTACTTTCTGCAGACAGAAAAAACCGTTTGGAGACCAGCAAACGCCCGGTGTCAATAGAGAAGCTAGTCCGCTTACCGGGCGTCACAGTCCAAAACCATAGGTGGTTATTCGAGTCAAAATTAGTCTCCGAAGGATGAAACAGGTAAACCTTGATTTCTTCGGTGGTTTCGTTATGTATTGCCAGGTAAAAAAACTCTTCACAACTTATCCCTTGCTTTTGGCACTCGTTCAAAACCCATTTGGCAGCCTCAGACACCGACGATCTGACAGCCCATCCGAACTTCCCTGTTTCGAGGTTTGCTGCGACAACCCCGTACCTGCTCCCTTTCATCTTGTCTTTGGCGTTCGCGATATACTCTGAGAGCTTCTTCAAAGACGACCTCCATTTTTCCTATTCCTGCACAATCCGTTGCACCCTTTCCCGTTCAGCCGTCCACTGTCTTTCCCGCTCTCGTTGAGCTTCCTTGAGCCGCTCCTCTTCTATCTGTCGGCGTCGGGCCGCCTCTTGCTCCAGGCGTCGCCTTACTTCTTCTGCACGCCGTTTCTGTTCCATCTGCTTCACTTTGGTAAGCTGAAGCTCGGTAGTCTACTTGTTCACTCTCACCGAAATAAGAGCAGCACCGAGAATCCCCATAAGAATCAGGAGACCCACGGCAACAATGGCCAGCCTCAGGGGGTCGCGGGTAAATGAGGAAAATACTTCCGACCATGGGACAGTTTTCAGATAGTTCGCCCATGATGGCACATAGGTGGTCAATAGGTTCTTCGGCTCCAGTTTTACCGAAATCTCCGGACCGTCGGGTGGCGACTCCAATGTGACAGTCTTGGTTTCATATCCTGGCTTTTCAATCGTGACGGTGGAACCGTATCTCCATGGAATGGCTAATCCCCGTGCACCGGCAATGCCCAACAACTTCCCATTGAGTCTCACCGTGGCATCGAACGGTTCAATCCTCAGGGTCACAAGCGGCTGGAGTCCACCAGGTCCCATGGAAGGCTCAAAGTCAACCCGACCAGGTGGGTCGGACCCGCTCCACTCATTTTGTTTTAGTCCAAGTTCGAACTCCCGTGTAGTCGCATGACGTTCCGAAGGAATTATTGAAAGCGCCCTCTCCACTGGAGTGTCCCGGGATAATTCAGGAAAAGATTTGGCCAAGGTCGAGGCAAGGCTGTACACATCCGAAGACGGGTCAAAGCTCCCTTCGTTGAGCACCTCCGGCGCCACGCACCCGACATTTTTTTCAGAAAAGCACTCAACATTGCCTGTGCTCGCGAAGATCTGACTCCCGAAACCTACGAGTTTAACCTTGCTTGGGTTGTTCGGGTCTATCAAAATGTCTTCAGGTGAAATACAAAGGTGGAAAACGTCCTTCTGGTGTGCATGATGCAGGCCTTCACAAACTCTGATGACGATGTCGATTACCTGCCGCCTGAGGTCAGGGACTTGATATCTCTCCTGAATAAATTGAGGCAGGGCAATCCCCGTAAAGTATTCCTCCAGGACATAGATGGGGCCTCCGATGGTTCCGGAGATGGAATAAACCCGAGGAAGGTAAGACCGGTTAGAGATCTCAGAAAATCTTGAGAAAAAACTATGGAATTCCTCGACCAGTCCTTGATTGTCGGAGAATTCAGGAGCGAGTAGCCGCAAAACGTTAAGGCGTTTTGACGACTTATCTTTGACGAGAAAACAACCAATAGGTTTCGCAGAAGGAAGCTCCTTGAGAAGTTCAAACTCCGATTCAAACTCGGGTGGAAATTCCATGGAAGCTGTCCTTTCCCCGGCAACTCGTCAGAGCCATTTGGCGGATGCAAAGCAGTTGTATGTGAATACCCCTCTGGACAAGCAAGGGGGTGGTACTTTTCTCTTGAAATCACCGGGGCGAAGCCTCGGATAATCCTTAATGTCTTTTGCAGCGGTAGTGGTTGGTCAGCGTAGAAAGAAGT
>Ga0247841_10002840_pt1 | contig 33415 bp, 25 predicted proteins | sample LaCruzMarch2015__2_FD_192410 | JGI IMG/M metagenome (GOLD analysis project Ga0247841, IMG submission 192410) | Freshwater microbial communities from meromictic Lake La Cruz, Castile-La Mancha, Spain - LaCruzMarch2015_18m | ecosystem: Environmental > Aquatic > Freshwater > Lake | place: Spain...
GCGGTTTGCATTGGCTTTTGCAGCATACATAATATAGTACATCACGGGAATAAGAACCAGAGTAAGGAATGTTGCGAAACTTAATCCGAATACTATTGTCCACGACAGCGGACCGAAAAACTTAACGCTATCTCCCCCTATCCATATATGCGGATTAAATTCGGTAAATAAAGTTTCGAAGTTTATATTAAAACCAATTGCTAAAGGAATCAGCCCTAAAATGGTTGCTGTTGCTGTTAAAACAACAGGCGTAATACGAATTTTACCGGCTTGAATAATTGCTTCTCTTGTTTTTAATCCGCGTTCTTTCAAAACATCAGTAAATTCAACAAGTAAAATACCATTTCGCACAACTATTCCCGCTAAAGCAACTACTCCCATTCCTGTCATAACGGCTGAATAATCCATTCCGAATATGAAATATCCAAGCAATACTCCTATTACACTTAATATTACCTCAGATAATATTATCATAGATTTACTCACCGAATTAAATTGTGTAATTAAAATAAATAATATTATACATAATGCGAGTAATATTGCTTTTACCATAAACATCAGTGTTTCCTTCATTTCTTCATTTTCACCGGTAAGATTAATGTCAACGCCTTCCTTTTTATTAAAACCGGGTAATGCTTCGGTAATTGCCTTATTTATATCGGTTGCCGTATATCCGGTCAAAATATTTGAACTGAGTGTTATAACTTTTTTCAGATTTTTTCTTTTAATTCCTCCGTAGTTGTTTTCATAATTAATTTTTGCAACCGCCGAAAGAGGTATTTGCCTGAGAATACCCGAAGTCATATCCCTGTATACTATTTTTAAATTTAAAAGTTTATCAATATTCTCCCTGATGTCTTTTCCGTATCTTAGTTGAATCGGGTATTGATCTTCATCTTCACGATATTTAGAAACTTCTTTTCCTAAAATAGCCGTCCTGATTTCCGAGCCGATTTGCCCTGTTGATAAACCTTCGCGATTCGCTCTTTCTCTGTCAATATCAATGATGATTTCAGGTTTTGTATTATCAAAATCGGATTTCAATTGCTCAATTCCCGGGATTTTAAGGGATTCGATATATTTTTTAAATTCAGCGGTTGTTGCAACCAGATCATCCAGGTTGTCGCCACTGATCTCAATATTAACAGGTTTTCCTGATGAAGGAGGTGCCATTTTATTCGCATCAACAGTAATTTCAGCGTTAGGTATTCCTTTCACAGCCGCCCTCATTTTATCAAGATATTGAGTTGTGGAAATTCCATGCCGCTTAGAAAACTCAACAAAAGCAACAGTTACTTTTCCTTTATTTGAAGTTGTTGATCTGTCAAACGTAGATTCCGATGCGCCCAATGAAACATTTGAAATTAACGATTCTACAATAGGATTTTTCCCATCGGGATAATCTTTATTTAAAACATTTTTTATTCTATTTTCAACAACTCCGGTAATTGAATCGGTAACTTTTACATCCGTTCCAACTGGTAATTTAATGTAAGTATAAATATATTGCGGTTCACCGGTAGGAAAAAGAACCGTTTTAGATTTTGAAAACTCAGTCAGAAATATTGCTCCGATAAGCAATGCAACCGTCCCAATCAGCAAGTAATACGGACGCTTTTTGAATAATACCCATCTTAATAAATTTTCATATTTGGTCATCATTTGTGGGATAAAGCTATGCTGAAATTTCAACAAAATTTTATATCCCCAGAGGTTGTGCCATACAAAGAATATTGAAATAAATAAAACAAAATTTCCTATTCCATTATGACCCAATACATGGGCAAGAACACCAACAGCAGCAATGATCAAAGCAGTCCTTGCGATTTTCTTTTTATTTCCGGGAATCTCATTTTCCTCATCGTGCTTCATGAAAGTTACTGCAAACACAGGGTTAAAAATATAGGCAACAATTAATGAAGCAAAAAGAGTTAATATTAAAACAACGGGGATAAAATGCATGAATTTGCCAATTGTTCCGGGCCAAAATATAAGCGGGAAAAAAGGAGCCAGTGTTGTTAATGTTCCTGATAATATGGGAACGAATACTTCACCGGCAGCAAACTTGGCAGATTGAACAATATCAAGTTTGCCTTTATTCTGTTTAAAAATTCTATGCGTATTTTCAATTACCACAATAGCATCGTCAACCACAATACCAAGTGCAAATATGAACGAGAACATAACAAGCATGTTCATCGTATATCCAATGCCGGGAAGCACTATATAACAAAGAGCCATTGAAAGTGGAACGGACAACCCTACAAAAATTGCATTTGTTAAGCCCATGAAAAACATAAGAACAATAACAACCAAAATAAATCCAATAATAATTGTATTGTTTAAGTCTTCCAATGTGGTTCTTGTAAACTTCGATTGGTCGCTGGTTATCGTTACTTTCAGATTTGAAGGAAATTTATTTTCTTCAAGTTCAGTTAAAGCCGCTTTAATTTTATCGGAAGCATCAAGAAGATTCTGCCCGCTTTTTTTAATAACATTAAGAGTAACCACGTTCTGCCCGTTCAATCTTGCAAAGCTTTCCTGGTCTTTATTGCTGTCTTTAATGTCGGCAATGTCTTTCAATGCAATAGTTGCGCCGCTTGACGAATGAATATAAATATTTTTTATTTGTTCAATATTCTTAAATTCTCCAACAACTCTAACCGACCTGCTCATGCCCCGCATATTGATATTACCACCGGAGATTATAACATTTTCGGCAGATACAGCTCTGTCAATATCACTTAATGTAACGCTTGCCGCCTGCATTCTATACATATCAACATCAATCTGGATTTCCCTGTCTAAAGCGCCCACAATATCAACTCTTGTAATTTCTTTAAATGATTCAATTTTATCACGTGCAGTTTCAGCATATTTTTTCAGCCTGTTCAAATCAATATTTCCCGAAAGATTTATGTTCATAATAGGAATCTCCGACAAATCAATATCCATTACCTGTGGGTCGCCATATTTGCTTAAATCATTAGGCAGATCTTTTTTTGTTTTGTCAACTGCATCTTTTACTTTTTGCTTTGCATCAGCTACGTCAACGTTTGGGTTAAATTCAACAGCTATCATAGAAAAGTCCTGAACAGAGCTGCTCGTAATTTTTTTAACGCCATTTATTGATTTAATGTTTTTTTCAATCGGGAGGGTAATAAGATTTTCCATATCAGCCGGCGAAGTTCCCGGATACATTGTATTTATAAGTATTGTAGGAATTACAATATCGGGTATTTGTTCTTTCGGGATTGTGTTATAGTTTATTATCCCGAAAATAGATATGATTATAATCAGCACATATATGCTGGTTTTATTGTTAATGCTCCAGCTTGTAGGCTTGAATTCTTTTAATTTAACTTTCATGGTAATGTGTATTATTTATTTTTAGTATTGTTAATTGGGTATTTAATTCATATTTTAAACTTTGTAAATTTTACGCAAATCTTTGTGTTCTCTGTATAATTGCCACGACCTTCAGGTCGTGGATTATTTAATAAAATTAATGTTGGCTTTAGCCAAAACAGTTTCAAAATTGTGAGCAATCAGGAACTCTTCGTATTCTTCGGCGAAAGTTTTCCTTTTGTGATGTTCTGCTTGATTTAAAATGTATGCTCTTACTTTGTCAATAGCAGAATAGCTTACTGATAATGCAATGTATTCATCCTGCCATTCAAATTTAGTTTTGAGTTTTTGTTGTTTATTTACCCAAAATGAAGATTCTCCTTTTATCAGCATAGCTGTTTTGGCTATGGTTTGCTCAGTACCAAGAGAAACAAGCAAATGAATATGATCCGAAACACAGTTTAGAGTATCAATAAAAATTTCTTTTTTTATACTGTTTTCTTTGATGTGATCAAGCAATAATGGTTTCAATTCTTTGCTGATTAAATGCTCCCGATTTTTGGTTGACCATATATAATGTATCAATACTTTGGTGTAAGGCATATTTAGATTTGTTTTGGGCTAAAGCCCTGAATTACCTTGTTTTATTTTATCCACGACCTGAAGGTCGTGGCAATTGTTTGCTTAAATTTAACTACTCGTAATTTAATTCACCAATTAGCTGTTTTGCAGTGCCCGCCACTGAAAGCAAATGCCTTTTACTTGGGCTATTTGTCATTATGTATTTTTAAATACCATGTTAGTTATATACTCTAACTTGATAACCAAAAAATCGAAGTCCACAATTAGAGTTTTTATTTATTATTGGATATTTTTCGGGCTTAGTAAAACCAATAATTTCATTCATCGATGATGTACCAAGATTTTTAATTTTATTGCAAAAATCCATTCTTGCAGCAAGCTCTCCATCCCCATTTACAAGCTCATTTATTGCTACTCGTATTTCTTGAATGGAATTATTGTTTAAAATTTTAGTTCTGTTGATTGGATAAGATGTTAAACTATTCAAGCACATGAATGCTTCTTTTAATTCTTCTTTTGTAAGTTTGGTAACTTTTGAAGGTATGAAAAATTTCTTTAGCTTTTCTGAATTACGAATTCTCCAAACAATATCGTCCTCGTCTTTTTGTTCGTTCCATTTTCTATAACTCAATGCCCATTTTTTTATTTCACTTAACTGTTGATCTTCTGATAAATTTCTTGGCATTTTTTTAATGTATTCATTTGATGGCTTCCCTACAGCATGGTGATATAAATAATTAAAAAGTCCATCAATTTCTAAGTTGAGGGGACTGTCTTTCCATAGACGTTGAATAGTTGAATATTTATTGGCAAAGTCATTAAAATTTTCAACTATTCTATCGTAATTAAGATATCTTTTTTCAAGATTTTTAATGAATGACCCCGGATCATTTGGTAATTTCCAAAGTGTTGGTAAAGTTATTTCTGTTTCGTCTGTTGAATTATGATTTTTTGTAAAAAATATTCTAATGTCTTCTGGTTTCAGATTTACTGATTTTAACCACCATTCATTAAAAGTTTCAATAAGCGTATTTGCTTGTTTTGATTGGAATAACACTCCGATTTCGTATCGTTTTGAGAATGCTGTATTTGTTAGGTTGGCAGATGTTACCAAACAATTGTCGTCAATGATATATATTTTTGCATGAAGTCCTGTCAATGATTTTACTTTTCCTCTTTCATAAAAATGTCGAATTGACTCCGAGTTAATATTTGATATTTCTGAAATATCCGTAAGAAGTTTTACCGAAACAGATGGAGAGTCAAACCACTTTTTACCTAAAATCTTTCTTAAAGACGTTGGGCTTCCAATGTATGGAACGGCTATCCAAAGTCGTTTTGAAACATTGTCGGAAAGATTTCTTAATTCTTTAACCAAATTTTCTCCATGTAAAATTTTCATAGTTTGTTTTTTTTAGCCCTGCCGGTAACTCTTTTTTATACCCTCACCAAAGCTAAGGTTTAGCTTTAGAAATTTGGTTGTAAACCCAATCTTAATTTTGATTTAAGAACAAGGAACAACGATTTTTGATTTTAGAATTGGCTGCCTTGCTTCGTAAATCATTATTCATTTTTAACAATATAAAATGTATAAACTTATCCGGTTTTTAGAATAACTAAAACTTCAACAATTGTCCATCTTCCACATTCTGATAACCCACGGTGATAATCTTTTCGCCTTCTTTCAATCCATCAAGAATTTCAGTATAACCATTGTAAGTCTGTCCGGTTTTTACCTTATTTTTTTTCGCTGTATATTTATTACTGCTGTTTTTTTCTGCAACATAAACATAATCTTCTCCATTCATTTTCTGTATCAGGTCAACAGAAATTACGATTGCTGAATTTGCATGATAGTCATTAATCTTAAGCACAGCAATCATATTCGCCCTGTATTCTTCGCTGCTGTTATCAAGCCGTACCTCCACCGTAAAAGTTCTGTTCACGGTATTTATATACTTGCTTGAAAAAGATATTTTTGAAATTATTTCTTTATTCAAATCAGGGAAATTAATAGTAACTTCATTTCCTGTTTTAAGTTTTGCTGAATATGCTTCGGCAATATCAGCCACCACCTTTACTTTTAAAAGATTCACCACGCGGAATGCAGTTGTAACACCAGGGGAAACAACCTGCCCGACTTTAATAGGAATTTCTTCAATAGTTCCATTTATCGGTGAAACGATATTCATCTGGGCGAGCTGTTCTTTTATTGTTTTAATATTATTTTCAATGCTTTCTTTATTATTTTTTGCTGTAAGATATTGCACTTCCGACCCTATCTTCTGATCCCATAATTTTTTTTGTTTATTGTATAAATTTGTGACAAAAACTAATGAAGAATCAAGTGTTGACAGCGATTGCCTGAGAACGGCGTCATCAAGTTGAGCAAGAACCTGACCTTTAATCACCCCTTGTCCTTCTTTCACATTTATATCAGTCACAACTCCAGGCATTTTAGAACTGACCGTAACATTTTCATCACCGTCAATCTTGCCCTGCACTTCTATGTAATGATTAAATTCTTCCGCTTTCAGGTCAGTAACGGAGACTTCTGCAATTTTATCCAAACTTTTTCCTTCACCTTTTGCTATGTCTTTTTCAAGATTTTTAATCTGCACAGCAATTTCGTCATATTGTTTTTTTAATTTTTCGAGTTTGGATTTTTTATCCGAATTGCATGATAAAGCAAATAAGCTAATAACAGCAAATAATAATATCTTTTTCATAAGTCTAATTTTTATTATTTTAACATTTTTTCAAGTTTCGATTTGGCGGTTGTAAGCTCAATTATAGACGTGTAATAATTTGACTGCGCCTGAAGGTACTGATTTTGTGATTGTGTTAACTCCATACCTCCTGTTATTCCTTCTTTATATTTAACAATATTTTTATTATATATTTTTTCTGCTAACTTTACGTTTTGCTTATTGGTTTGGTATTTATTCAAAGCGGTAATAAATGATGATTTTGCATCAAAAAAAGAAGTCTGTAAACCTAATGATACCTGTTGTTTAGAATTTTTTGCTTTTTCAAGTCCGATTTTTGCCTGGTTTATTTTTGAAAGTTTCATCCCGCTCCCGAAAAGCGGAATATTCATGCTTAGCCCAATAAGATTAGGCGGTGTAAATGAAAATGAATTTTTATTAAAATTTTCTTCATGAGTATAAAAAACTGCAATATCAGGTAAAAGCGATGATTTCTGAAGTTTTAGGTTTAGTCCTGATAATTTTTCCTGCGTTTCCATCAACTTATAATCGTTATTGTTTTCAACTTTAAAATCTTTTGTCGCAAGCATTACCAAGTCTGATGATTCAACTAATGAGGTCAGGTTGTCTGTAAGCGCAATATTTTGATTAAGCTCAATTCCCATTTGAAATTTCAACAGGTTCTTTGCAACCTCAACCTGGCGGGTCAGCATATCCAGTGTGTTTTTTATAGTGCTTAATGTAAGCTGCATTTGGTCAACATCTGTTTCTTCAAGCAAACCCTGCTCATTCATGCTTTTAATATAATTAAATATTTTTTCGGTGTTTGAATATGTCGAATCTATAATGCTTTTATTCTCTTGTGCAATTAAAACAAGATAATAAGCATTTGCAACTTGTTCGGTAATATCGTATTGGGATTTGGTTATACCCAATTCCGAAAGCTGTTTGTAAATTTTCGATGTTTGCAGCCCAACTAAGTAAGCTCCGTTGAAAATAATTTCCGAAGCTGTAATATCATACGTTAAACCCCATCTCAATTCATTTTCGGAAGCAGCTTTCTGATTAGGATCGGGAGCCGTAATATGACCAAAATTAGGACTCCCCGATGTCGTGTATAAATACTGGTCTACGCCATACATCCAACCGCCTAAATTAGTCAAGCCGGAAAGTTGTTTCTCTAAATCGGGTATTGTAATCTGATACGAATAAGCCAATTTTGAATTTACCTGTGGTAAGCCAATGGCAGTAGTCTCCCAAATTTTCTTTTTTGCACTTTCCAAATCAAGATTTGCATTTTTTACAAGCGGGTTGTTCTCTAAAGCATAGTCCTGTGCCGATTTTAAAGAGAATGATAAAATGCTGTCTTTTTTTGTTTGCTGTGCAAATATTGTATTAAAACCCAGGAAAAATATTGCGAAAAATAATGGCTTTTTTCTTTTCATCTTTTTTTATTCCTTATTTTTTAAATTAGCGTTCAAAATTATTTTTTAGCATTTCATTAAACTACTGTACAAATTTTAATATGTCATTGATTATCAATTATTGACTATATCAACTATTTGATTAAAAAAACATTACAGTTTTTCTGCGCTGCTTTTAATATGATTCACTACTTTATAAAAAGTATTCATATCAGATGAAGTAAGGCCCTGTTGAAGTTCCTCCATCAATTCAAACACTATTTTCATATACTGTTTTATTACTCTTTCTCCTTTTTTTGTGACCATCAAATAATTCTTTCGCCGATCATTTTTATCAACAACTCTCCTGACCAATTCTTTTTCTTCCAATGAGTCAATTAACCTCAATATAGCTGATTTATCCTTTCTCATCATATCAGCCATGTCTTTTTGTATTACTTCCTCTACTTTCTGGCTTATAGCATATAGCAGTCCGACCTGTTCAATAGTTAGTTTGATTTCCGTTTGCTCAATTATGCACTTCTTTTTTAGCACACGAAACATCTCGTGCATCATTCTTCCTACTATCATTCCAAAAGGTAAACTCTGCTTTTCCATTTTTAAAAATTTAAGACGGCACAAAGATAAAATAATTAGTTGATATATGCAACAATATTTTTAAAAAATATTTTTTTGGTATCTATTTATTTTGGAGGGACAGGGAGATTGCAGCTCTTTTGCAAACAATAGCCATAACGTCCATCTTGCGATGGCTGTTGGTTTCTTGTGACCCCGGAGGGATTCAAACCCACGACTTTCAGAACCGGAATCTGACGTTCTATTCAACTGAACTACGGGGCCAATGGTCAATAATCTATTATTATGTCAAATGCCCGCCTGACCGGACGGGCAGGTAATGTTTCTTTTATGATAAAATATTGATTGTCAATTACTGTCCCACACCTGCAGATTAACATTTGACATATCACTATTTTAAACCATTTATTCAACTATTTAGAGTCTGTTCATAAAGTCGTCATTGCGAACGCAGTAAAGCAATCTAATCATTGTGTATAAATAGATTGCTTCGTCGTACCTCCTCGCAATGACGTTTTGTATTGACTTTACAGACAGGCACTATTTAACCCGTAAAAGTAATAAATTTTACTGATTTTTCTTTTGCAAACAATAAATACAGCGGAAAATAGTTTAAGAATTTTACAAAGTTTAGTAATATTGCAATTAAGAATTGTTTTATGAAAGTTATTTGCAACGGCGTTATTTCTGTTTTATTTACTTTTCTTTTTTTTACCGGATCATTTTCTCAAGGCATCGCTATAGGCGAATGGAGAGATCATTTACCTTATAACAATTGTATTTCGATAACCGAAGGAGAAGGAGTTATTTATTGTGCAACAACAAAAGCAGTATTTTCTTATAACAAATCTGATAACAGCATTGAACGGTTAACGAAAACAAATTATTTATCGGATATCGGAGTAAGCAGGGTAAGTTATCACAAAGCATTGAAAATACTGTTGGTTGCTTATACTAATGGCAATATTGACCTTTTGGAAGGCAGCACAGTTACTAACATTTCCGACATTAAACGCAAACCAATTCCCGGGAATAAATCAATTAATAATATCTTATTCATTGGAAATAATGCCTACCTATCCTGTGGTTTTGGAATTATTGTTCTTGATCTTACAAAAAAAGAAATTAAAGACACATATTATATCGGCACAAATGGTGGACACATTGAAGTTTTTGACATAGCTTTCGATGGAACAAAATTATATGCAGCTACCGAATCGGGGGTTTACGAAGCAAACATAAATGATCCTAGTCTTTCCAATTATCAATCATGGACGAAACACACCGAAATGCCACACCCTGATTCAAAGTTTAATGCGATTACCTATTTCCATAATACGTTATATGTTAATTTATCCAGTGTAGTATATGACGCTGACACATTATATAAGTATTCGAACGGCGTTTGGAGTTATTTCAACCCTTCCTATTCTGCAAATAAATATAATCTCCGCAGTTATAATGACAAGATGATTGTTGTTACTGAAGGTGATGTGGAAATCTTTGATACAACAGAAACAAGTATTGAAAAAATATGGACGTATAATCCCGGCAATCCTTCACCATACGATGCAATCTTTGATGAAGAAGATAATAATGTTGTATGGATCGCCGATAAATATAAAGGTATTGTAAAAAACTGGAATAATTCATGGAGTTCGTCAGCATATCAACCAAACGGACCTTCAACAACAAATGTAATTAATATGTCTGTTGAAGGAAGTAACTTATGGGCGGCACCCGGAGGATATGACGGAACATGGAATAATTTATGGTGCCATGATGGAATTTTTTCCTTTATTGATGAAGAATGGAATACCTATAACAGCTCAAACACTCCTGCATTTGATACAGTTATTGATATAGTATCTGTTTGTGTTAATCCTTCGAATCCTTCTAATGTTTTTGCAGGCTCATGGAGTAATGGATTGCTTGAATTCAAAAATAATTCATTATTTGAGATATACAATCAATCTAACAGTACCCTGACCATAAATACTCCACCCGGAGGATCTATACGTGTAGGAGGAATATCCTTTGATACGGATGGTAATATATGGGTAACCAATTCCGGGGTTAACACTGCATTGAATGTCAGAACAACCGATGGGATATGGAAGGCGTTTAATTTCAGCGGTTATGTTAACAACAATGAAGTAGGAAATTTAGTTATTGATAAAAATAACCAAAAATGGATCATTTTACCCCGAAATGTTGGGCTGCTGATATTTGACGACAACAATACCATATCGAATACAAGCGATGACAATATAAAGAAAATCAGCAATTCTGTAGGGAATGGAAACCTCCCAAGTAATGATATTTATAGTATTGCTGTTGATCTCGAAGGTGAAATATGGGTTGGAACGGATAAAGGAATTGCTGTTTTCTATAATCCTGAAAATGTTTTTTCAGGAAACAATTTTGATGCACAACAAATACTCGTAAATCAGGATGGATTTATTCAACCTTTGCTCGGATCTGAGATAGTTACAGCTATTGCTGTTGATGGAGCAAACAGGAAATGGATAGGTACTCAAAGAGCCGGGGTTTTCATGGTATCGGCTGACGGCACACAACAACTTGAACATTTTACCGAGGATAATAGCCCGCTATTTTCTAACACCATCAACTGTATTGCCATTGATCAGAAAACAGGAGAAGTTTTTTTTGGAACGGATAAAGGCATTATTTCATACAAAGGAACGGCAACAATTGGAGGTACAGAATATACTGATGTACTTGTCTATCCAAATCCTGTAAGCGAAAATTATACTGGATATATTGCTATTAAAGGTCTTGTAGCGAATGCAGATGTTAAGATCACCGACATCACCGGAACTCTGATCTATCAAACCATTGCCGAAGGCGGGCAAGCTGTGTGGAATGGCAAAAATTACAGCGGGGAAAAAGCTAAAACAGGAGTGTATCTTGTATTCTGCTCCAATGCAGATGGTTCGCAAACGTTTGTTACAAAAATATTGATCATTAATTAGTATCTGTATTTTAATTTTAATTCAAATTTTAAATTGCAAAATGTAAATTGTAAATTTTATTGTTTACGAAACCATTGATAATATTCGATAGTACAATTTTGAAATTTAATATTTGCATTTTGATATTTGCAATATTTATAAAAACATTGACTTTATATATAAGCACTAATTAATTTCCCATAATGTTCCACAAGTCAAGGGGGATAGTCCTACATTCCACAAAGTATTCCGACAGCAGTTTAATCGTTAAAATCTATACCGAAGATTTCGGGCTTCAATCCTATATTTTAAGATCGGCAAGGAGCAGAAAATCCAAAATGAAGGTCGGTATTTTTCAGCCTCTCGCTTTGCTGAATTTCGTGGTTTCACATAATAAAAAACAGGGGCTTCAATTCATCAAAGAGATTACTGAATGCCAGCATTTCTCCGGAATTCCTTATGACATTAAGAAAAGTTCGATCGCTTTTTTCATAGCCGAAGTTTTATGCAAAGCCATACGCGAAGAAGAACAAAACAAAGCTTTATTCGATTTTATTTACAGTTCGATACAAGCGCTTGACACCACAGAAGAAAGAGTATCGGAATTTCATCTTATGTTTCTTTTAGAACTGACTAAATACCTTGGTTTTTATCCGCATTCAAACTACAGTGATAAAAACTGTATTTTTAACCTTTACGAAGGTTGTTTCCAAGAGCATCTGCCCGAATATCCTTATTTTATTGAGAAGGATTTGAGCAAACATTTTCATGACCTCCTTGGTTCGCCATATAATGAAATCGGAAAGTTCAGGGGTTCATCGGTTATCAGGAAAGAACTCCTGAATAAAATCCTTGATTATTACAGGGTACATTTGAATTGGTTTAAGAATATCAAAGCGCTTGATGTTTTTGAAGAAGTTTTTTCTTAAATTTATATAAACTTTGAATCACTTCCTAACATATTTAAAGAATTTGAAATAAAACAACATGATATATTTTTATAAAATAGAGAAAAAAATATACTTTATATTATGTTTAACATTATGGTTTTATCTTTGTTTAAGAGCCATATATATTCCTCTGGTTCATGACGAGGCAGCTACTTTTTTTTGGTATATAAATTCTGGAAAATTTTTGCCTTTTCTTTCCCATCAGGATGCAAATAATCATATTCTTAATTCCGCATTATCTGTCATTACTTACACATTATTCGGAAATAGCCAATTTGTATTAAGGCTGCCAAATCTGCTATTTGCTTTCGTCTATTTCTATTACATTTTTAAGCTCGCATGGTTAATTAAAAAAAATATAGTAAGATGGGGCTTCATATTGACAATGTTAACGGCACATTATTTCGTTGAATTTTTTGCATTTTGCAGGGGTTACGGAATATCAATGGCATTGCTAATAGCATCAATATGGTATTTATATACTTACTTCAGATATTGCAAAACATCCTATTTGATTTTAAATTTAGTATTGATATTTTTTGCCGTTTCCGCAAATTTAACACTCCTAATTACTGCTATAATAATGTATTGTTTCCTTTTATTGAATTTAATAATTAATAAAACATTTCATAATAAAAGAATAATTCATTTAGTGTTAATTATCATTTTCGGCATTTTACCTTTGGCGCTTTTTTCAAATCTGCTTTTCTCCATGAAAACAAGCGGTCAATTGTATTATGGCAGTCAGGCAGGATTCATTGAAGTAACAGTAAAAAGTTTATTGATCGCTTTTTTTGATAATTCCAGTTTTATATTAATTTGCATCTTTATTTTTTTATTTATCTTTTTATTTTTTTCAATAATTTTTTATTTATTTAAATCTTCATTTACCGAAACATTGGGATCTGTATGCTTTATTTCTTTTATTTTACTTTCCGGAAATATTACAGCATCAATCTTACTTAACAATTTTTTAAAAATAAATTATCCTGAGGACAGGGTTGGATTGTATTTATTCCCATTCTTTTTCATATGCCTGTATTTTGCCATTGATAAATTAATTACTTATAATTCTTTCAAGATTTTATATGTCTTTTGTCTGTTTTCATTGTTATTCCCCGTTCATTTTTTTAAAGATATAAGCCTTGAACATGCCCGGTTTTGGAAGAATTGCCAGATTCCTTATCGATTTTATCAAAAAGTTTCTTTATCATCAGAGGATTATTTAAAAAAGTTTCCTCCTATAGTTTCAGGTTATAGATTACATCAATTATGCTGGTACTATTTCGATAATAAAAATGGCGGAGATTGCAGTTCTATGCAATCTAATGATTTTCCGTTTAAAGATGCCGATTATTTGATAATTCCAAAAAGCAACTTCCCCGACATGTTTACTTATTATGATTCTATCGACTACTATGATTATACGAAACTTTATTTACTTAAAAGAAAAATAATTTTACATAGAGAATTAATTGATAGTGCAACGAACATTAATACCCACGGAACAGTAAACGATGAGTTTTTTAATATCTGGTCTGCTGATGATATGAGTAAGTATAAAAATAAATCTATTTATTTTATGTATACTTTCACAATTAACTCCCCGAAAAAACCTTTTGAGGCAAGAATAATAGTTACTTCGGAAGATAAAGACAAAAACAAATTACGATATGATTTTCTCAGTTTGGATTGGTTGAAAAAAGATTGGAATGGCAGGAAAAATAATTTTAAAAATTGTTTATTGGTATATCGCCTTCCGGAGAATTCTTATAACTTATTAACATACATTTGGAATATCAATAAATCGCCATTTTCTATTACTGACGGGAAGTGTTATATTTATAAATTAAACTAAAAAACAGAATATTTCAGAATGCACCATATTGCACAAAATCCGTCTTTCCAGTTTATTTTTTTACCCTCTTTATAAGTTCTGCCATAATACGAAATACCAACTTCATAAATTATGATGTCAGGAAATCGTGCAATTTTAGCAGTTACTTCTGGTTCAAAACCAAAGCGGTTTTCTTTAAAATAGATTTTTTTCAAATATTCCGATTTAAAAAGCTTATAACATGTTTCCATATCTGTAAGGTTCAGATTAGAAAACAAATTTGAGGGGTTATTTTGAGGCAATTATAATTATTCCTTTTCTTTTGGTTCATATAGATCAATTGAAAGATCGTCCACATAAAAGGTTTTACTCCCTCGAAGCCAGAAATAAACAGATAATTCATCATTTGGATTCCTTACTTCGGGGGTCATATATACAGCAGTAATTTTATTCCATTCCTTAATTTTAAGATTTTGTTTTTCAAAATCAATTGTAAAATATTTATAATTCCATTCTTTGTGAAGAAAAGTAATAACCAGAGAAGCCGGACTCAATTTAAATTCAACTGTAGGATAAATGTAAGCAGTAACCTTAATCCATGCATATTCTTTATCCGTCAGAACTCTAAAAGCTTTTTTATATGCAGATGAGTAAATTTTATTACTATCTATTCTTAAAGAGTATTTACCTGAATATTGAATAGCGCTATCTATGTAATCTTTAAAATCAGGATCATTGAAATCGTCATAATTGAACTTTGCAAGATTTGTGTGATCGAATTCGGAAATATCAGGCATTTTTTCAATTCCATCGTAAGATCTGGATACTAAAAGTAGTTTCCGATCTTCATCGTTAACTTTGGTTTTAAGAAAAACTTTAAAATAATATGCACGTGTCATTCTTGATATTTCAAGGATTCCATTAATTTGCAGTGAACCTGTTTCGGGTAATCACAATGATTCGTTTAATTTGGTGAACACAACCGATAAAATGTTTTCATTTATCAGGAGGTCCAATATTCGTACTGATGGATTATTTCTTAATGCTGATGCCGGTTTCGATGTATCAGAGTTTCGACAATATTGTGGGCAAAATGAAATCATAGATAATATTGATATTAATAAAAGAAATGGAAGTGGGTCAGAAAATATATTCGATGAAATACTGTATAAATGCAGATTTGTTATAGAGCGTACAAATGCTTGGTTGGATGCTTTTAAAGCAATATTAGTTCGTTTTGAAACAAATAAATATCATTGGAAAGCATTACATTTACTGGCTTTTTGTATAATTTTATTACGTCAACTTTGAACAACTTCAATTAATAATTTATATTTGTTACGAATTATTTGATAATAGATAATAAACAATTGACCTTATGTTGCAAAAAAAATCAATACGCTCTTTATTAATCCTTTTAATTAGTGTATTTATAATTTCATACATAATCACTAAGGCCACAATTTCATCATTTACGCACGATGAAAGTTATTCATACACTCGTTATGTCCATACCAGTTTTATGGATATAGTAACATATAAAATACCTTTTACAAATAATCACATTCTGAATACTTTATTAATGAAATTTTCCGAATCTATTTTTGGAAGCTCTGAACTTGCCTTAAGGTTACCAAATATAATTTTACTATTAGTATATTTACTATATGCCTTTTTATTTTTTCAGAAGAGCCATAAAATTATAAGTTTATGTCTGTTCATGTTCATGTGTTCAAATTTTTATATGATGGATTTTTTTGGTATGGCGCGGGGATATGGATTATCAATCGGATTTATGACTATGAGTTTATATCACCTATTGCAATCTTTACAGGCAAACAGGAATAAGAATCTTTTGCTTTTTAATATCGGCGCATTTTTATCTGTATTGAGCAATTTTGTTTTAATCTATTTTTATTTAGCCGCATTGGTTGTTTACAATATCTATATATTCATTACACACTTTCGTTTTAGTGACAACCAAAATAAGAAATATAATTTTTTAAAAATAAATTGGATAAATTTTATTTCGTTTGTATTTACTGCTATCATAATATACGAACCGTTAAGGAAAATTTATAAATATAAAATTATTGACTTTGGGGGTAATGATGGGTTTATGAAAGACACTTTAACCTCACTTATTTATAAATATTTTCATAATTATGTGATAACACCATCAGATACTTTATATATTAAAATTATAATCTTAATACCCGTTATAATTTCATTATTCCTTATAATTAAAAATTTTTACCAGGCAAAAAAAGAGTTCTTTGATAATGCCAAAGCACTAATCATTGTTAATCTGATATTATTAATCATACCACTGGAAACAATAATACAGCATTATCTTTTTAATAGTAATTATTTAGTTGAACGATTTGCCTTATTTTTATTTCCGCTTTTTGCGTTAAATATTGCCTTTTTAATAGATTACTGGCTTAAAATTAAAAACAGATATCGTATTTTCATATTTTCAGTTGCAATTTTACTTGCTTTATTATCAGCTAATAATTGCTATAAAGGAATAAACCTTTATTGTTGTGCGGACTGGGGTTATGATGCAGAAACCAAAAATGCAGTAAAAGAATTAATCGCTTATCATGACAAAGTTGATCCAATTAAGCATCCTGCCAAAATCGGAATAAATTGGTTATTCGAACCCACAATTAATTTTTATCGTCAAACATGGAATATAGATTGGTTGTTACCTGCTGATCGAAATGGGTTAACGGCAAATGACAATTACTGTTATATCTTCAAGACTGAACTCGACACATTAAAGCATAAAAATTATAATGTCATCTTTTTTTCAGATAAAACAGAGACTGCTTTAATTAGTATCGTTGAAAATTAACCGGAAATATCACACGACGCTTTATCATCATTATCACTTGCTGTAATAATAATATTCAAGAGAAAATTTATTTGAGATTTCTGTTCTGAGGTATCCGATAATATGCTTTATTTAAGGCGTTCTTAAAGCTATTCCAAGTCCAATCAGGCCTTACCCAACATTGTTCCCTGTAATAAAGATGAGACATTCTGATATTGGTAAAAGAAAAAATAATCAACAGAAATGTTATAAAATATAAAGCAAATTTCATTTTGATCTTAAAAGTTTTTTGTAAGAGGAATGTAATGGGAATAATAAACAGGGGATAATACTCTATGAAAGCCCTGTGTCCAAAACTGCATGAAAAAGTATAACACCACCAACTTCCATTTGCATATACTATAAGAATGAAAAGAACCGCTATTGCTATTGCATTATACGATCTTTTAATAAGTGACCAAATAAGGCCCGTCAGGAACAGGAAAAATACAGGAGAATAAATAAGCCAGCCGCTTTCCATTCCAAAAAGCACGTACCCGATTTTTGGGTTATTCCAGTATTTAAAACTTATTGACCATCCTCCATGAGGATAATTATATGAAAATGCTAAATATTTTCCAGTTACAGCATGCCAGTATAACATTTGTGGAATAAAAATCACAAAAACAACCAATGCAATCAGAAGAAAATAATGGATATTTTTAATAATCCAGACCATTCTTTCTTTTAACGCATGAAATGAATGAACATCATAAATAAGAAATAACAAAACATAAAATACATTTGTTGGCCTGATAAGGCATCCGATCCCTATTGGTATACCGCAATAAATTGTATTAGCAGTATTTGGATTTTTTAAAAATTTATCAAATGTATAAATAAACAATGTCAGAATAAAAAATGAATATGCATGCGAATACCCGGGCTCAACTACAGTATAATAGAACAAATTTGTTGCATAGTAAACCGCCAGTACTGCGATAAAAGATGGCCATTTATCGAACCATTTCCTGAGAATTCGATACAATAATAATAATCCGATAAATACATAAGTTGATGCTGCAATCCAAAGTGACATTCCGTAAACGCTTGTACAACCATCATCAATAAAACCAAAAACTTTGTTGTATATATGAGCAAGGACAAAAAAGGGAGACTCCAGTAATGCAGTACCATAAGTAAAGCTATTAATTGTCATCCCGTTATCAAGGGAAATAGCATAAGGTAAATGAGTAATATTATTATTAAAAAAAAGTTGTGGCAGGTATTGATAATATCCCTCGGCATCGCTCCAGATAATATAACCGGATTTTATATGGAAAGCGGTAAAAAGATAATAGTTGAATGCAAAGAATACTACTCCCAGAATGATAACTTGGATGAACTTATGGTATTTTTCTGTTTTCAAATATTCTTTCATAAATAAACCAACTCGCAGCAGAACTGGCAAGGTATTAATAAAAATTCCTCGCGCTGGCGAAAAAAACGAAGCAGGGCTTCGAGAAATTAACCTTAAAGAGATTAAATCAAGTTCGACAATATTTTAAAATTTTCATATCAAATATTTTCTATCGAAAATATTATATTTCAAAATACACCATATTGCACGAAAACCGTCTTTCCAATTTATCTTTTTCCCTTCCTGATAAGTTCGCCCGTAATATGAAATTCCTACCTCATATATTCTGATATTCGGGAACCTGAAAATTTTAGCAGTTACTTCCGGTTCGAAACCGAATCGATTTTCTTTGAAATATATTTTTTTAATATATTCCGATTTGAATAATTTATAACATGTTTCCATATCAGTAAGGTTAAGATTGGTAAACATATTAGAAAAAAAAGTGAGCATACGGTTGCCAATGGTATGCCAGAAAAACAAAACCCTGTGTGGATTTCCACCCATAAAGCGGGAACCATAAACTACATCTGCAAATCCATCTATTATAGGTTTCAGCAGAACGTTGTATTCATTCGGGTCATATTCAAGATCGGCATCTTGAATGATAATAAAATCGCCTGTTGCTGCTGCAATTCCTGTGTGAATAGCAGCTCCTTTGCCTTTATTTACATCATGTGTATAATACTTGATATCTGAATCAGGATTGTTACGGATATATTTAAAAATAGATTCTTCAGTATTATCTTTTGAACAATCGTTAACGATGATAATTTCTTTGGAAATATTATCGAGTAATTCAACTTTTAAAACAAGATCGAGAATTTCATGTATGGTATTTTCTTCGTTGAATACAGGGACTATAACGGATAACTTATTTAAAATGCACAAAGTTTACAGTTTTATATACAGAAAGAAATTTTTACTCCTCAAAAAAACGAATTTCAAAATCATCAACATAAGCTACATTTTTATTGGGATTATAAACATAAACTTCAACAGTAGTCCCATTCATGTCATAATCTGGCAATACATCTTCAGCATCAAACTTGTACCATTTACCAATTTCTTTTATAACTGGATTCACCTCATGTCCCGACCAAAAAATACTTTTACCGTCCTTTCCTTTCAGAGATATTACTAAAATGTTTTTTTTGCTTAAGTCTTCTAATTTAACCCAGACACTAACTTTCGCTTTTTTAATTGGGTCCGGATTAATTTCACTGACTAGCTTATATAATCCATAAGAATAATCATTTATAGAATCAACTCTGGAACAATAAGAACCAGTAACACCACCAAATTTACCTATAGTTTTACTGTTTATCCAATCTCCTTTACCATCCATATCTCCTTTGAATGTTGGAACGAAATCTTTTCTGTTAGAACAACTGAAAATAAGTATTGTCAATGCTACTAAAATTAAATTTTGATAATTTTTCATGAAATATATTTTTAAATTAATATAAATGCATTTACAGTCTACCATTAACTGACAAATCTAAATAAATTTTTCAAACAACTAGTAAACTCGTTGGAGGCAAAATCTTTTTTTGAGGTTGCATTAACATTCGCTAACTTATTGAGCAGATTTTTTCTTCAGTATTAAAAAAGGATAATCATCCAGAAAAACAGACCATGTATTGTTCTTTAAATACTCATACAATTTTTGATCATACTGTTCTTTTGTTAAAGGATAATAAGACCCATATTCCTGTAATAAGAATATATATTCAGCATCTTCAACATAAGGAAAATTGTATATTTTTTCACGGAACGCAAAATGCGATACAAATTCGTCTTGTGCACATACCGCCGTATTTTCAGGAATTAATTTAAGCATTGTATATGCTTTCTTTATATTGAAATCTCTTTTATAATGTTGTTTCAGATAAAATCTTTGATTTTCCCTGGTGAAATAAGTATAAGTATCGTCCCTAAATGTTCGAAGGGTTACATAAGCAGTGAATAAAATCAGTAAATAAATAATATTTCTTCTGATTCTTTGCTTCTGTATATTATTGATAACATTAAAAGCTCCAATGGTAATAATAGGAATAAATTCAATGGAATAATGAGATCCAAGTCCCCAATACGTAATATGATCACAAAACAACTTTTGTCCGTATATTGGTAAAAGCATGATCAGGTAATAAGGGCGAAAAAAAAGCAAAATGCCGCCTGAAAGAAGTATAGCCATGTGTAATTCGGTTTTTATATAATCTCCGTCAGAAATACCAAGATGATTTACAAACAAGAGTTTAAATGTGTATAATGGCTTTGTTATTATGGTGGTCAGCGCTTCGGTCATATTATTTCCAAGCGCTGCATATCGGAAATGCAGGTATTCGTTACCGGGCTTACCAAGAGATGGAATTACCAATTTAACCACAATAAGAAAATATGCCAAAGAGGCTATACATAGAATAGCTGAAAAAATAAGTTTTTTCCGGTCTTTTCTATACATTATCATCATACCTGAAAAAATAAAGAATCCCCACAGTGCCATATTTTCTTTGGATATCAGGAAAAGGATGAACAGGATAATAGCTTGTTCCCATTTATTCTTATGAATGAAATAAAATATCCATGGAACAAACATTGCCCCGACCACATTATTATGGTAGTCGAATGTAAGTGCCGAATATATTCCGTAAAACAGAAAGAACTGTATCATAGCCGCAAGCGCTAACTTTCGGCTGTCGCTTATTAATCCGATATATTTATATATGCCTTGTCCTCCAAGTAGTATCGCAGATATCTGCACAATCAGTAAAGTATATGAACCAAATAAATAATAAAGCGGTGATACAATTATCAAGAGTAATTCAAAATGATCACTCAGTAAATTCCCGCAACCCGGCTGTAATACACTGTTATTGTTAATCCGGAAGTGAGCGTAATCATACATTGCCTGGTTGTAAATTCCAAGGTCCCATGCATAAGTGCGAAACAAATAATGATTAACAAGGGATATTATTGAATACAGAATTGCAAAGCCAAGAATCATCGAAGTTTTGGTAATATCTATCTTTTTTAGGTTGTGCATATTCTTTATAAGATAATCAGGGTATTCAAAAATATTAAGGTGCTTTTTATTTATTTTGTTTTATCTTTAATAAAATATAAAGGACGCTCTTTTGCCTCGTTAAATATCCTTGCAATATATTCTCCTATTATGCCAATGCTCAGCAACTGTATGCCTCCAATGATAAGAACGGTAACAAGAATGGATGTCCAGCCAGGGACGGTGTTGCCGCAAATGTGGCTGATGATAGCATAAACTGCGTATATAAAGCCAATAAGAAAAACTACAATGCCTGCATAAAAAGATATTCTAAGAGGTTTGGAAGAAAAAGAAGTGATACCATCCATTCCGAAACGGAACATTTTTTTTATTGTGTATTTAGATTTTCCTGCAAAACGTGAAGACGCATTATATTCAACAATTGATTGCTTAAAGCCCATCCAACTTATAAGTCCGCGCGTAAAACGATCTTTCTCTTCAAGCTGAAGAAATGCATTTACTGCTTTTCTTGTCATCAGGCGGAAGTCGGCAGCAGCAGGTTCTATTTTAACATCGGAAAGAAAATTGATAAAGCGATAAAAACATCGGGACGATACTTTCTTAAAAAAGCCTGTATCATCAGAATCAAGCCGTTTTGTGTTTACAATGTCAAACCCTTTCCCATATTCAAAAATGAGTTGTGGAATTATTTCGGGAGGGTGTTGCATATCGGCATCCATCATCACTACCAGATCGCCTTTGCTGTGCTGCAGCCCCGCCATGATGGCTATCTGATGGCCAAAATTCCGTGACAAAGAAAGTCCGATAACATTTTTATTTTTTTCTGCAATTTCTTTTATAACACTAAATGTGCTGTCTTTGCTACCATCGTCAACAAATACAATTTCGTAATGAGAACAAATATTTTCAAGTACGGGGAGAAGTTCATTGTATAACTGCATGATGTTTTTTTCTTCGTTATACGAAGGAATAACAATGCTCAAGTATTTCTCGATTAGCATAAAGGTATGATGAGTTATTACAATCCTTCTTTATAAAGATCTTTATTATGTTTTCTGTGTTTTACTTCATATTTATCACAATCCATTTCAACGGATAATTCTTTTGCGGGTCTTTCAAAATCATCTTTCTTTATTCCCAGCGATTTATCTGCATAAACCTTTATCATGTACTTTGCCCATATAGGTAACGCCATGTGTGCGCCTTGTCCCAAAGCAGTGGAGCGATAATGTACGCTACGGTCTTCGCAACCAACCCAAACCCCAGTAACTAAATATGGTGTAATTCCCAAAAACCAGCCATCGCTGTTGTTTTGCGTTGTACCGGTTTTTCCTGCAATGGGATTTGTTAGTTTGTATGTAAATCGGATCCTTGCGCCAGTACCGCTTTCTACAACACCTTTCATCAGCATTATCATTAAATAAGCCGTTTCTTCGCTAATAGCTTCTTCCGTTTTGGGCGCAAATGTTTCGAGTACATTCCCGTTTTTGTCTTCAATTCTGGTTATAAAAATTGGTTCAATATGAACGCCTTTATTTGCAAAAGTACTGAATGCACCGGTCATTTCGTACACACTCAGATCGGGTGTTCCCAAACAAATTGAATAAACAGGAGGAATATCACTTGTGATTCCCATTTTCCTTGCTATTTTTACCACAGCATAAGGTGAATAGCGTTTCATCAGGTAAGCAGAAATCTGATTAACAGAGTTTGCCAATGCCCATTTCAAAGTAACCATTTCGCCTTCCCTTGCATCACCTGAATTTTCCGGTGTCCATTTGGCGCCATTGGGCATGTCGAATGTTACAGGCACATTGGGAACTTTAGTGCATGGCGAAAATTCTCCTTCCTGCATAGCAAGCGTATAAAGAAACGGTTTAAACGTTGAACCAACCTGCCTTTTGCTCATGCACACATGATCGTATTTAAAATACCTGTAATCTATTCCTCCCACATAAGCCCTGACGTACCCTGTTTGCGGTTCCATAGACATAAGTCCGCACTGCAAAAACCATTTGCAATATCTGATAGAATCCATAGGTGTCATTATCGTATCATGTTCGCCTTTCCATGAAAAGATCATCATGTGGGTAGGTGTTTCAAATTCCTTTCTTATCTGTTCTTCCGTCAAGCCCATTGCTTTTGACTTGATATACCTGTCTGAACGCTTCATGGACAGATCAAACAACATTTTAATGTCTTCCGGTTTCATGACCCAGTCGTAAGGGGCATTTTTTACGCCTTTCCAGTGCCGATAAAACTCTGGCTGTAACTCTTTTCCTATATATTCCTTCACAGCTTCCTCAGCATATTTCTGCATTTTGGAATTAATCGTGGTGTATATCTTCAAGCCATCTTTATACAGGTTATATGTTCCCCCACCAGGTTTTTTGTGATTTGCGCACCATTCCGCAAGGTACATCCTGAGATATTCTCTGAAATATGTTGCCGATCCTGTGTTCTGATCCTGAAGGCGATATTTGGACATATCTATTTTCAGCACCCTAAGGGAATCGTATTGTTTATCGGTGATGTATTTATATTTCCGCATCTGGTTAAGCGCCACCTCTCTTCGGGCAATAGCCCGTTCAGGATTTCTTACGGGGTTATATCTTGATGGAGCCTGCAACATTCCCACAAGAAGAGCAGATTCTTCGATATTCAGCTCTGCAGGTGTCTTGTTGAAATAGGTTTTTGCCGCTGATTTGACACCAAACGATTGGCTTCCAAAATCCACAGTGTTCAGGTACATAGCGGTAATTTCTTCTTTAGTATAATTTCTTTCTAACTTGATGGCAATGAGCCACTCTTTGAGTTTTCTGAAGACGAGAGAGAAAAAATCCGGATGTTCCTGCCGGGGGAATAAATTTTTTGCAAGCTGTTGCGTAATAGTGCTACCACCGCCTGCCCCACGATTACCGCCAATAATATTTTTAAAAATAACCCTAAGCACACTGCGGAAATCAATACCTGAATGTTTTGAAAAACGAGCGTCTTCAGTAGCAATAAGCGCATTAACAAGATGCGGAGATAGTTCGCTGTAATGACTTATTGTTCTGTTCTCAATATAATATTTTCCAAGGAGTACCTGGTCGGCAGAATATATTTCGGAAGCAAGATTGCTTTTGGGATTTTCTAATTCTTCGAAAGTAGGCATGAACCCAAGCAATCCGAAAGAGGTAAAAACAAACAACAAAAGAACAAGCACACATGAAACTACATATATAATCCAGAAATTCTTAATATACTTACTGAAATTTTGCACGCTTTCTTTTTTTCTCTTTGCTCGACTATATTAAAGATGGCTTACTTTGCTTTTTCAATCCTGATGCCTATGCTTTCTATACCTTCCAGCTTGTCAACACGCATGGCCTGTTCAAACTCAAATGTGTAGATCCCTTTTTGATGGAAATGTACGCCTTTTTTTAACAGAAACCGGCAATTCTTCAAATCGCCAAGTCCTTTACCCAACCATTTCCCTTTATCATCGGCAAGACGGCAGTCAATAGTATCCAGCGAAACCTTTCTGTCGGGATAGATCGTATTCATGAAAAAATAAATATTACTGAACCTGTAATTCCCGTTATTTCTAACATTGATGAAAACATTGTGATAAGAAGCAGTATCATCGATTTGTACATCGAACTTTACCGTCTCTGTCCGGTTCCAGATACCATCCTTTATGTCCTTAAATTTATCATAAACCCTTTCAGGATCGCAGGAAGCGAACACAAGTGGAATAGCAAAAAAGATTAGAAAGTATTTTAACTTTTTGATATTATTTATGTAATAATAATGCAAAATTTCAGATTTTTGATATATACTTTGAATGGTCATAACCAGCCTACCGGCAGGTTGGTATCTATTAATATCTTTTTTTCCCTTCGTTTTCTTTTTTAACCACATCAAAACGAGTGATATCGTCCTGTCCTACCACATTCTCGAAATCAATTTTCTTTTCTTCTTCGTAAAGTTTTAATTCTTCAAGTTCTTCAGGGATGATATTATTTTTGTTTAATTTTATGATTTCATGCACTTTTTCAATCGAAACCGGCATTAAATAATCGGGTTTGGAAGCATAGGAATACCACATGATACCACGAAAAATATCGGATTTCTGATGCTTTGCATCACCCATTTTTGTTTTCAGAATAATCTCGCTGTCAGGAAAACCTTTGAGGGCATCCAGGTAAGTGTCGTATTCATAATTCAGGCAGCATTTTAGTTTACTGCACTGCCCTGCCAGTTTCTGCGGATTGAGTGACAACTGCTGTATACGTGCTGAATTAGTAGAAACAGACTTAAATTGAGTAAGCCAGGAGGAGCAGCATAATTCTCTACCGCACGAACCGATACCACCAAGACGGCCTGATTCCTGTCTTACACCAACTTGACGCATTTCAACACGCACCATAAATTCTTCGGCAAGGATCTTTATCAGTTCACGGAAATCAACACGCTCATCGGCTGTATAATAAAATACAGCTTTTATCTTGTCGCCCTGATATTCCACATCACTGATCTTCATTTCAAGTTTAAGTTCTTCTGCAATTTTCCTTGCTTTAAACATGGTAGCATGCTCTTGTTCAATGGCGGATACCCATTTTTCAATATCTGAAGATTTAGCTTTGCGGTATACTTTTTTTATTTCTCCGGATGAAGGATTTACTTTCTTCTTGCGCATCTGGTACCATACAAGGTCGCCAGCCAACATAACAATTCCAATGTCATGCCCCGGAGATGCCTCCACTGCAACAATATCCCCTACCTTTACCTCAAGTCCCGAATTTAACCTGTAAAAATCTTTTCTGCTGTTTTTGAACCTAACTTCAACACAATCGAAACCTTTCAGGGTTTCCGGAGATGGTATATCCTGTAACCAGTCGTAAACATCCAGTTTATTACAGCCATGTTTAAAAACTGTTTCATTTTTATGTAAATGTTTTGAAAAACTGACACAACCTCTCGACAAATATCCGTTGTTGCTCATATTGTTATCAGATTTAATTTTTTCTACTTTGTCATTCCACGCGATTGTGTTATTCTTAATCCGACATGACACACCGCTGCACTTAGCATAATACTAATTAAGGGTGCAAATTTAATAATTTTAACAGATTAATTTTTAATTTTTTATCAATTCGGTCATTTTCAGAGACAGGTCAAGAAATAAAATTTTGGGGTTTGCATTGCGTTCGATGTGAAAAATTGCATCATTAAATTCCCGAATAATTTGCAAGGTGTTGCGTGCGTTAATAAACGGAGAAAAATCGGCAGCAAACTTACGTTCATCGCCCTCCGATTTCAGTAGTTCTGTTTTGCCTGTACTCATAAGTATGCATTCCCTAAAAACTCTGATGGCATTTAGCAGGAAACTTTTCTGATTTTCTCTGCCCATTTTTGGTAATTTATCAATCCAGCCAATAAGTTCAGCAACACTATCTTTGTAACACATACGCATCCAGTCGCGCAAAAGAGTAAAATTCTCATCATCCGAAGAATTGCCGGCAAGCATTATGGTTTCATGGTAATTGCCTTCAGCCATACGAACAATTTCATTAGCCCTCTTAGATGGAAGTTCATAATTATGCACCAAGGCGTGCATAAGGTCTCTATCAAGTATTCTGGGAATTTTAATGGTCTGTGTACGCGAAAGTATAGTGCTGATCACTTGATTATGGTTTTCGCACACCAGCAGGAACAGTGTTTTATCGGGTGGTTCTTCGAGTATCTTAAGCAGTTTAGGCGCCGCTGCGTGAAATAGTTTTTCAATCATCCAGATGACCATTACTTTGTATTCCGATTCATAGGATTTCAGGCTCAGAATTTTGATCACTTCATTGCAGTCGTTTGCATTGATAAAACCTTGTTTTTGATCCATTCCAATTGCCCTATACCACTCATTAAGAGTGATATAACAATTATTTTCTAATAGCAGCGACCGCCAGGCAGCTATAAAAGAAGTACTTACCGGCTTGTCTTTAAGGGCTGAAAACGGATACAGAAAATGTAGATCCGGATGGGCAATTTTTTCATATTTCACGCACGACCTGCATACTCCACATGAGTCATCTTCTTTTTTATTCTCGCAGCTAATGAATTGAGCGTAAGCAATTGCGAGAGCAAGCTTTCCGCAGCCTTCGGGTCCAAGAAAAAGCTGTGCATGGCTTATCCTGTTTTCTTTTACAGAACGAACCAGCCGTTTTTTGATCTGCTCCTGACCGATAATGTTTTTTAAAAGCATTTTCTTTATTATCAGAAAATCAAAGGTAAATAAACTATATTGATAAGAAAAAAATTATGTCAACCATAAATACACCGATGGTAGTTTGAGGTTTGTCTCGGTGGGCTAGTCATAAGTCAAGAGAACCATATTCCTATTGATAAATTTTGGAAGTTCACTAACCTTTTAGGCTTTCAATAATTTTATATGCTAAAATATTTTTTATAAAAAAACCCGGAATAACCGGGCTTTAATATTTTATTCAACTGCTTTTTTTGAGGCACAGGCCTTCGAATGAATAAATTCTCTGTTCATGTGGGCGATGTGCCATACCGGTATTTCTTTCGGGCATTCTGCTTCACAGCCATAAGTATTGGTGCAATTACCAAAACCAAGTTCGTCCATTTTTGCAACCATTTTTTTCACCCGCATTGCAGCTTCCGGTTTTCCTTGAGGTAATAAAGCAAGATGCGAAACTTTCGCAGCGGTAAATAACATAGCCGAAGCATTAGGACAGGTGGCAATACAAGCACCGCAACCGATACATTCATTTGCCTTAAAAGCCATATCGGCTAAGTGTTTCGGAACAGGTATCGAATTTGCTTCGGGAGCAGAACCGGTATCAACAGAAATATATCCGCCAGCAATAATAATTTTATCCATAGCAGAACGATCAACAACCAAATCTTTAATAACCGGAAATGCTTTTGCACGCCATGGTTCTATAACAATGGTATCTCCATCTTTAAAATGATGCATCTGTAATTGACATGTAGTGGTCCCTTTTACAGGCCCATGTGGACGACCATTGATATATAATCCGCACATTCCGCAGATACCTTCCCTGCAATCACTATCCATGGCAACGGGATCTTCGCCTTTTTCTATCAATTTTTCATTGTGATAATCCAACATTTCAAGAAATGACATTTCGACCGAAACGCCATCTAATTGGTATATTACAAATTTACCTTTAGATTGGGCATCTTTCTGCCGCCAGATTTTAAGTGTGAGTTTCATAGGTTAATATTTTCTTTAAATAAAACGGATATCTTTTAAATTTCAAGCCTCAAGCCTCAAATTCCAAGCCCCAAGTTTCATTATTTTTTTTCTTGGAAATTGGGATTTGAAATTTGGGTTTTGGGTCTTTATTTATAATTTCTTTCTTTTAATTCTACAAAATCAAATTTCAAATCTTCTTTATTTAATACAGGCGATTTGTCTTCTCCCTGGTATTCCCATACTGACACATATTTAAATTCTGCATCATTTCGTTTTGCTTCGCCTTCGGGTGTTTGAAATTCTTCACGGAAATGAGCTCCGCATGATTCCCGCCTGTTTAACGCATCCATGCATAATAATTTTGCAACTTCAAAAGCATCTTCGGTTCTCAGGGTTTTAATAATTTCCGTGTTATACTCGTTAAGATTACCTGTAATTTTCACATCGCGAAGAAATTCTTTTTTTAGTTCTTCAATCAAAACCAAAGCTTTCTTTAATCCTTCTTCTGTTCTTTTAATACCACAATAATCCCACATTATGCTGCCCAAACGTTTACGGAACGAAGTAACTGTCTGCTTTCCCTGTATGGACATAAATTTTTCTTCCCTTTCGCGGACATTTTTTTCAGCTTCAATAAATTCGGGAAGTTCTGTTGATATCCTTGGCGTTTTAATTTCATCAGCAAGATAATTTCCGATTGTTACAGGTAAAACAAAATATCCGTCAGCAGCGCCCTGCAACAATGAACTTGCACCTAAACGATTTGCACCATGAACAGAGAAATTACATTCGCCAATAGCAAAAAGCCCTGGAATGGTAGTCATCATGTTATAATCAACCCACAGACCACCCATAGTGTAATGACCTGCAGGGTAAATACGCATGGGTTCTTCATAAGAATTGATTCCCGTCATTTTTTCATATAAATCGAAAAGGTTACCATAGCGATCGGCTATGACTTTTTGCCCGAATTTTTTTATAGCATCACTGAAATCAAGATATACAGCTAAACCTGTTTTACCCACACCATAACCTGCATCACACATTTCTTTCGCAGCTCTTGAGCCGATATCGCGCGGCACAAGGTTTCCGAATGAAGGATATTTGCGTTCAAGATAATAATCGCGTTCTTCTTCAGGAATATCATTTGGGTTACGTGTATCTTTCTTTTGTTTTGGGACCCATACTCGGCCGTCGTTCCGAAGCGATTCGCTCATCAGCGTCAATTTTCCCTGGTATGGATTCAATTGGGGGATACATGAGGGATGTATTTGTATAAAACACGGATTTGCCCAGCCGGCGCCTTTTTTAAAGGCAAGATATTGTGCAGACGCATTGGAGTTGATTGCCAGTGTGGATAAATAATAAATTGTTCCATAGCCGCCAGTAGCAAGCACTACAGCATGTGCCGAATATTTTTCTATGTCGCCTGTAATTAAATTTCGTGTAATGATTCCGCGCGCTTTTCCATTTATCAATACCAATTCTAACATTTCGCGCCGCGAATACATCGTGATTTTTCCTTTGAAAATCTGACGGGCCATAGCTGTATAGCCTGCAAGCAGGCACTGCTGACCGGTTTGCCCTGAAGCGTAGAATGTTCGTGATACCTGCACGCCGCCAAAAGAACGTGTGGTAAGACCACCGCCATATTCTCTTGCAAAAGGTAATCCCGCAGCAGTCATCTGATCAATAACATTGTTGCTGACTTCTGCGCAACGATAAACATCGGCTTCGCGTGAACGGAAATCGCCGCCTTTAAGCATATCGTAAAACAAGCGGTAATCGCTGTCGCCATCATGTTTATAATTTTTAGCGGCATTGATGCCTCCCTGCGCTGCCACGGAATGGGCTCTTCGCGGAGTATCCTGAAAACAAAAACATTTAACATTATAACCCAGCTCAGCTAATGTCGCTGCAGCTGGACCTCCCGCAACACCTGTTCCCACAACAATAACATCAAGCTTTGTTTTATTGGCAGGATTAACAAGTTTACATGTTGATTTGTATTTCGACCATTTTTCGGCTAATGGGCCTTCGGGAGTTTTTGAATCTAATTTAAGCATAATATGTTTTTTTATAATGGAAATTTTAACTACCACAGGAAGTCATTTATTTCAACATTCCAGGTTTTTTTATAATGTATTTATTAATTGAAAAAGAATAAGAAATAAACGGGAATTATGATAAAGCCAACAGCAACAATAATGGCGTATATAGCGCTAAAAGCTTTAATGAATGATGTATATTTATCATGATTTAATCCCAGCGTTTGAAAAGCCGATTGTAATGCATGATTCAGGTGCAGACCAAGGATCATGATAAGAACAATATAAATCACCGAATATAAAGGTGATTGGAACAAGTTGATCGCCATGTGATAAAAATCGTGTTTGTCAAGCACATCTTCTGGAACCGGTACCAATCCTAACTTTACAAAATAAAAATTCATAAAATGAATAGATAGGAAAATAAAAATGATAAGTCCTGTCCATATCATATATTTTGAAAAGAACGAGGTTTTTGTTTCGTTCGATTTATAATATCCTATCGGTCGTGATGCCCAATTTTTCAAGGTTAAAATTATTCCAAAAAGAATATGAATAAGGAATCCGCCGAAAAGAACAATCTCGAAAATTTTTATTACATAATTCGTGCTCATAAAACCGGACGCATCATTGAACCATTGTCCGTCATCGCCCCGAAGCAATGTCAGGTTAATACTTAAATGAACTAACAGGAATGTCAACAGGAATAACCCTGCGCAAGCCATAATGATCTTTTTTGTGATGGAAGAGAATTTTAAAAATGTAGCGCTCATAACTTTAGGAATTTACGAACTGAAATATTCGGAATTTTTCAAAAAAAATTGTTTATTTGTACATGCAATAACAAATACTGCTCTGATTTCTAATATTGCCGGCAAAATTATATTATGAAAACAATTAAACAAAGAAATAATGTGAATTTATTTTTACCTTTATACTTCGACCGAATGAATTTGCATATTGATATTGAATACATTGAGCTTGTCGAAGTATCGAAATATTACAAATTCATTCGCTTAGTATAACTGAATCTAAATATCTTTGCTTTTGCAAATTTATTTAGATTCAGTATAATTAACCAAACGAAAAACCATGAAGTATCAACGAATTAATCATGACCTGTTTATCTTAAACAGGGAACGTTTCAGGAAGGAAATGAAACCAAACTCTTTGGCAATCTTCAATTCCAATGATGAAATGCCACGCAACGGCGACCAGGACTTCCCTTTCCGCCAGAATTCCGATTTTTTCTACCTGACCGGCATTGACCAGGCAAAAAGTGTATTGTTTGTTTTTCCGGATTGTCCGGTCGAAAAATATCGCGAAGCTTTGTTTCTGGAAGAAACCAATGAACACATTGCTATCTGGTACGGAAAAAAATATTCAAAAGAAGAAGCAACTGAAGTTTCAGGAATAAAGAACGTTTACTGGCTCGACAGTTTTGATGCTGCTTTAAAAGAAGTAATGGCTTCATGCGAGTCTGTTTACCTGAATACCAATGAAAATCCGCGTTACTCAAACCAGGTGCCATACAGAGATATTCGTTTCGCCAATGATCTGACAGCGAAATACCCAGCACATAAATACGAGAGGTCTGCGCCGATAGTGAGCAAACTCAGGATGATCAAGTCATCCATTGAAATAGACCTGATAAAAGAAGCTATTGATATTACAGAAAAAGCATTCAGGCGTGTTCTTGGTTTTACAAAACCGGGCGTGATGGAATATGAAGTGGAAGCCGAAATCACTCATGAATTTATACGTAACAGGGCGAATGGACATGCCTATTATCCTATCATCGCTTCGGGGAAGGGCGCATGTGTGCTGCATTATATTGAAAATAATAAAGAATGTAAAGACGGAGACCTGATGCTGCTTGATTTTGGCGCGGAATACGCAAACTATGCCGCAGATCTTACCCGCACCATTCCTGTGAACGGGAAATTCTCGCCCCGCCAAAAAGATGTTTACAATGCCTGTTTGCGCGTGATGAAAGCTGCAAAGAAATTGCTGATAGCCGGAACAACTATTGATGCGTATCATGCCGAAGTATGCAAAGTAATGGATAAAGAGCTTATCAAACTTGGCTTATACACCGAAGAAGATGTAAAAAAACAGGATGCTGCAAAGCCTATGTATTTCAAATACTACATGCATGGCACTTCGCATTATATGGGGCTTGATGTGCATGATGTAGGGACAAAACAGGATATAATAAAGCCAGGGATGTTGTTTTCGTGTGAACCCGGAATTTATATTCTTGAAGAAGGCATTGGAGTAAGGATAGAAAATGATATTCTGGTTACTGAAAAAGGCAATATTGATTTGATGGAAAGTATTCCGGTTGAAGCGGAGGATATTGAAAGGTTGATGAAACGGAAATAAGTTAACAAGGCATAAGTTGACAAGGGATATTAAATGGGAGTGAAACGGAGAATGGGTGAATAGGCTAACAGAAAAAATAGTAATCGGTATT
>Ga0247841_10002843_pt1 | contig 33369 bp, 30 predicted proteins | sample LaCruzMarch2015__2_FD_192410 | JGI IMG/M metagenome (GOLD analysis project Ga0247841, IMG submission 192410) | Freshwater microbial communities from meromictic Lake La Cruz, Castile-La Mancha, Spain - LaCruzMarch2015_18m | ecosystem: Environmental > Aquatic > Freshwater > Lake | place: Spain...
ATTTTTCTAAAGACAGAAGGCTCCTACGGAGCCGGAGGGCTTGGCAATCGTGTTGCCTCGCTCCGAAGGAGCGCCCCGTCTGTAGAATCAATGTATGCCGCAAATTTCAAGCTCCGGAGGAGCGCCCTGTCTGTCGAACCTCTACCGCACTAATAGTCACAAGTCAGGAATCGTTTATCGATCTCATAATCATTGTGTAATCGTCTTCATATATTTTATTCCTGTCGATGAGCCTATCTAAAAAGCAGGCAAGTAAAACGTCTGAAATATAAGGGCTGAATTGGTTGGTTGAATATTCCACAAAATATTTTGAAACATTTGCATTCCATGCATCTGCGGGCAATTTCTTAATTTTTTCAGGTCCCCAAATCGTGTTGAAATAATCTTCTGGGCAAAGGAAATAGTAAATCGATAAAATCGCTTTCTCATTTTCTAAAGGTAAATCCTTTGTGAAAGAATAGTAATCTTCCGGTACCTTAATGATTGAATCATAAAAATATTTGATCAAAGCTGGTTCTGTAAGTTTTATTCCATATCCAAAATAATGTATATCAGAACTTTCGTAATCTGTAAACCATTCCGGAAGCTTGTTTTTAGAGGTATATTCATTCAGAAAATTCAATTCAATGTTTGTAATGCTATCTATTTCATGTTTGAATAAATTGAGATCCCTTATCGTGTTTGCCAGCATCCCTTTCTGATAAATGAAACCAATCCCCGGAAAATATGTTGCTTTATCATGGTAATATTTCGAGAGATCAGCATATTTACCTTCAAAAATTATTGATTGATTTTGTTGATCCCATTTAGCATAATCCAGATTGATTGTCAGTGTATCGAAAGGTACCAGGAAGCAGGTACTATAAATTTCTTTCGTGGGATGATCAGCTTCTGTAGCTGCCCCGGACGGCAGTCCCGAGGTACTAATTGTCATCCTTTCAGGATTAATAATGGAATATTGCCCGATCGACCGTTCGCTTTTTCGTCCGATCAATAAAATGTTAAATCGCCCATGCTCAATCGTCCATGAATTCCACGCCTCTATCTTACAACAACAAATTTTGATATGAAAACTGTTTCATACCCATCAAGCAATACGGAATAATAAATCCCGCTTGGATAATTTGAAATTGAACGGGATAATGTTGTCATTCCATTTGGAACCTTAATAGTTTCTATCAATTGCCCTGATAAATTGAATATTTTTATGATATTACCTGATGTGGAATATCCCTTTTTTATCTGAAAATATATATAACTACCTGAAGGATTAGGGAAAATTTCCAAAGATGAATTTTCTGTATAAGTTCTTTCTTTTACCCCAACAGGAAACCATTCATAAGCACCCATGTCAATTCCTGATCCACAAACCCGGGGATAACCTGCCAGATCAAATTCCGGAAGATACAGACCGGTCGTATCCGGATTACCTTCATCAATACAGGGCGATGAAGATGATAGCATGAACTGGTTACTGTCAGGATTTTCATATAGAGGGTCTGAATCAATGTTTCCTTCACCCCAAATAAGCGTGCAAAGCGAATCAACCATTACGGAATTCTGACCTCCCTGGACATCTGAGTACTCGATCCTTAAAGTTGGAAAATAAAAGCTTGTTGGCGGTGAAAGATTTATTTTCTGTGGATTAATGGAATCGGCATTGTAAAAGAGCGAATTTTGAATAACAAGATCACTTCTGCAAACCATTGCGAATGAATTGTCAATAAATGTGCAATTTGAAATGGGCCTATCATGCCATCCATAAATAAAAATTCCACATTGGTTATTATGAAACAGGCACGAATTTATAATATTATCACCCTGCATGGAAATTCCACTTCCATAGTTCGAAATAATGACACCAGAAATATTAACTTTTCCTCCGAGGATAAATATGGCGGTACCAAAGGGTTGCTGTTCATTATTATATTCCGGGGCTGTAAATTGACAATCTACAAACTTTGGATTTCCGTTTTGAATACCCACTTCCCAATGTGACCAAAACGTTTGGCATGTGAAAGCACAATTTGAAAAGTACGGATCTGATTGACCATAAATTCCAACTCCAGTGGAAAACTGCGTATCATTATATATTAGTTTGCAATACCTTATGATCGGATTGGCATTAGAGATATACAAGGTGCCACAGTCGTTATCATCTTTTTTTCCTCCTGTAAAAGTCATATTCTGTAAAATTGCCGAGGTCGATTCAGTAATCATCATCACCTGAGAAGAATTTTGAGCATCGATTGTTGTCAGATCAGTTCCGGCACCAGTAATGGTAATGAAATCCTTAGCATAGAGCGGGAAATATTCCCCATCAGAATCAGGACTATATTCACCTTCAGCAAGATGTATCGTCCCGGGATTTGCACTGCTGGCTTTCACTTTTCTCAGGGCAGCGTTTATGGTGAAAAGAGGATGTAGTGAATCCCCGGTGTTTTGATCAGATCCCTGCTGACTTACATAGACATCATAATCAGTATGGTTGCCCAGAAGATAAGTCTGAGCTGTAATAGCAAGTTGGCCTTGCCATATATATTTATCAGGATTATTTATAGTGAAGGTATCGAGTGGGATAGACAGGACTGTTCCCCTTGTATAATGAATATCAGCAGAATGACCGCTATAATTCATATAAATACTCGTTCCTTCAAAATAAAGATTAGTTGAATTGTAAGCAGAGGTTTCATCAATATACATTCCACCACCATAAGTATAAGCTTCGTTGTTTTTTATCAGGCAGTTGATGAATGATGTGCTTTCATAATCCTCCAGATGATTAATATAAATCCCGCCCCCAAGATTTGCGGCGTTATTCAATATTTTAACATTTTCAAACGAGTAATATGCCCCGTCAATATATAATGCACCACCCTCATAGGCAGATTTGTTGTTTCGAAATATAACGTTTTGGAAGTCAATATCGTTAAAATTGCAATAGGCCCCTCCACCTCTCCCTCTTGAATAATTATCCTCTATAATTACCTTATCAAATAATATAGCCATAGAAATTTCACAATAAACTCCACCTCCTCCACCTCCTCCTGCTCCTCCTGCATAACATTTACGAATCTGCGAATTTCTGATTATTATATATTGGGATTGATAAATATTCATCCCCCCACCCTTTTGGTCGGGATAATGAGGCCGGCCGTATTCGATTTTACAATAATCCAGTAAAGAGGTATCAGGATAAACTTGTCCGTGTTGATTAAATTTAACTGCATTCCAGCCAAGTGCAGTATCACTTGCCGTAAAAGTAACAGAGTCATCGACAGTACCCTGCGCAAATATCCTCCCGGTTATGGTTAGCCCGCAATTATCATTAAAAATAATATTGATGCCAGGATCAATGATCAGAACCGAATCAACCGGAACAATTATATCTCCAGTAACAAGATAGGGTGACCCTGATAAAGTCCATGTCCCTCCCACCGGACCACCTGTTATAACTGTCTGTGAATTAATCGCTGAATTAATCAGGATAAGAAAAACAGTTATAATTTTCTTCAGATTCATAATGAACTGTTAAAGATATGAATCAATTTTTAAATAATCAAGAATTATCCAGATTATTAATGTTTATGATATTCTGGTCGTAAGATTAAATGTTAAATCGTCCATCGTCCACGAAAAATGCCCGACAAGGCTTATACCAACCTTTCATTGCTTGGCGGACTGCTGAACCGCGGCGATATCGTGATGCTGATCACCCCTGTTGACAATGAAGCGCCGGAAGGCCGCATGATCACGCGCAAGCAGGTGCATAGCCGGCTGAAAGAAGCCATCGAGGCCGGGATCCCGGTAACAAACTATGGGATGGCGATTGCGTGGACGAAAGGGATCTACGAAAGGGCTATTCAGCCCTTCGGGAGTGTTGAGGTTTAAGGTTTTAGGTTTAAGTTCGGGGATTTCAATTAAAATATTAGAAAGGATGAGAGAAAGATATTAGATATACGAAAGAGTATTCGATTTCAAAACTGATTTATTTCGAATATCTAATATCATTCTTTCTCGCTCTCTTTCTTTCAAAAAAAATTTCTTCCTTAAGCCGGGTATATTTTCCAAAAATCCCGATTAATAATAAAAACCTTTTTGAGATGAATGAAAAGAAAGGATTATTGATCCCGGAAGAATTGATTATGAATAAGATATATCTTATTCGCGGTCAAAAAGTAATGCTGGACAATGATTTGGCCGAGTTATATGCTGTTGAAACCAGACGATTAAACGAACAGGTGAAAAGAAATACAGACCGGTTCCCTGAAGATTTTATGTTCCAGTTGGATCAAGAAGAACTTGCAAACTTGAAGTCGCAAATTGCGACATCAAGTTGGGGAGGAAGCAGAAAGCTGCCTTATGCTTTTACTGAACATGGGGTCTTAATGCTCTCGAGCGTTTTAAAAAGCGACAGAGCCATTAAAGTTAACATACAAATCATGCGCATTTATTCCAGATTGCGCCAAATGTTACTCCTGCATCAAGATATATTTATTAAACTGGAAAATATTGAGCAAACACTTGCAGGTCATGACGAGAATATCTTGCTGATATTCGAGTTTCTTAAACAGCTTGAGCAGGCCAAACAGCAGGAACTTGAAGTTAAAGAACGCAAGAGGATTGGGTTTTAGGCGGGATGAGCAGAGCTGAAACCATTTGTTAAATCAACGCCAGCTGAAATTAATAGAACCAAAGAACCATAGAGCAATATTAGATATGTGAAAGTGTGTTCGATTTCAAAACTGATTTATTTCGAATATCTAATATCATTCTTTCTCGCTCTACAAACTTGAGGTGGTCGCAAATTGCGACCACCTCAGGCGACTTAAGTTCTCACCAAGTCTTCCTTATGTTTTCACTGAGTATGGGGCTGTAATGTTGGCTAGTATTTTGAACTCTGACAGAGCCATATTAGTCAACATCCGGATTATCCGCATTTTTACCAAAATGCGCCAGTTGCTTGAAACACAATCGGAGATTCTGCGAAAGCTGGAGAAATTAGAAAAAAATGACATTGAACAGGATCGGCATATTCTGTTGATCTTCGAATATCTTAAGCAGCTTGAGCTGGATAAAAAGCAGGATCTTGAATTCAAGGATAGGAAAAGGATCGGATTTTAGCGGGAGAAATAGATAGGACGAAAACACCGGAGAACGATAGTAAGATATTCGAAGTAATCAGGGTTATAGATGAGGCACTTTTCCTGCGGGGCGGGCGAATCCTTTGTTAGTTCAATGACTTCCCAACGGCCACTTCAACCCGCGGTATTCCACCAGTTCTATCTTCACCGAGCCAACAAAAACCGCTGACCGCATCAGAACAGGGATCTTATTCCTGTCATCGGTTACCCAAAGCTCCATTGGAAAGGGATCCTGGAAGACTTCTCCTACCGCCACACGAGGTTTAAACTTAAGGCAATCAAATGTTCCAAAGTCGGTTTTAACCTTTTCCCTTCCCTCAAAAATAATTTCACTATGGTAAAGGGAGTCATCCAGAAAAAAATCAAGATAATATTTATCATTCACTTCCGCCGTATCAAAATCCCAGGTCCGCATGTAATAATAGGCCGACACAATGTCCTGCACATAAGGCGTAATTTCTTTTTTGGCTCGTTTGCTCTGTGCAATTCTCCCCTGGTGGTCAAAGAATACTTCATCCTCCTTTTTATAGCCCCCTTCCCGGGTGCTGCGGGTAAACCTCAGGGGCATCAACCCTTCCTTGTCGACGAAGGACTCAAAACGGTCGCGCACCTTGAAAAAAACATTGAACAACCCGGCAGAATTGCCCTTTACCGTGATGTGATAGGTTTCCCTGCCATCGTAATTTACCGGTTCCGGATCGATTTCCATTGTACCAATACCGGCCGTCATCAAATAAGTCACCCATGAATCATAATAAACCTTGAATTTCAGGAATTCGCCTCGCTGAAATGTTTCGTTTTCAACTTTTCGGTACCCGTTCTGACCGAAAATAAACAGGGGAAGAAGAAAAAAGAGCAATAAGAAATGTTGAATTTTGAATTTTGAATTTTGAATTCGGGCATAGTATTTTATTATAGAATTAGCCATGATTAATATTCATTAAGTAATAAAATAGTCCCCCATTTAACATTCAAAATTCAACATTCAACATTGTTATATAACAACGTTGATAATCTTATTATTGACGAAAATGATTTTTTTAGGCGCACCGCCAGCCAGCCACTTTTGCGCCTCCGGTGCGCCAATTACGACGGCTTCTGCTTCTTTCTGGGTGATCCCGACTGGTAGCTCAAGCTGGAACCTCAACTTACCATTAAACGACACAGGATAATTAAACGTATTTTCCCTGATAAATTCTTCCTTGAATTCGGGGAACCTTGCAAATGTTATGCTTTCCGTATGACCCAGGCAAGACCAGAGTTCCTCGGCAACGTGGGGGGCGAAGGATGAAAGCAGGATATTCAACGGTTCCAATATCACGCGCTTGTTGCACTTCAGGTCGGTCAGGTCATTTACGCAGATCATGAAGTTAGAGACCCCGGTGTTGAAGGAAAAGCGCTCAATATCTTCCCTGATTTTCAGAATGGTTTTATGCAAAATTTTTAATTCTGCGGGATTTGGCAATTCCGTAGAAACTGAAAAATTGCCCTGATCATCAAAAAACAACCGCCAGTATTTTTTAAGGAATCTGAAAACGCCTTCTATTCCTTTAGTATCCCAGGGTTTGGATAGTTCGACCGGCCCCAGGAACATCTCATACATCCTCAGGGTGTCAGCTCCGTACTTCCCGATCAGATCATCCGGGTTCTGGACGTTATGCTTGGATTTCGACATCTTTTCGATCTCCCATCCGCAAATATATTTTCCGTCTTCCAGGATGAATTCAGCGTTGCTATATTCTGCACGCCATTGTCTGAATGCATTGATATCTAGTATGTCATTATCAACCATTTCGATATCGGCATGGAGACTTGTTGTGTCGTACTGGTCTTTAAGGCCATGGGAAACAAAGGTGTTGGTCCCGTTGATGCGGTAAACAAAACTTGACCTGCCCTGGATCTTTCCCTGGTTGATCAGCCTTTTATAAGGTTCTTCACGGCAGACCAACCCGATATCATACAGGAACATGTTCCAGAATCGGGAATAGATCAGGTGGCCGGTCCCGTGCTCATCGCCACCGACGTACAAGTCAACATCCTGCCAGTATTCATTGGCTTCCCTTGAAAAATATTCCTTATCATTCCATGGATCCATATAGCGCAGGTAATACCCGCTGGAGCCTGCAAATCCAGGCATCGTATTCGTCTCAAGCGGCCAGCCTTCCCGGGTTTTCCAATCCTTTGCCCTTGCCAGCGGCGGCTCACCGGTCTCAGTGGGAAGATATTTGTCGACATCAGGAAGTTCAAGTGGCAGCTCACTCTCGTCCAGCGGATAGGGCATCCCATCCCTGTAATATACCGGGAAAGGTTCTCCCCAGTAACGCTGGCGGCTGAAAATGGCATCCCTGAGCCGGTAATTCACCCTTCCATACCCTGCGCCCAGCTCCCCGATTCTGAGAATGGTCGCTTTGATGGCATCCGTAACCTTCATTCCACTAATGAAGCCGGAATTGACCATAACGCCTTCTTTCGCATCGTACGACCCGGACCATTGCTGCGTATCCACCTCAATTTCATCCTCTTTTTTTACCACCTGTATGATGGGCAGATCAAAATAGCGGGCAAAGGCAAAGTCGCGGCTGTCGTGCGCCGGAACGGCCATGATGGCGCCGGTCCCATAACCTGCCAGGACGTAATCCGCCACCCATATCGGGATTTCCTGGCCATTCAGCGGATTTATCCCGTAAGCCCCGGTAAATTCACCCGTGATACGCTTCACTTCCGTCATTCGTTCGCGTTCGGAACGGTTTTTCGCCCATTCAATATATTCGTTCACTTTTTCCTTACGGTCAGGTGTGGTGATCATCGGTACCAGGTCATGCTCCGGGGCCAGGACCATAAAAGTCGCGCCAAATAAGGTGTCGGGACGGGTGGTGAAGACCTCAATGATGGTTCCGGAGTTCCAGAGTTCCAGTGTTCCAGAGTTCCAGGGTTCCAGGGTTCCAGGGTTCCAAGACCGCTGACCGCCGACCGCTGACTTTTCTGAGAGCTTGAAATTCACAGAAGCGCCTTCCGACCTGCCGATCCAGTTGCGTTGGACCTCCTTGAGCGACTCGCTCCATTCGAGTTTTTCCAGCCCGTCAAGCAGCCGCTGGGCATAAGCTGTAATCCTCAGCGACCATTGTTTCATCTGTTTACGCTCCACCGGGTGGCCTCCACGCTCCGAAAAACCATCTTTCACTTCATCATTGGCTAAAACAGTTCCAAGTGCCGGGCACCAGTTTACCCATGTATCCGACAAAAATGCCAGGCGGTAATTCATTAATACCTCTTGCTGGTTCTTTTCTGTCATGGCTTTCCATTCATCAGCCGTAAAGCCTGCCACAGGATCGCAAACAGCCTTCACTTCTGAATTTCCGTTGCGTTCAAAAATGACGACCAGTTCATCGATCCGTTCCGCCCGGTTTGTTTCCAGGTTATACCAGTGTTTGAAAAGCTGGATGAAGGTCCATTGGGTCCATTTGTAATAAAACGGGTCACTGGTCACAACCTCCCTGTCCCAATCGAATGAAAAGCCAATCTGATCAAGTTGTTCGCGATAGCGGGCAATGTTTTTAGCCGTTGTGACGGCAGGATGAGTGCCGGTCTGAATAGCATACTGTTCAGCAGGCAGGCCATAAGCGTCAAATCCCATCGGGTGGAGAACGTTAAATCCCTGCAGCCTCTTGTAACGGGTATAAATGTCGGATGCGATGTAGCCCAGTGGGTGGCCTACGTGCAATCCCGCTCCTGAAGGATAAGGAAACATGTCGAGCACATAATATTTGGGCTTGTCTGAAACGTTGCCCGCCTTGAAAGTCTTGTTCACTCTCCAGTAGTCCTGCCACTTTTTTTCTATCTCGCTGAAATTGTATTCCATAGGTTGCTGGTTCTTTTTTCCTGGGTATTGGTTATTGGTTATTGGGTATTAGTTATTGGGTATTAGTCCAAATTTCTAATTTCTATTCTCACTCTTACAGCGGCAAAGTTAGGAAATTTTACCCCCCGGTCGGATTAGGAAAAAATGGTATCTTCGTGGCCATGACGAGCATGGAAGAAAAATATACGCGGAGGCGGTATCATTCGAGTGTTGCCACTACGGTAGTAAGCATAACCCTTGTTCTGGTGATGCTGGGATTGCTGGCGCTGACCGTTTTTCATGCTAAAAAATTGTCTGATTATGTTAAGGAAAATATTGGTTTCCGGGTCTATATAAAAGAAGATGCGCCGGAAGAAGAAATTATTCTTCTTCAGAAACGCCTGGATGCCGCTGCATTTGTCAAGACCTCGGATTATATTTCTCCGGAGGAGGCTGCAAGGGAGCTCACGACAGAATTGGGCGAAGATTTTATCGATTTCCTGGGCTATAACCCGCTTCCTCCGTCTATCGACCTGAGGGTAAAAGCGGCCTATGCCAATGTCGACAGCCTTGAAGTGATTGAAACCCGGCTCATGAAGGAGCTTATCGTTAAAGAAGTCTTTTACCAGAAATCATTGGTTCATCTTATTAATAAGAATATCCGTAGGATAAGTATGGTCTTGCTGGGATTCAGCGGATTGTTGCTGCTGATTGCCATGGCACTGATCAACAATACGATCCGCTTATCAGTTTATTCAAAACGCTTTATCATTAGGACGATGAAACTTGTTGGCGCTACCCGCGGATTCATCGGCCGGCCATTCATTCTCAAAGGCATACTCCAGGGGCTTTACAGCGCCCTTTTTGCCATAATCCTGCTCAGTGCGATCCTGTATTTTCTGATGCAGCAAGTACCGGAATTGGTCAACCTGTATGATCTGTACATTTACCTTGCGGTATTTGGTCTCGTGATCATAACCGGCATGTTCCTGGCGTGGGTTTCTACTTTTTTCGCCGTGAGGAAGTATTTGAAGATGAAGGAAGATGACCTTTACTACTAGCATTGGGTATAGGACGCAGGGCGTAGAGCTTAGACACGGGAAGGGTTGGGGGATAAGAACCCGAGGGGTTGGGGGATAAGAACCCGAAGGGTTGGGGGATAAGAACCCGAAGGGTTGGGGGATAAGAACCCGAAGGGTTGGGGGATAAGAACCCGAAGGGTTGGGGGATAAGAACCCGAAGGGTTCCAATTTGAATAGAGCTTGTGGGATAAATTCAAATTAGACCCCGAATGGGGTCTAACAAAGGTTTTTGCGATTTCAACCTATTCAAATTCAATGCCTACGGTATAGATTGGTCCATGACCAGTGACCATTAATTACATGTTGATAAAGTTAATTTTATTACATTTGCATGCAAATAAAATCAATCATGGTTGACAAGAAGAAAGTTACCATAAAAGACAAGCCGGCGGCGGCGAAGACTGTTGAACCGCAATCCCGGGCTGGCTTTGCGTTTGGAAAAGAAAATTACCGCCTGTTACTTATCGGGCTGGCTTTAATTGTTCTCGGATTCCTGTTTATGATCGGCGGGGGTTCTGACGATCCTAAAGTTTTCAGCCAGAATATATTTAATTTCCAGAGACTTACCCTTGCCCCGCTTCTGATCCTTGCAGGTTACGTGGTTGAGATTTTCGCCATCATGAAAAAACCTAAGGATTAAGCCTTATCGATGGAATTTGATTTTCTCCGGGGCGAACTGCTTCTCATAGACAAACCTCTCGATTGGACCTCTTTTGATGCCGTAAACAAGGTCCGCCGGCTGATCAGCCGGCGACTGGGCAAGAAGCTGAAGGTCGGCCATGCAGGCACGCTCGACCCGAAAGCCACCGGTTTGCTGCTGATCTGCACCGGTGCGATGACCAAACGGATCAACGACCTGGTGGGTCTCGACAAAGAATATACCGGCACTCTTTTTCTTGGTGCTACAACCCCTTCCTATGATACCGAAACCGAAATAAATCGAACATCGGAAATCGACCATCTTACATCGGCTATGATACTGGCTACTACTGAAAAATTCACCGGAACCATCCAGCAGGTTCCCCCGCAATTTTCAGCCAAGCTGGTCAACGGTAAAAGAGCCTACCTCTCGGCCAGGAAGAATGAAGAAGTCAAAATAGAGCCCGTAACTATCACTATTTATGAATTTGAAATCACCCGGATTGAACTGCCGGTGGTCTACTTCCGGGTTGTATGCAGCAAGGGTACTTATATCAGGTCGCTGGTAAGGGATTTCGGCGAAGCCCTGAATTCCGGCGCTTATCTGTCTTCCCTGAGGCGCACCAGGGTTGGTCAGTACAGTGTCAGGGAGGCGCTGAATATTGAACAATTTGAAGCATTACTTGTTCAGTAATAATCGACTTACAACTTTAAATAGGGTGTCTCAAAAGTGATCTCTGCTATATAAATAATATGAGTTTATTCATGCTCCAACGGGTAAATCCGCTGGTTCCTAATAAGTTACAAAACATTAACCGACGGATTTACCCGTCGGAGTAAAAAAAAAGAAGCCGTTCCGATTTTTGAGACATTCTCTTTGAACCCAGGAGCGGTATAATTGATCTGAAAAAATAAAACTGACACAAAACTTAAAAGTTAGGTAATATTAAGTTGACAAAGGCTTTTTAATTGATTACCTTTGCACGTTTGTTTTGAAGATGTAAAGTGTTACTATGAAACTCTCCCAGTTTAAGTACTATCTGCCTGCTGAACTCATTGCTGAAAGGCCCCCGGAAAATAGGGACGAATCCAAACTAATGGTTCTTAACAGGAAAACCCGCACCATCGAACATAAAACATTCAAAGACATTTTGAATTATTTTAACGATGGCGATGTTTTCGTGATCAATAATACTAAGGTTTTCCCGGCCCGTTTGTATGGTACCAAAGAAAAAACCGGCGCCAAAATCGAAGTTTTCCTGCTCCGCGAATTAAATCGCGAATCCCGTCTCTGGGATGTGCTGGTCGATCCGGCACGAAAAATCCGAATTGGCAACAAGCTGTATTTTGGTGATGATGATTCACTTGTTGCTGAAGTGATCGACAATACAACTTCGCGCGGAAGGACGCTCAGGTTCCTTTTCGATGGTCCTTATGAGGATTTTAAAAAAACAATCACTGACCTGGGCCAGACCCCTTTGCCCAAAATCCATAAAAGATCTGTTGAGCCGATGGATGATATCCGCTATCAAACCATCTACGCAAAGCACGAGGGCGCGGTTGCCGCTCCTACTGCCGGCATGCACTTCAGCCGCGAACTGATGAAAAGACTTGAACTGAAGGGTATCAATTATTCCGAGATCACCCTTCACGTCGGGCTCGGGAACTTCCGCACCATCGAAGTGGAAGACCTGACCAAACATAAGATGGATTCGGAAGAGATGCTGATCGAGGAAAACGCTTCGCTGATCATCAATAATGCAAAAGAAAACCGGAAAAAGATCGTTTCAGTCGGGACGACTACCATGAAAGCCCTTGAAACAGCCGTTTCAATATCAGGAAAAGTGAAGCCTTACAGGGGTTGGACCAATAAATTCATCTTCCCGCCCTATGATTTTACCGTGGCCGATGCGCTGGTGACGAATTTTCATCTCCCCATGTCTTCTATGATGATGATGGCAGCCGCTTTTGCAGGATATGATTTCCTGATCGAAGCTTATAAAGAAGCGATTAACCAGAAATATAAGTTCTTCACTTACGGGGACGCAATGCTCATCATTTAAATTCCAAATACCAAGCACCAAATTTGGTGCTTGGTATTTCTTCCTACCATTTCTTCCTGTTAAATAATCCAAGTATACCTGCTACCATTATATAAAATGGATATACTATCTGAAAAGGCAGATACCATTTCATCAGTTGCCTGCTTCCGGTAAATCCTGTTACTCCCCACATCAAAGGCAGATCAATCATTGATTTCAGTAATATAAAACCTGTAAAAAGAAGGAAAAAACCCCGTGAAAAAAAACCTGCAAAAAAAGTGACCGACAGCATAAAATTATATGCGAAAACAATTAGCGCTGTTGCTAACGCAAGGGGATCACCATACCCCTTGCTTTTTGATGCCCAACGGATGCGTTGTTTTAAAAAAGCCGCGAGACCGCTTGCCGGATAGGTCTGAACCAGCAATCTTTTATCCCTGGCAAAGCCAATAGCCTTGCTGCCAAATTTTTTCTTCATTTTATGCATCAGGAAAACATCATCCCCGGAAATAAATCTCTTATTGCCTTCAAAACCATTTACCTGCAGGAAAGCGCTTTTCCGGTAAGCCAGGCTGGCCCCGTTGCATATAAAAGGATAACCGGCACCGGCAGCTCCAGCCCCCGATGCCATCAATCCTGAAAATTCAAGTGATTGAAACCTGTTAATCACTCCTTCTAGATGTATATAAGCAACCGGACCAAAAACCATCACTTTCGCTTTATCATCAAAATATGCTGCCAATGTCGATACCCACCCGGGTCCTAACCGGCAATCGGCATCGGTAACTAAGATCAGATCACCGGCAGATTCGGTCACACCCAGGGTAAGTGCCTCTTTTTTACCTGCCAGATGATAATCTTCACTTTTTAACAGCTTATACCCGGAAAGCTTATGAGAGATTAGAAAATTCTTAACGACTGCGGCTGTGCCGTCTGCCGAATGATCATCAACCACCACCACTTCCATAAGGGCAGGGGGATAATCCTGAACCATCAGGTCATCCAGCAGATCAGCTATGCTATTCTCTTCGTTTCTGGCCGCAATGATCACACTGATCTTTATTCCGATGCTGCCGGTCCTTGACCTTAAAGTGCTTTTAGACCGGTACCATCCATAGGTAAATAATCCTATTAACCCGAAATATAACAATCCTGTCAGCGATAGGATGATTCCTGTGATCAGGGGTAAAATTTCCATGGTCAGCCTGTTATTTCCTGAAAAATTTAAGACTGAAGACGAAGAATGTTCCCAAAATTGCCGGTATGATTAGATTTACAAGCCATAAGACTGTTGAAGAGGTCAGAATTGCCAATTCGACATCGGCATTGCCCAAACCAAATTTTTTAAAATAAAGTCCGATTATAAAGATGGACACCGAACCTCTTATGCCAAGATCGGTAAGGGCAACGGTTGGGACCAAAGCCATCACCAGGTAAATCACCGGAATAAGGATTATGCCCTGTGTTATGGGTAAACCGGCGCCAAATATCCTGAGTAATAGGAAGAACTGGGTAGAAAAGATCAGGTATCTTAACAAGCTGAGAAGCAGGACACCCAGGAGTTCTTTGCTGTTATACTTTGCAAAAACACGGGTATATTGAACGACTTTTTCCCATTTTAGTGGCATATAGCGTCCGATAAAATCAGAAAGCATGCCGATATTGAAATAAATAACAAGTATTACAAATACCAGGCAGGGTATTAAAAAAATCAGGCTTGTGAAAAGGTATTCCTGGATCTGGTATGAAACCCGCAGGTAATGATCCAGGAAAGAAATAAAGCAAAAAAGGCCGACACTGTAAGTAACGACGATCTGCGCAAAACTGCCTATAAGGGTGATAAATATTCCTTCGAAATGGTTTCCTTTTTCCAGTATAAAAACCCGGCCCAGGTAATCACCTGTGCGGTTAGGTGTGAAAAGGCTAACCGATACACCGGTCATGACAGCCTTAAAAGCACGGATAAATGAAACTCCTTCAATTTTTTCAATCAACATTTTCCATTTGACCGATTCAATACTCCAGTTGATCAGCATCAGAAAAAGGATAAAGCTCATCATCAATAAATTTTGTCTTTTTTCTATTACTCTGGTGAAAACGCCTGGAATTTCCTGGAGTCGTCGTTCTACGAAAACCTCGCGATAGATAAATCCATAGGTTATAAGGATAATCAATGCCCGGATCAGGTAATTGAAGGTTTTCCGTATATTTGTCTTTTGTTCTGTCATTAACTGATCCTGATAAAATTGTCTTTGGAACGAATCATAATGGGTATCGATCCCGGTACTACTATCATGGGCTATGGCGTAATCATGGTCAGAGAAAAAAAGATCGATCTATTGACAATGGGTGTGCTTAAGCTCCATCTGTTTTCCGAACACGAGGACAAGTTAAAAAGAATTTTCGAACGGACCATCACTCTTATCGAAGAATATCATCCTGACGAGCTGGCCATTGAAGCGCCTTTCTATGGTAAAAATGTCCAGTCGATGCTCAAACTGGGTCGCGCACAGGGGGTTGCCATTGCTGCTGCCCTGTCGAGAACCATACCTGTTTTTGAGTACAGCCCCCGGAAAATAAAACAGTCGATTACCGGCCGGGGAAATGCTTCCAAGGAGCAAGTTGCCCTGATGTTGCAAAACTTACTCCAGTTTACCCAGTCGTCGCAGTACCTGGATGCCACCGACGGCCTGGCTGCCGCTGTTTGTCATTACTTCCAGAATAATCCCGGAAAACAGGAAAAGAAATTCACCGGCTGGAAATCTTTTCTCAATGAGAATCCCGACAGGCAGCTGGGTTGATTGAAAGATGAGTTTGTTGGGATTCTTTCTGTAACTTTGCAGGCAAAGAATAACCCTGAAACTCCAGAACAATTTAACAATTTAACAATTTAACAATACACTATGTCAAACATCTTAATGGATCCTATCGGCCGGCTAATGGGCCTGCGCTATAAATCACATCCCTGGCATGGTGTGGGCATTGGCAGGGAAGCTCCGGTTATCGTTACTGCTTTTATTGAAATGGTGCCAACCGATACGGTAAAATACGAGATCGATAAAGAATCAGGCTATCTGCGCATCGACCGGCCACAGAAGTACTCCAATGTTGTCCCGGCATTATATGGCTTCGTCCCTCAAACATTTAGTTCACAGCGTACCGCTGAATTCTGCATGGAAAAATCCGGAAAGCAGAACATTAAAGGTGATAGTGATCCGATAGATATTTGTGTGCTTACGGAAAAGGAGATCACACATGGTAACATCCTTGTGAAAGCAAGGCCTATTGGTGGTTTCCGCATGATCGACAGGGATGAGTCGGACGATAAGATTATAGCCGTTTTGTTTAACGATACCGTCTACGGTCATTTCAACGATATTTCCGAATTACCCGGTCTGGTAGTCGAACGGCTTAAACATTATTTTCTCACATATAAAGATTTACCCGGACAAGAAAGCAATGTGGAGATCACCCATGTGTTCGGAATAGAAGAAGCCCACGAAGTAATCCGCCGGTCGATGGAAGATTACCACCACAAATTTGATACACTGGCGCGGGCACTTTCAAATGTTTAAAAAGTCCACCACTCAACAAATGAACAACCCCGCCGCAAGCAGCGGGGTATCTATTTAACCGACGGGTTAACCCATCGGTTATAATACTTTCGCCCCAAGGGGCGAGGAATTAACCCAACAAGATTAAAACTTAAAATTAAAAATTTTTCATTTTGACCGGGTATTTTTTCCAAAAAACCCGATTAATAATAAAAATTGTACTTTTGCGGGCTTAAAATTCCGGGGGGGATGTAAGCTGCAAGCTGCAAGCCTGAAGCTAAATTAAAAGAAAATGATTAAAAACCTTGTCATCGTTGAATCTCCAGCCAAAGCCAAGACCATTGAGCGTTTCCTTGGAAAAGATTATATTGTCCGTTCCAGCTTTGGCCATGTAATGGATCTTGCGAAAAAAGACCTGGGGGTTGATATCCAAAATGGATTCGCGCCGGTTTATGAAATCTCCCCGGACAAGAAAAAGATCGTCGCTGAATTGAAAAAAATAGCAAAGGAGGCGGAAATCATTTGGTTAGCAACTGATGAGGACCGTGAAGGCGAAGCTATTTCCTGGCACCTGGTCTCAGCTTTAGGGCTGGATGAGAATGAAACCAACCGGATTGTCTTTCACGAAATTACCAAGACAGCTATCGTTGAGGCGATCGAAAACCCGCGCAAAATTGACCGTAATCTTGTCAACGCCCAGCAGGCCCGTCGTGTGCTCGACCGGTTGGTCGGATTTGAACTGTCGCCTCTGCTGTGGAAAAAAGTTAAGCCTGCGCTGTCGGCCGGCAGGGTGCAATCGGTTGCTGTCCGCCTTATCGTGGAGCGCGAAGACGATATACGTGCCTTCAATTCTACATCTTCCTATAAAATCACTGCCCGGTTTACCATTAAATTAAAAGGGCATGCTTATACCTTCGATGCTGATTTTCCTGTTCGTTTCAAGACCCGTGAAGAGGCGCGAAAATTCCTGGAAAAATGTATTGGCGCTTCTTACCTGGTTACCAGTATCGACACTAAACCTGCTAAAAAATCGCCCGCTCCGCCCTTCACTACCTCTACGCTTCAACAGGAGGCCAGCCGTAAACTCGGATTTTCGGTGTCAAACACGATGCGAATTGCACAGCAACTTTATGAAGAAGGTCTGATCACTTATATGCGTACCGATTCGGTTACACTTTCAAAGCTGGCTTTGGCCACGATAAAAGAGGAGATTACCAGGCTTTACGGGCCGGAGTATGCTAAAACCCGTCAATATACCACTAAAACCAAGGGGGCACAGGAAGCGCATGAAGCCATCAGACCCGCTTACATCAGCAATGCTACCATCAACGGCAGTTCAGCACAGAAAAAACTCTACGAGCTGATCTGGAAAAGAACCATCGCCTCGCAAATGAGCGATGCCCTTACGGAAAAAACGATCATCAACATCAGTGTTTCTACCCTGACCAACGGGGAGTTCGTTGCACAGGGTGAGGTCATCAAATTCGACGGTTTTCTGAAAGTCTATCGTGAATCCGTCGACGAGGAAAACGATGAAGAAGGCAGGGGCATCCTTCCTCCTTTGTCAAAAGGCGATCAGCCCGACCTGGTGGAAATGTCTGCCGAACAACGTTTTACTCAGCCTCTAAGGCGCTTTACAGAAGCCAGTCTCGTTAAAAGACTGGAAGAACTCGGTATTGGCAGGCCATCCACTTACGCTCCCACCATTTCAACTATCCAGAAAAGAGAGTACGTCGAAAAGCTCGATGTGGAAGGTTTCATGAGGACTTATGACCTGCTGACCCTGAAAAACGGTGAAATTAAATTACAGGAAAAGACGGAAAAAGCCGGCAGTGAAAAAAGCAAATTGCTACCTACCGACCTGGGTTCCCTGGTTAACCGTTTCCTGATGCAGTATTTCGAAAACATCATCGATTACCAGTTTACCGCCACCGTTGAAAAAGACTTTGATGAGATCGCACGTGGCGAAAAGAAATGGAATGAAATGATCAGCCGTTTTTATGGACCTTTCCACAACCAGATTCAGGAAACTATTGATAAAACAGGTAAGTTCAGCGGGGAGAGACTACTCGGTACCGATCCGAAATCAGGGAAAAATATGTTTGTGAAACTGGGCCGTTTTGGACCTGTTGTTCAGATCGGTGAAACGGAAAGTGAAGAGAAACCGCGTTTTGCCGGATTGAGTAAAGGCCAGTCGATCGAAACCCTTACCCTGGAACAAGCATTGGAGCTATTTAAATTCCCGCGTAGTATCGGCACTTTTGAAAACACTGAGATGATTGTTGCTGTTGGCAGATTTGGGCCTTATATCAAACACAACAACCAGTATTATTCTCTTACTAAACATGATGATCCTGCTGTCATTAGCCAGGAAAGGGCTTTAGAAATTATTGATCTGAAAAGAAAACAGGATAAAGAAAAAATTATTAAATCATTTCCTGATAACAGTGATGTCCTGGTCCTGAACGGACGTTTTGGTCCTTATATTTCTATATCAAAGTCAAACTTCAAAATCCCTAAAGGGACTGATCCTGCAAGCCTTAGTCTGGATGATTGCCTGAAGATTGCCGGGACCCAGGAAAAAAGCAACAAAAAGAAAACCGTACCCAGCCGCAAAAAATACTGAGGCCCCGCATTGAATGTTCATGATTTCCATTTATTTTTGACGGATTAATAGAAATAAATGGATATATCAATCTACTTTGAACCAATACAGTTAAAAGGCTATCATTTTGTTGACAAAACCCATCGCAAACTGATGGGCGATTTGGTGAAAGCTTACATTCATCCTTACGAATTTCCCTCTCTCGAACAGACTGATCTGGCTATTCTCGGGGTGGGCGAAGACCGTAATTCCTTTTCCAACAGCGGTTGCGGGCTCGCTCCTGACATGATCAGAAAAGAATTTTACCAGCTCTTCCAGGGAAATTTTAAACTGAATCTGGTCGACCTTGGGAATGTGATACGCGGAAACACTATCGATGATACTTATTTTGCCCTTACCACCATCCTGGTAGAACTGATCGGGCGGAATATTGTACCCATCATATTAGGTGGTAGCCAGGATCTGACCTACGCACAGTATAAAGCGTATGAAAAACTCGGCCGGATTATCAATATAGCCGCTGTCGATCCACAGTTTGACATCGGGTCATCCGGCGACAAACTCGGCTCCCGCTCCTATATGAGCCATATCATCCTGCAACAACCCAATTATCTTTTCAATTATACCAATATCGGTTTCCAAACCTACTTCGTCGACCAACAGGCAATCAACCTGATGAAAAATTTATATTTCGATACTTATCGTCTTGGAATGGTGCAGGCTGATATGGAAGAAGTTGAACCCATGGTCAGAAATGCCGATATGTTAAGTGTTGATATTGGTGCCATCAGGGCTTCAGATGCCCCTGGCAATGCAAATGCCTCTCCCAACGGGTTCTACGGAGAGGAACTCTGCAGGATATTACGCTATGCCGGACTTAGCGACAAATTGACCTCCCTGGGACTGTACGAGGTTAATCCCGGGCTTGACCGTCAATCGCAAACTGCACAGCTTTGCGGACAAATGATCTGGTATTTTATTGATGGCTATTATAGCCGAAAAGGAGATTTTCCACCCGATAAGAAAAAAGAACTGGTGAAATTTACTGTAAACCTGAAAGATTTTAAAGACGAAGTGATCTTTTATCGTAGCAACAAAAGCGAGCGCTGGTGGATGGAAGTCCCTATCCGGAACAAACATCGCGAACGCTACGAACGGCATCATCTCGTGCCTTGTTCCTACCAGGATTACCAAACCGCCTGCCAGGATTTCCTGCCCGACAGATGGTGGCAAACGTACCAAAAACTAATGTAGGCTGTTTTTTCAGTTTTTTCTTTACTTTTGCACTCCGTTTATTAATAACGATATTGAGTTTTGAACCAATTAGTGAAACGATTTGATATGAAAAGAACACCGGATATGTTAAAAAAAACAGGATTAATATTGTTTTTAGCAGCAATCCTTCTGTCTTCATGCGTCCCGATGAAACGTATCCGTTATCTGCAGGACCCCAAAGGCAAGAAGAAAGAAGTAAAAGCTGATTTTAAAAAACCTGAAGCCATCGAATATTTAGTCCATAAAGGAGATAACCTTTATATCAGGGTTAACACGCTCGAAGATAAAAATAATTATTTCGACGAACCGGGTGGAGTTACTAACTACTATACCGAACCAGGTATTTACCTGAACAGCTATACCGTCAATGACTCGGGCTATGTTGAGTTTCCGCTGATCGGCAAAATAATGGTCAATAATTTTACTATTGAACAAATTCAAAGGGAACTTCAGGAAAGAGTGAACGATTATGTCAAAAACACAATCGTGATCGTTAAACTGGCCAATTTCCGCGTTTCTATGTTAGGAGAGTTTAAAAATCCGGGAAAATATGTCGTTTACCAGGATAAGATCAACATCTTTGAAGCTATTTCAATGGCCGGAGATATAACCGACTTCGGAAAAAGAGATAAGGTGCTTCTTGTCCGGCAAAGTGAGAAAGGGGTTAAAACATACCGGATTAACCTGAACGACTACAGTATGCTTGAATCGGATTATTATTACCTTATGCCCAACGACTTGATTTATGTTGAGCCTGTAAAAGGCAAACAGTTTGCCTTCAAGGAGTTCCCGTATGTCGTAATACTAACTACCATCTCCACCGCCCTGTTACTCATCAATTACTTTAGCAAATAATTAATAAAGTGGAAAACGACAATACCCGTATTTTTCAGCAAACCCAGCCACAGGCAGAAGAGAGCTTTGATTACAAAGCCCTCTTCTTTAAAATTTACCGCCATTGGTATTTTTTCGTGCTTACCATCATCGTGGCCCTTATTATCGCCTTTCTTTTCAATAAATATACCAAGCCTGTTTACGAGGTCAGTACCACGGTGATCATAAAATCCGACCGTGGTGCTAATATCGATCCGCAGCAACTGATCGGTCTCGGCTTTCGGGGAGATCTGCAAAATATTGAGAATGAAATGGGAGTGCTGAGTTCTTACTCCCTGACCGAACGAACAGTGAAAAACCTGGATTTCTTCATCGCTTATTTTGAAGAAGAAAATTTCATTTCCAAAGAACTTTACGGGAATAACCCCTTTGATGTGGTTTATGATTCCAGCCACCTGCAACCGGTCAATGTCGAATTCAAGGTTAAAATCCTGTCGGCATCCAAATATATCATCCAGGCAGAAGCTGAAAATGCAACGCTTTATGATTATGCAGCCTTCAAAGAATCTGAAGAAAAATATCTTTTTCTTAAAGTCAGTGACACCCTGTTCTTCGGGGAGCAACTTGAAGGGGAAGCTTATAGCTTTCACCTGGTACTGAATCCTGATGCCAGAGTGTCGGATGTTGTCGCTAAAAACCTGACTTTTGTTTTAAAGGATCTGAAGTCGCTTGTTGCCAGGTATAAAGGTCTCACCATCGAACCCATCAATAAAGATGCTTCTATCCTTAAACTATCCCTGCGGGGATTCAATGAAGCCAAATCGGCGGCTTTCCTTAACATGCTGACACGGGAATACCTTGCCCAGGGCCTCGAAAAGAAAAACCTTATTGCCACGAATACCATCAGGTTTATCGACGACCAATTGATGGATATCAGCGATTCGTTAAGTTTCGCTGAATTGGAACTTCAGGATTACCGCAGCCAGAACGTCGTTATGGACATCGATTTCCAGTCACAGCAAGCGGTTAACTATATGAAGACATTAGAAACCCAGCAAGCTGATCTGAAAGTGAAAAACATGTATTATAAATCCCTGAAAAAATATGTCGAAAGCAATAAAGACGTGCAACAGGGATTGATTGTCCCGTCGGCTATGGGCATTGACGACCCGCTGACGACCAGCCTGATCCAGGAACTTTCTACTCTCTTCAGCGAAAGAGCGGAAGCATTGCTCACATCTACCGAAAAAAATCCGACTGTTATCGCGCTTGATCTTCGGATCGAAAACACCAAAGATGCGTTATTGGAAAATATTACCAATATCGTGAAGAACTCTGAAATTGGTTTAAAAGACATCAGCAGCCGGATCAATGTCCTGACCGGCCAGATGACCACTATCCCCAAAACCCAGCGTGAATTGCTTGGCATCACCAGGAAATTCACGTTAAGCGACAACATATATAATTTCTTACAGCAGCGCCGTGCCGAAGCGCAGATCACAAGGGCATCCAATGTTTCCGACAACGAGATCGTCGATCATGCCAGGCTGCTTGATTCGTCGCCGGTTTACCCCAAAAACAGCCTGAATTATATCATAGCCGTGATCCTTGGCATGATCCTGCCCATCCTGTATGTGCTCGGTAAGGATTACCTGAATGATAAAATTATGGAACGCGGTGACATCGAAAAAATGACCCAGATACCCATCCTTGGCCATGTGATCCACAGTAACAGGCTGAGTACCATTGTGGTGGCCGAATCACCCAAGTCGTCCATCGCAGAGTCATTCAGGTCGATCCGTACAAACCTGTCATTTGTCACCAAAGGAAAATCTAAAATGACTGTTCTGGTCACCTCTGATATGGTCAGCGCAGGTAAAACTTTTATATCCATAAACCTCGCATCGATTTTCGCTCTTTATGGAAAAAAAACCATGCTGATCGGATTTGACCTGAGAAAACCCAAAATCTACCAGGACTTCGGCCTGTCCAATCTCGAGGGCATAAGCTCCTACCTGATCAATAAAAGTTCTTACGAAAGCATTATCCAGCATTCCATGATCGATAACCTTGATATTATCATGGCAGGGCCGGTACCACCCAACCCCTCCGAGCTGATCGCTTCCGACAGGACCGAAGAGCTTTTCCGCCGCCTGAAAGCAGACTACGACTTCATCATCATTGATACTCCGCCTGTAGGCCTCGTCACCGATGCTTTCCTGCTGATGAATTATACCGATGCAAACCTCATGATCGTACGCCAGAACTATACCCTTAAAAAGGTATTCGCTTCTATTATCACGGATATTGAGAAAAGAAAAATCCCGAATGTCCATATTCTGATCAACGACGTGAAACTGACCAAAGGTTCTTACGGTTATGGATACGGATACGGATACGGCTATGGTTACGGATACGGCTATGGTTACGGCTATGGTTATGGTTATGGTTATGGTTATTATTCTGATGATAAAGACAAGGATAAGGATTCGACCGTAAAAAGGGTTTTAAAAAAGACATAATCCCTGCTGCAAAAAACCCCTGAGTATTTGTTTTAAAATATGCAAAATAGTCAAAAAAACATTTATCCTGTTTTTCATAAGATCATTCAGCGGGAAGATAAAGAAAAACGGTTACATCAAAAAGCCAGGGTAATCTGGTTTGCCGGACTTTCAGGTGCAGGAAAAACTACGCTTGCCAAACGTCTTGAAGAAGAACTTTTTGCAAGGCATTTCATGGTTCAGATCCTTGACGGTGACAATATACGCAGCGGGATCAACAGTAATCTGGGTTTTTCAGAAAACGACCGAAGGGAAAATATCCGCCGTATCGCCGAGGTTTCAAATCTTTTCCTTAACTGCGGAATCATTGTCATCAACAGCTTCATCAGCCCTACCCGCGAGGTCCGTCATCTGGCCAGGGATATCATCGGAAAAGAAAACTTTGTTGAAGTGTATATCAACTCCCCATTATCCGTTTGTGAAAAACGGGATGTAAAAGGGCTTTATGCCAGGGCGAGAAAAGGAGAAATAAAAGATTTCACAGGGATCGGCGCACCCTTTGAAGTCCCGGCCGATGCTGATCTCGAAATCCGTACCGACCTGCTGAGCATCGAAAAATCGGTGGAAAAACTGCTGGAGTTCCTGTTGCCCAGGATAAGAGTAGGCAATAGGCATTAGGCAATAGGCATTAGGCATTAGGCATTAGGCAATAGGCAATAGGCATTAGGCAATAGGCAGTAGGCAGTAGGCAATAGGCAATAGGCAGTAGGCATTAGGCGGTAGGCAGTAGGACAATAAAAATAATCAATAACAACCTAATAACCAATACCCAATAACCAATACCCAATACCCAATACCCAATACCCAATACCCAATAACCAATACCCAATACCCAATAACCAATAACCAATAACCACCCCTGAATGACCGATCTGCAGAAAAAATACAACCTGAATCATCTTCGCGAGCTGGAATCGGAATCCATCTTCGTCATGAGGGAAGTCGCAGCACAGTTTGAAAGACCGGCGTTGCTGTTTTCCGGTGGTAAAGACTCCATCGTGATGGTTCACCTGGCAAAAAAAGCCTTCTGGCCTGCAAAGATCCCTTTCCCCCTGATGCATATCGATACCGGTCATAATTTTATTGAAACCATGATCTTCCGCGATGAACTGGTGAAAAAGCTTGGTGCTGAGCTGATCGTCGGTTCGGTACAGGAATCGATCGATAACGGCCGCGTGGTGGAAGAGACCGGCTTTGATGCCAGCCGTAACCTGTTACAAACGGTTACCCTCCTCGATACCCTTACCAGATATAAGATCGATGCTGCCCTTGGAGGCGGCCGCCGCGACGAAGAGAAGGCACGTGCCAAAGAACGCTTTTTCTCTCACCGCGATGAATTCGGCCAGTGGGACCCTAAAAACCAGCGCCCGGAACTGTGGAATATCTTCAACAGCAAAAAGCGCGTAGGCGAGCATTTCCGGGTTTTCCCCCTCAGCAACTGGACCGAAATGGATATATGGCAATATATTTATCTCGATAATATTGACATCCCAAATCTTTACTTCACCCATGAACGTCAAGTTTTTAAACGGGATGGCGCCTGGCTGGCCGATGCTCCTTTTATGAAAAAAAGAGAATCTGAAAAAGTCGTTACCATGCGCATCCGCTGCCGCACCATAGGCGACATTTCGTGCACAGGACTGACCGTATCGGAAGCATCGACCCTGGAAGATATAATACAGGAAATCGCCGCTGTCAGGGTTACCGAAAGAGGCGGCCGCGCTGATGACCTGAGATCTGAATCAGCAATGGAAGACAGGAAGAAAGAAGGATACTTCTAAAGAATATTGAAGGTTGAATATTGAAGGTTGAATGCGGGAAATTATTAATCTGGGGAAATCTGTGTTTTGAATCTGTGTATATCTGTGAGAAAGAATTCTAATGGAAGATAAATTTACAACCAAAGCGTACCTTGAGATGGAGCTTTTGCGCTTCACTACCGCAGGCAGCGTTGATGATGGAAAAAGCACCCTCATCGGCAGATTGCTCTACGATAGCAAATCCATCTTCGAAGATCAGCTCGAGGCCGTTAAACGCGCCAGCATCCGGAAAGGCAATGAGGTGATCAACCTGGCCCTGCTCACCGATGGCCTCCGCGCCGAGCGGGAACAGGGCATTACTATCGATGTGGCATACCGCTACTTCGCCACGCCAAAACGTAAATTCATCATCGCCGATACCCCCGGCCATGTTCAGTACACCCGTAACATGGTCACCGGAGCTTCTACCGCCAACGCCGCCCTCATCCTTATCGATGCACGCAATGGCGTGACCGAGCAAACATACCGCCATTCCTATATCGCTTCGCTGCTCCAGATACCCCATCTCATCATCTGCGTCAATAAAATGGACCTGATGCATTACAACGAAGAGGTCTATGAAAAAATCAAACACGACTTCGGCGCTTTTGCTGCCAAACTCGATGTGAAAGACATCCAGTTTGTCCCCATCAGCGCGCTAAATGGCGATAATGTGGTCGAAAAATTGGACAACATGCCCTGGTATGAGGGGGGTACGCTCCGCTATATCCTGGAAAATATCTATGTTGCCAGCGATCATAACCACATCGACCCCCGTTTTCCTGTGCAGTATGTGATCCGGCCGATTTCGAAAAAATACCATGACTACCGTGGCTATGCCGGGCGTGTTGCCGGTGGTGTTTTCCATAAAGGCGAAAAAGTGATGGTATTACCTTCCGGATTTATCACGACCCTCGAAGCTATCGATTTTGACGAATCGGAAATTAATGAAGCTTTCCCGCCTATGTCGGTCACATTCCGCCTTTCCGACGACCTCGATATCAGCCGGGGTGATATGATCGTAAGAGAGAATAATGTTCCTGAAACCGGTCAGGATATTGAAGTCATGATGTGCTGGATGAGCGATAAACCCCTGGTCCCGGGAATGAAATACTACCTCCGCCATACTACCGCCGAGGTAAGGGCTATGATTAAAGAAATCGTTTACAAGGTCAATGTCAATACACTTGAACATGTCCCGGATGGAAAAGAACTGAGAATGAACGAAATAGGCCTGGTGCGCCTGCGAACCACCAAACCGCTTTATTACGACAGCTATCGCCGGAACCGCACCACCGGCAGCATTATCCTGATCGAAGAAGGAACATTTAATACTGTGGGAGTTGGAATGATTGTTTAGTTCAAAGTGCAAAGTTCAAAGTGCAAAGTTTAATTGTTTAGGGGTACATAATTATTTATGATAGTTTCTGTTTGGAAGTTATGATAATCTTGCTCAATAATTTGATAATTTCAGTATTAAGATCAATTAATTTTGTATAATCGAATTCGATTAATCTGCTATTATCCAATAGATTAAGCCAATACATTGATTCTTTAGCTTCTTTCAAAGCAATTGAATTTTTAGATATGAAATCTTTCAGACTTTCTGCAGAACTAGCTTCATTGACATTTGCACCGATACTCGTTCCGCATTTCATCAATTGCCTGGATATGACAAATTCATGATGGGCGATCAGTATTTTATTCAATGAAATGACTTCGAGAGCAAAGTCATTTGATTTTTGATAAATAGGTCCTTTCATATTGTAGTTTTTCTGTTTATCCGGAAAAAGCTAAACATATACCCGCCAAAAGATATTTTTTTTAAAAATATTTTTTAGTCTTATTTTTGAACACAACTTTGAACTAAAAACTTGAACTAGAAACTTTGAACTTTGAACTTTGAACTTTGAACTTTGAATTAAAAAACCGGAGGTTGTTAATCACAGGTGGTGCCGGCTTCATCGGTTCTGCGCTTTGCGAAGCTTTTCTGCAGCAGGATAACGAAGTCGTCTGCCTGGATAACCTGCTCACCGGCCACCGGGAAAACATTGAGCCTTTTCTTTCCAGCCTGCACTTTACTTTCATCGAAGGCGACATTCGCGATCCTGAAACCTGCAAAAAAGCCTGCGATGGTGTCGATTATGTATTTCACCAGGCTGCGCTTGGTTCCGTGCCCCGTTCCATTGAAAACCCTGCCCGTACCAATGAGATAAATATTACCGGGAGCCTGAACATGCTGATAGCCGCCCGGGATGCAAAAGTCAAACGATTTGTTTACGCTTCGAGTTCGTCTGTTTACGGAAGCAGCAAAAAGCTGCCCAAAGTGGAGGAAGAAACCGGCGAACCCTTATCTCCTTATGCCGTTACCAAAGTGGTGAACGAAAAGTATGGCCACATCTTTCATGACATTTACGGCCTTGAAACCGCCGGCCTTCGGTATTTTAATGTTTTCGGCCGCCGGCAGGACCCTCAGGGCGCTTACGCTGCTGTCATACCCAAATGGGTCTCCCAGCTGATGAAACATGAACGTCCCGTTATTAATGGCGACGGTAGCTATTCCAGAGATTTTACCTATATTGATAATGTGGTGCATGCCAATGAGAGAGCCGCTATTGCCCTTTCCCTTACTCCCTCTCCGCCAGCTGGCGGAAGGGACGGGGTGGGGGCTGGCGTTTTCAACATCGCCTACGGCGCCAATACCACCCTTAACGAGCTTTTCAAAATACTTCGCAATAACCTTTCCCGGTTTGATCCGGAAATAGCGAACATAGAACCCCTTTACGGAACCGAACGCCCCGGCGATATCCCCCATTCTCACGCCTCCATCGAAAAAGCAAAAAAACACCTGGGTTATAACCCGCAATTCGACGCGCAGAAAGGTTTTGAGCTTGCCTGTGATTGGTATTACCAGCACCTGCGGTGATCATAAATTCCAGATTCTAAGGTTTATTTTTTAGAAGTTTTTCCGGGTAAATCGGAAATATTTCCTATTTTTGTAATAAATATTCTTCCAATGAGAAATAAAGTTTCAGAACCTGCAGAAACATACCAGATTATCAGAAAATACGGTAACTTGACAGGAAATGATAATGCCCTGACGTGTGCGGCTTTAAAAGGGGTAAAAAGCAGTATATTCAGTGACGTCATCTCTCTGACCGGCTTTTCCCGTGATCTTGTTGCCGGATGGCTTGACATTTCAAATAAAACGCTGATGAATTATGAAAAGCAAAGCAAACAATTGAACCCGGCGAGCACGGAGCTTCTGCTGAAAATCATTCTATTGTTTGAGAAAGGGATTAAAATTTTCGGGGAACGGATTCAATTTAAACGGTGGCTCGAAAAGCCGGCGTATGGTCTCGGGGGCTTTATTCCGCTCGAAATGATGCGCACTTCCGGCGGGGTGGACCTTATTATCGACGAGCTCACAAGGATCGAATATGGTGACCTGGCATGATCGTATACAGAATTGTCTCCCATGAATTTTCCGGATCGTTGAAAGCATCCGGACGTCCCGCACGATGGAATTCCGCGGACCATATTATGATTTATACAGCAGGTTCCATTTCCCTTGCCTGCCTCGAAAATGTAGTCCACCGCAGCAGTGAAGGTCTCTCCGGATTTTTTAAAATCATGGTCATTAAAATCCCGGATGATCTGTCATGCGATGTGATCCCCCTTTCGGATTTACCAGAAAACTGGGCAGATTTTACAAGTGTTAACATTACCAGGCTTTTAGGTGATAAATGGCTGAAAAGTAAAACGGCTATTATCCTGCAGGTTCCTTCTGCTATTGTCTCACAAGAATCAAATTATCTCATTAACCCGGACCATTATGATTTTAACAAAATCCACCTTATTGAAACACGGGATTTTAATTTTGATAAAAGGATCAAATGAACTGGTACGCCATATATACCCTTCCGAGAACTGAAAAAAAAGCTTACGCCGAGCTCATAAAGAATGGCATAAATGCTTATCTCCCCCTTATCAGATCCCTGAAACAATGGTCCGACCGGAAAAAATGGATTGAAGAACCCTTATTCCGTTCTTATATTTTTGTGAATATCCTGCAAAACCGCTATTTCGATGTGCTTAATACGCAAGGTGTTGTGCGGTACATTACCTTTGAAGGCAAAGCCGTGCCGATTCCTGAAAAACAGATCGAAGCCATCCGGTATTACCTGGCCGATGAAAGCACGGGCGCTGACAAACACCTGTCGGAAAACAGTGGGTTCCACGTACCCGGACAACCGGTTGAAGTGATCAAAGGTCCGCTGAAAGGCCTTTTCGGGGAATTGGTCCACCTGGCCGGAAAGCATAAAGTTAAAGTCGAAATCTCATCAGTGGGGCAATCAATCTTTGTCACCATTCCAATGCATCATCTGGCGGTTATTAAGTAGTCATTAAGTGGTCATTAAGTGGTCATTAAGTGGTCATTTGTTGTTATTTAACAATTTAACAATTTTTTTCTTGACTTTTTTTAAAGAATGAGTAACTTTGTTACTCGTTTTCACGCAGCACCTGTATTAATGCATGTGACTGACGTGGCGAAGCTATGTTAGATACCCTCATCACAAGCAAAACCCGTCTTAAACTTCTCCTGAAGTTCTTTCTGAACTCCAATGCCAGGGCGCATTTGCGCAACCTGGAGTCGGAATTCGGAGAGAGCACCAATGCTATTCGCCTGGAATTGAACAAATTCGAAGAAGCTGGCCTGCTGAAATCCGAAATAGAGGGCAACAAAAAGGTTTTTCGCGCCAATACAGGTCACCCGTTGTTCCAGGACATTCATAACATCCTGATGAAGAACATCGGCTTCGACCAGATCATCGACCGGCTCGTGACCAAGCTGGGGAATGTGGAAAAAGCTTATGTCGCCGGTGACTTTGCCCGCGGTATCGATACGCAGATCATCGATCTTATTTTCGTGGGTACTGAAATCAACCAGGAATATCTTGTCAAACTCGTCAATAAAACCGAAGAACTGATTCGCCGCAGGATCAGGTACGTAATTTTCTATCCGGATGAGTTTGAAAACTACTGTAAATCCCTCAGCAACAAAGATGTGTTGTTGATCTGGAAGCATGAACAATAGTCACCCAGTCGTAAATTGATCCACAAATTTTGACAAATAAATTTGCGAAAGAACTTACAAATTATGTATAAGGAATCGGAAAAGATCGAATTGAAAGAAAGCTTTGCTGAGTGGAAAGAAATCATTATTTCATTGGTTGCTTTTGCAAATAGATCAGGCGGAAAAATCATCGTGGGGATAGACGATTCAGGGAAATATACTAATTTAAAATTAGGTAAAAACAGTATTGAAGATTTCGTTAATAAAATGAAACAAAATACTGATCCGGTATTGTATCCATCCGTTAACGTAAAAGAATTTGCTTTAGGGGAATACGTTGAAATAGAGATACCTGAATCTGACTGCAAGCCCGTGTTTGCATTTGAGAAAGCATATATCCGTACCGGCAAATCTAATATTAAGATCAGCACAACGCATTTAAGAGAATTGATAAAACGATATCAGACGCCGGATTTCGACCGACAGACTTCGAATATAATTTATAGTGAAGGAATTATTCAGTCAAACTGGCTGATCTCCTTGAACGATAGGTATTTTAATATTGATTCACAGGATGTCGGACAAATTCTGAATAAACTTGGCGTTTTGCAGGATAATAAATTAATTCAAGCAGGATTTCTTTGTTTTGCCAATGATATTAGTACCAGCCCTAATGCTATAATCCGGATGGCACGCTTTAAGGGTGATTCGCCGGATGTATTTATTGATATGAAAAATACTACAGGTAATTTAATCCAAAGTGTATCAGAAGTATTTAACTTTATTACTCGGTCTATTAAAATGAAAGTGGATATCGGTAAGCAAGCCGAGCGGATTGAAAAGTGGGATTATCCGATTGAAGCGCTGCGCGAGGGTTTTATTAATGCAATTGTACATCGTGATTATACGGATCCTGGCAATATTCAGGTGAGGATTTTTGATGATAGGATTGAAATCTGGAGCCCGGGCTTGTTGCCCAGGGAACTTAATCTTGCACGTATAGAAATTGAGTCAAGATCTATTCCCCGGAATAAAAAAATTGCTGAAATCTTTTATAAAGTCGGTCTTATTGAGAATTGGGGAACGGGTTTTATAAGAATGATCAATCATTGCAAGGCCAATGGAAACCCAAGGCCCATTTTTGAAGAAAAAGCCGGTGCTTTTGTAATCACATTTTTACAAGCTAAATTTGAGGGAATAAATGAGGGAATAAATGAGGGAATAAATGAGGGAATAAATGAGGGAATAAATGAGGGAATAAACAACCTTCTGCTTTACATTAAAAGCAATGAAGGTTTACGTGTCAGTCAATTAAGCAAAATGAAGAATATTCCTTCTAAAACAATTGAACGCTGGATCGCAACGCTAAAATCTGAAAATAAAATTGAATATAAAGGAAGTAAAAAAACTGGAGGATATTATGTATTAAATTGATCAATTCACCCAGTCACCCAATCACCCAGTCACCTTGTCACCTTGTCACCCCATTACCCAGTCACCCAATCACCCAGTCACCTTGTCACCTTGTCACCCCATCACCCAGTCACCTTATTACCTTGTCACCCAGTCACTAATATAATTTATTTGTAAACCTTCACCTTACTGAAAGCTTATCTATTTGTAATTTTGGGCTATGTATTATCCCCGAAAAATATATGATGATTTAGTCGCTCACCTGGACAAGCGGTCAATTACTCTCCTGACAGGAATGCGGCGAACTGGAAAAACCACTCTGGTTAAACGTCTGCTGGAAGAAAGAGGGGATCGGAACAGTATTTATTTAGACCTTGAGCGAATTGATAACAGACTGTTATTTGGCGAAAAAAATTACGATAACATTCTGATTGCACTTTCTGGCCGCGGCCTGGACATTAACAAAAAAATGACCATTGCCATTGATGAAATGCAGTTAATGCCAGAAATCACAAGTGTCATAAAATATCTCTATGATCAATATCACATTAAATTCATACTGACCGGTTCCAGTTCTTTTTATCTAAAAGGATTGGTTTCTGATTCTCTGGCGGGAAGAAAAAAGATCTTTGAACTCTCTCCGCTTGACTTCGGCGAATTTCTCACATTCAAAGGCATTCCACATGGTCAGCCTGGAATAAATCCGGTATTTATCGAAAGTGAATATCATCGTTTAAAGGGTTTTTATGAGGAGTTTATTCAATACGGAGGCTTTCCTGAGGTTGTTCTTGTTGATGATGTGAAAGATAAATCCGATTACCTTTCTGATATTATAAGTTCATATATCAATATTGATGTAAAGACGTTATCTGATTTCCGGAACATTTCAATGATACAGAATTTAATTAAAATGCTGGCCTTAAGATGTTCCAACAGGTTGGATATCACCAAGATTTCTATCCTTACGGGTATTTCGAGGCCAACAGTGATAAGCTATATCGAATTATTTGAAAAATCATATCTGGTTCATTTGTTGCCGGTGTTTTCCCAAAACGCCGACCGGGAAATAGTTAAATCAAAGAAAGTATATTTTTGTGATACCGGTTTATTGAATGTGTTTGCCAATCCTGGTTCCGGGACTACATTTGAAAATGCCTTGTTTCTTCAATTGAAACCTCTGGGAAATTTAAATTACTATTCTCTGAAAACCGGCAACGAAATTGATTTTATATTAGAAAATGACGCATACGAGGCAAAGGAAACCCCCGCCATTTATGACCTGGAAAAGCTGAAGAAGACGGCATCCCGCATAAATCTCCGAAATTATTTTGTTGTAGGAAAGTTCCCGCCGGCAAATCCTTTTAATGAATTCCTCTGGGGAGGTAATATTCTTTGAAGCAGAAACGATGGAACAGAAACCAGTCACCCAGTCACTTAGTCACCCAGTCACTTAGTCACCCAGTCACCCAGTCACCCAGTCACCCAGTCACCCAGTCACCCAGTCAC
>Ga0247841_10002844_pt1 | contig 33369 bp, 23 predicted proteins | sample LaCruzMarch2015__2_FD_192410 | JGI IMG/M metagenome (GOLD analysis project Ga0247841, IMG submission 192410) | Freshwater microbial communities from meromictic Lake La Cruz, Castile-La Mancha, Spain - LaCruzMarch2015_18m | ecosystem: Environmental > Aquatic > Freshwater > Lake | place: Spain...
ACAACTATTTTGTTGAATTTGGCTGCGGTGTCGTTGTAAACACGGCGTTCCTGATTGATGCGGTTTTCTGTGCCTTCCAGTTGTTCCTGCAGATTGAGGAAGTTTTGATTTGCTTTAAGGTCTGGATACTTTTCCACGACTACCATCAAACGCTGCAAGGCAGAACCAAGCCCATCCTGCGCCTGTTGCAGTTTGGCAAAGGCATTGGGGTCTGTCACGGCTTCTTTGGGAAGCTGGGTCACGCCGCCCATCTTGGCACGTGCTTCGGTTACAGCGGTCAAAGTGGACTTTTCAAAATTGGCTGCGCCTTTGACGGTATTGACGAGATTGGGGACGAGGTCAGCTCTTCTCTGATAAGCAGCCTGCACCTGGGCAAACTGGTTCTGGACATCGATATTGGCTTTTTGCATAGAATTGTATTTGCCGACGACCCAGCCGCCCAGCATAATAATTAGCACAACTATGACTATCAGGATGATGATTCCTTTTTTCATGTTAACTCCTTGTAATAGGGTGTATTTTTATCCAAATAATTCACCTGTAGATTTGATGTAAAGAAAAATCGGTTTAGTGCAGGATAACTTCGCCTTCTCTAACGATGATATTGAGCTTAAAATCGGGATTCACATAGATGCTGTCTGAGGAATTGAACCCGGTTTTATCGGTCAATTTGAAATCCCCTTTGAGCTGAATCCTGGGCTTGAAGCCTGACGGTATATCCAAATCCAGCTTGCCTTTATGAATGTCAATGTCCAGAGAAAACTGCTTCAGGCTATCCGGCAAAACCATTCTGACGGTGCCTTGATTCAGATTAATCTTGATACTGCCGTAATTTGGAAAGTTAAAAGTGGAATTCAGTTCATTGGTCAGCTCAGAAAAGAACCCTTCTTTGGCTTGAGAAAACTTCACTTGCAGAGTATCGGAAACAATCTGCTCACGAAAACGGTTGTTGAGTTTACTGCCGGGAAAGCCGAAGCCCTGCACATCAGCCATTATTGTCAGCGAATCGGCAGGCAGGAGATTGAGCTCGCCTCTATTGAGATTGAAGCTAAGACAAGTTGCTTTGTGTGCTGATGTTGCCGAAAGAGCCGAAGAATATGACTTCGTTTTTGTATAGGGAGTTGCAAGGACTACCCCCATAACCAAAAAGAAAAACAGGATTGACACCGTTGCAGACACGATTGTTCGTTGCTTGGGGTTGATGTCTTCGTGTTTGGGATAGTACCAGATGGCATGATTTAGGTGCAACAGATAAAACAGACCGGTTCCGGTCAGATAGGTCAAAATCCCTGCAATAAACACATCGCTGGCGTAATGACCGCCCTGGGCAACACGCGCCAGACCGATTAACAAGCCATAACTGATGCCTAAGGCAAGACTGATTCCTGCCAATGAAGCGTGTTTCTTGCGTAAAACAAACCAGGGGATGAACAAGAAAAAGCCCATCGAGGCATGCCCGCAAGGAAAAGAATTTCCCGGACTGGAGCGGTCTATTGAAAGCACTTCTTCATAAGCATACTTGCCTCCAAACTCAATCGTATTGCGGGGTCTGGGTCTGCCCCAATTGTCTTTTAGCACGACATTTATTATCAGGCCCGGTCCCAACAGCATAGTAAGAAACAGGAAGAACCCCACCTTTCTCCACTTGACCCATTTCATCGCCTGAAAGCTGAGCCAGATAAAGACAAGCCCTGTGATAGAAAGCAATAAGGCAGGAATATTTCCATAATGATAAACAAATTTAAAGATGGGATAATCCTTGAGAAACCAACCCGATTGCGGGTGATAAAACATCGACTGGATGATTAAATCAAGCCTCGTATCACGAAACAGGATTACGGTGATAGCACACAAAAGCAAAGGAAAGATTACATCAAAGACAAAGAAAAAATGACGCCCCTTGCGAGGCGTCAAATCGGACGTGTTATTGGTTATATTCATTAAGGTTATTTACTGTACTATTCCGTAGTTGTCTTCTTTTCTTTGGCAGGTTTCTTCTCTGCTGCCGGCTTTTTCTCTTTCACGGGTTTTTTCTCTGCTTCAGGTGTCTCGTCATTTTCAGCTTTTGGCTCAATAGTCTTGGTCTTTTTGGGAGCAGCTTTTTTGACCTTTACCGGTTCATCAACATGCTCAACGGCATGTTCAATAATAGGCAGAGTCTCTTCCTGCGGTTCGGATGCTTCTTCAGCCTCGGTTTCAGGTGTACTTTCATGCACCAGAACGGGAGCATCTTCGACTTCCGGCTCGATAACCGGTGCATTTTCCTGTTCAGGGGTTTCGGTTACCTGTGGTTCCTCATGGTGTTCTTCCACAGGGGTTTCCATCTCAGGAACGTAATCTGTCTCGTTCTCGACTTCGTCTTCATGCTCGTCTTCATGCGCTCCGATTACGGAATTAGCGGTGTCGCCGGTTCCTCTGTCACGCTGTTTGGCATCTTTATCAGCTTTTTTCTTTTGCATGCGGGAAATTCTGTCACGGATATACTGCTCGTGCAAAACGATATATTCATCCTGCAGCTTGGCATCACGTGAGAAGAAGAAAGCTTTAACAGACATAATCAAACGGCGGTTATCTGTATCCAGTTCAATGACTTTGAGCGGAAGCTCTTCACCCAGATAGAAAGCATCTTCGGAATGCTCCAGCTTGGGAATTGCCAGATGCGAAATCGGGACAAAGCCCTCAACCACATCTTCACCGAGCATCACGTCAACCAAAAGTCCTTTGGGGATAAGTTTGCTGACTTTGCCCTTGACTTCGGAATTAACCGGAAGCGTGGTGGGCAGAGTTTCCCAGGGGTCGCTTTTGAGCTGTTTAATGCCGAGAGCAATCCTGTGCAGGGCACGGTCGATGGAAAGCACGATGGCTTCCACATCCTGATTCTTGCGGAAAATCTCTTTGGGATGATAGATACGTTTCGTCCAACTGATATCGGAAATGTGAATCAGACCGTCAATCCCTTCTTCAATTTCGACAAAAGCGCCAAAAGTAGTCAGGCTTTTAACTTTGCGGGTCAGAACTGTTCCGATGGGGTATCTGTCTTCGATTGTGAGCCAGGGATTGGCTTCCATCTGTTTCATGCCGAGAGAGATACGTTTGTTTTCCTTGTCCAGTTCAAGCACGATGGCATTAACTGTGTCATTGTTTTTGAGGACACGGCGCGCATCAGTGATTTTCTTTGTCCAGGACATTTCGGAAATATGAACAAGTCCTTCGACGCCGGGTTCGATTTCCACAAAAGCGCCATAGGATTTGACACTGACAACTTTGCCTGTGACTCTGGTGCCTTCGGGATATTTAATTTCTATATGTTCCCATGGGTGCGGAACAAGCTGTTTCAAACCAAGTGAAATCTTGCCGTTTTCCATGTCGTAATGAATGACTTTAACTTTGAGCTTATCGCCGATATTGAGCATTTCCGAGGGGTGGTTTATCTTGCCCCAGGACATATCGGAAAGGTGAAGCAGACCGTCAATTCCGCCCAAATCAATAAATGCACCGTATTGAGTGATATTCTTGCATTCGCCTTCCAGCTCAACTCCGATTTCGATATGGGAAAGAAGTTCGTTCCGTTTGCTGGACATCTCTTCTTCCAATACTTTCTTGCGGGAAACGATGATATTGCGTCTTTCCTCATCGAGGCTGACCACTTTGAAAACCATCTCTTTACCGATAAACTGGTCAAGATTGGGAATGGGTTTGAGAGACATCTGTGAGCCGGGCAGAAAAGCTTCAATGCCGAGTACATCGACAATCATGCCGCCTTTTACTCTGCGGCGGATAAAACCTTTAACCGTGGTTTGCTGCTCAAAGGTCTCTTTGATGATTTGAATATTAAGGATAAAATCTGCACGCTTCTTTGATAGGCGTAGCTTTCCTTCACCATCCTCCATTTCGCTGATGTGAACTTTAATCTTGGCGTTTCTGGCTGGAATGCCGGAATAAGCAAATTCAGAAATGGAAATCACACCTTCAGATTTGTAACCGATATCAACCATCACCTCTTTGTCGTTAACGCCGACCACCAAGCCATCAACAATCTGACCTTTCTTGAGGTTAGAGTCAGATTCCTCAAGCAATTGCATCATTTCACTATGCTCTGCTTCAGGTTCGGCAGCTTTGGGCTTGGGAGTTTTGGCTTTGGGAGTTGGTTTTTCTTCCGCTATGGGTTCAACCACCGGCTCAGGAACTTCTGCTGTTTCGACAATCGGCTCAGCAATTTCTGCTTCAGCCACAACAGGTTCAATCACTTCAGCGGTTTCTTCTGCCTGAACAGGTTCGGGAACTATTTCCTCTTCCAGCTCGGCAATCGGTTCCGGTATCGGTTCAACTTCTGGAACTATTTCCTCTTCCACTACTGGAGCAGGTTCAGGTTCCGGTTCAGGGGTGGGTTCTTCTGTGCTTGCTTCGGGAACAGGAGTTACATCAGCAGTATTTTCCTCTTGTTCCTCAGTTTCCTGCAATTCTTTGGACTCTTGTGATACTTGTTCTTCGTCGACAGCAGATACATCATCTGTCATTTCGCTTTTGACTTCGTCTTGTTCCTTGATTTGGTCATGAGTTAACATGATTCCTCCTTATTGACGGGAATATCTTTGACACTTTTCACGGATGTCCGATCCCCCGTGAGTTCATTTATTCGATTATATACATCGACAATTAAATAGTCAGGCGTGGAAGCCCCGGCTGTTAAACCGATTCTTTGCTTCGCACTCACCTGCTCCAGACCAATTTCAACAGCAGTTTCTACATGCAGTGTTTCAGTAATGCCGGCGCACAAAGCTGCCAGCATGCGTGTATTCGAACTATTGTGACCGCCGATGATAACCATCAGGTCACATTTTTTTGCCAGTGCGGTCGTGGCTTCCTGTCTCAGTGTGGTAGCCGAACAGATTGTATTAAACAACCGCAATTCCTTGACATTGGGCACCAGTTTCTGCACCAAAATCTGCAGTGCAGCCATGTTTTTTGTCGTCTGAGATATCACTCCCAGTTTATTCCAGGTTTGCTCCGAAAGCTCATCCGCATTACTGATCACGAGTGTATTATCATCACAGTAAGAAAGCATGGCGGTTACTTCCGGATGGGTCTTATCCCCCATGATGATGACAGCATATCCTTCCCTGCAAAGCAACTTTACAAAGTCCTGCGCTTTGGAAACATAAGGACAGGTGGCATCAATTATCAGATTGCTGTTTTTGACAAGCATTTCTCTTTCTGGTTGGGAAATTCCGTGCGAGCGGACAATCACAGTCGCATCATGCAAGCCTTCGGGATGCTCTGCCAAAAGGATGCCATGCTCTTTCAAGTCATTGACCATCTGCGGATTATGAATCAAAGGACCGATAGTATATATCGGCTGATTCTGATTTGCTGCATCACTTGCCATCTGAATGGCGCGTTTCACACCAAAACAAAAGCCGGAATGTTCTGCCAGTAGTATGTCCAAATCAGGCATCCAAAGAGGTAAGTTTTGCTGATATGATGGAATAGAGCTTTTCCACCTGCTGAGCAATACTCAAACTGGTGGTATCAATTTCGATGGCATCATCCGCAGGCTTCAGAGGAGCTAAAGCTCTGGTGCTGTCTTGTTTGTCCCGCTCAATCATTTCGTTTAACACAATCTCATAATCAGCGTTTTTGCCTTTGGCTTTGAGTTCGTCACAGCGTCTGTGCGCTCTTGCTTTGGCAGAAGCAATCATAAAGAACTTGAGGTCGGCATCCGGAAAAACCACTGTGCCGATATCCCTGCCATCCATTACCACGCCTCCGTTTTCACCCATCCTGCGCTGTAAAGCCACCATTTTGTCCCTGACTGCTTTCAGTGTGGAAATATCCGACGCAAGTCTGGACATATCCTCTTCCCTGATGCGTTTCGTCACATCTATAGAGTCCAAAAGAACTTTGTTCCCTTCAGGGCTGTATTCTATGCGAATATCTATCTTTTGCAGCATCCGGTCAATTCCGGCAGTATCATCCAGCCGAATTCCCTGTTGCAGAGCAGCCAGAGCGCACACCCGGTACATTGCTCCGGTATCGAGATAAACATAGCCCAGTTTTTTTGCCAAAAGCTGTGCCGTAGTGCTCTTTCCTGAGGCTGCAGGACCGTCTATCGCAATGATTATTCTTTTCATATATGGGTTTTTCTTCTTCTTAGCATGAAATTTGAAAGCCTAAAATAGCGTCAACCCTTTTTTTTAGTATTTGAACTTATTTAACCAAACATCAGTCTATCAGATTAATAAAAAATGCGGAGTTTTTTAGGCTCCGCTGATTGAATTATGAACTATGAATTACGAATTATCGTGAGACGTCATTCCTGCGTAGTAGGATAAGCGCCTCGCTTGTCCAAACAACTGAAATCTTTTCCTGTCATTCCCGCGAAGGCTGTCACCCTGAGCCTGTCGAAGGGCAGCCTGTTTCCGAGCTTGTCATTCCTGACGAAGCGGAGTCCTTGTTGCCATTTATCAAGGCAATGAGGCATCGGGAACCCACGCTGTTTTCTTTTTTGTCATTCCTGCGTTTAGACAGACGGGGGCGTCTATCCTACGGACGTAGGTTGGCTGCCCTCAGCCGACTAAATCTAAACTTTCTTCTCCAGATGCTTCAGCAGGATGCCCATCACAAGTTCAAATACTTTGGTTACAACCAGTTCAAAAAACAACCTTTCCTGCTCTTCATTGAGGAAAGGGATATCGACTTTGCCATTGATTTGGGCTGCCAGCTCTTTTGCCATGGTTTGTATAACGGGATTCATAAATACCTCTTTTTCAATTAAAAATTATGAATTACTAATTATGAATTATGGGTCATGGTGAGCCTGTCGAACCATGATGAGCAATCCATCCGCAGGCTCGCTCATGATGACAGATTATGAATTATCGCTGTGCTTGATAATCATATACGCTGTAGTGTAAGATTCCAATCCTATATAACATCTTGCAGCAGCTTGGGAAAGCTGCGCTACTATTACGTTCATTCCGGTTTAAATTGAGGGTAGTTTTTATCCTACCCTCAGCCTTTAGAAACAGACCCTTTTTCGTTTGTTTCGCTATTTTTGTTTGTTTCGTGATCTTTTCTTTTCCGTCTTTTCCGTGTGTTCCGTGATCCCAGCCCTTACTGGATTCCACTGGTCAGGTCTGCCGAGTTACTGATGTGCGGCAAAAATCCTGCGGTTACTGCGCTGGCGATGGTCTGCACGTCTGCGTCCAGGGCGACGATATCCGCAACCGTGACAGTACTGAGGTCCACGTGCTCCGGGTCGCTTTTGAACCAGGCAAACATCATCACAAGAAACATCGAGAAGCAGCTCGGAATCAGCTTGTCTTTGGGGACGTTCTCTTGTCCGTTTTTGAGTGCATAGGTCTTCAGGTTTTGGAGATAGGTGGGGCTGACATTGTGATACACACTTGCCAGATTTTTCACAATCGCACCTTTGAGGTGGTTATCTGCAGTGATGGTGGGATAGACGTACTCTCTGCCGATGCAAAGCTCGTCCTTCCGAAAGCTGCCATAGACCATATCATCGATAGTGCCCGAATAGGTCTTGATGCCGTACTTGAAAATGACTTTCATTATAAAAGCCCTCCTTTGTTTTTTTGAGTGCAATAATGCAAGGATATTTAGTGTTCCTAACTTTTTTCTGCGTGTTCCACCGTAAATCACCCTCACTCAATATTGCCTCTATACTATACGGAAGACGGTCTGAATATTTTGAAAGACAGAGTGCTTATTATACATTGAGACAAGGAGATAAAGAGAGCGTCCATTCAATCCTCCCGGCTTTTCTCTATGTCAGAATATAAATCCGGCTGGAATCCAGTTTCCTTATAATGAATGATTTACATCCCATTATCTCATCACTTTATTGCACTTTATTACCTATCTGCCTATTTCATAATGTACTAATTATCATATTAAAATAGTAAGTATAACTAATATATTTATGTTGACAGATAAACTCATAGTGGAATTATGGAGTCAGTTCTTTACAGCGGGTCTGATTTTCGGGGGTGCAAGAACCGCTTCAGACATATACAGTGTGAATAAAATATTTAAGAGAGGGACTATGATAACCCAATTATTGAAACTATTGCCCCTCATTAGCGGGTTTTTTGAAGACAACTGCGAAATGTGGGGCGTCCGCATTACGCAGGCATTGATGAAAATGCCTGACCAACCTGTGCATTGCAACGCCCTGAGCCATCTGCTTGAACCTGCGGACGCGAATCTCCTTGGTCCTGACGGGCTGGACTTTCTGCTTCAGAATCAGGAAAAAATCCCTCTGACCGATGAAAAAGCCCTGAAAGAAGTCAAAAAGGAATTAACCAGGCTGACAGCTATCAAAGGAAAAAAGCTGCAGCGGAATTTGGATTGTTCCGCTCAGAACAGAGAGATTGAACTGCTGAAAAAGTATATCAGGGAATGTACCAGACCCAACGGAGTTATCAAGGCATTCTATTCAACGGAGCAGAAGGAATATCAAAGGCATAGAATTGCTGTAAAACGCATGCTGGACAAAGCAAAAAGAGATTGCCCCGCAGCTTACCATTATGTCAAAGCTCATCTGCAGACCGGGGTCAATTTCTTTTGGAGTTCGGAAGAACTAAAACAGCGGTAGCTTTTTAGCAGTCATGCCAAACCTGATTTGTTTAATTCTTAATTCATAATTCGTAATTTGCTACGCGTTAGCTTTGTATCATAGCTTTTTAAGCTGTTGTATGACTGGGTTTGTAACCCTGTCTGTAAAAATAACCAGCGGTTGCAAACCGCTGGCAACAACAGGAAGCAATCCTATGTTACAATCATTAAAATACACATATATCATTAAAAGCCGGAACGCACCCCTCCGGCTTTTTTTATTTGTAATTCGTAATTCATAATTTGCAACAAAGTTGCCTTGCCCCTCCGGCTTTTTTTTGTACAAAGTTTCAGTAGAAATTAACCCTTGAAAATAGTATCCAAATGATATTGCAGAAAGTCTTTATTGGGATAATACTCCACCGGTTGTCTGAGCTTGATACCGGCAAAGTGTCCGAAGTACTTATCATAATAAAATGAAGTAGAATGCTTCTTGAGTTCTGGTGAGACGATTATGTCATAATTACAGCTAATACCAATTAATCCCTTATCATAAGCTCTGTCAAATAAGGCTGAAAGACAAATACCGTTTTCTGGGTTGAGTCTTTCTGTTTCGCTTTGTGACCATGGAATAATATGACTGGCAACGAGTAGTGGTTCTATATCAATACCGCTAATGGCACACTTGCTATCGTAATTTGCCAAGACTAAAGTGCGGAATACATCTTGATTGACTCTCGTTTTAACTAGTCTTTCTTTGTCAGTGCCTTTTTTATCTTTACTTTCTGCAAAGATATCCTTATACTTCTTTTCAATAGATTGATTTTCTACCTTGGCAAGGAGTATCTCACTCTCAAAAATAAACTCCTCTTTATTAGCCATATACTCATTCCAGATAGGTTGGCACACACTCATGCCATTCTTTAAGCCACCCACACCTCTTGCTTGATGATATGGGTCACAAGCTGCATAATTCGCTAATCTAAAAGCAATTGATGACGGAGTTCTACCCAATAGCTCTGCAAGTTTTATAACATCATGATTATTATGATTTATCTTTGCAAATGGAATTTTGAGATATAGATTTAATGCTAAAACCAATTCTGTCTTTGTCCATAATCTTCTTTCCATGGTGGCTCCTATTTGTTGAGCATAATTACTCATTAGCTATGTGGATATATTTTGTCAATGAACATACATCACCTCAGGTAGAATCACGTTCGATTAATAGATAATCATAGTTAGGTGATTTAGGCAAACAGTTTAGCAATGATTATTTAATATTATATGTTTTTTGCAAAAACAATCTTGACAGATTAGGCAGTTCAAATTATAAATACTTAGAGTAAAATGAAACTTTGGAGTAATGATGCATTCTGAAAGTCCCGATATGTTGAATATTCAAGAAGCAAGTAAATTAGCTTCTGAATACCTATCAAGGAATGTTACAACATCGAATATAAGCTATTTAATCCAATATGGCAGAATCCGCAAGTTTGGCGAAAATGGCAGTACCTTGATTTCCAAACAAGAACTCATGCAATACTACAAATCACATAACGGCGATAGAGAATCGACTTGGCGTAATCAACTTGGTGATGATTTGAATTGGGCTCTATCTTTTGACCAATATACAGAATCGGAAACAACAAAACATGTTCATAGATTACATCCTTATAAAGGAAAATATATACCCCAATTAGTAGAGTATTTTCTGGATGACCATACAGATAAATTCAAAACAGAGACATTCTTCAAAAAGGGTGACATTGTACTTGACCCATTTTCCGGTAGCGGAACCACACTTGTGCAAGCTAATGAACTTGGTATACATGCTATTGGAATTGACATTTCAGCTTTTAATGCTCTCATAGGTAATTGTAAAGTAAACAAATACAATATGATTGATGTTCAGCTTGAAATTACCAGAATATCTAAAGCTCTTAAGCTATTTTTAACTGACTCACATGTGATTGAGTTTGAAGACCAATTATTAAAAGCTCTTTATGAATTTAACAATATGTACTTTCCTGTACCAGAATATAAATACCAGCTTAGACAAGGCTTGATAAATGAAAGGCAATATTCTCAAGAAAAGGAACAAGAATTCTTGCCTATCTTTGAAAAGCTGGTTGCAGACTATAATATCAAGTTAAAACAGGATAGTAATTCTACTTTTCTGGATAAGTGGTATTCTCAGCATGTCAGGGATGAAATCGAATTTGTCTATCACGAAATCAAGAAAATCCAAAGCCAAGATACAAAGAACATCCTCAGCATTGTGTTAAGCCGGACAATTCGTAGCTGCAGAGCAACTACTCATGCTGACCTTGCTACTTTGGTTGAACCTGTTACAACTTCTTATTATTGCGGTAAGCATGGCAAAATGTGCAAACCTCTTTTCTCTATCTTGAAATGGTGGCTCACTTATTCACAAGATACTCAAAAACGTCTTATGCAGTATGATAAACTGAGAACAAACACATACCAGATATGTCTAAAAGGTGATAGCCGCAATATAGACATTATTACTGAAATCAACAAAACCAATCCTATCTTTGGTTGTCTGGTTTCTAATCAGAAAATTAAAGGCATCTTTTCCTCACCTCCTTATGTTGGCTTAATTGATTATCATGAGCAACATGCTTATGCTTATGACCTGTTTGGCTTCGAAAGAAATGATGAACTTGAAATTGGTCCTCTTTACAAAGGACAAGGAAGAGAAGCAAAACAAAGCTATATTGAAGGCATAAGCAATGTTCTTAACAATTGTAAAAGATTCTTAGTAGATGATTATGATGTTTTCCTTGTTGCAAATGATAAGTACAAAATGTATCCTACTATTGCAGCAAACACGGGCATGAAAATAGTAAATCAATACAAACGACCAGTTCTAAACCGTACTGAAAAAGATAAAGGTGCATATTCGGAGATAATATTTCATTTGAAGGAGGATGTGTGAGCGGAATAATTTCTAGAAAAGTTAGTGAATTTATTGCCGAATATTTTATAGACATTGATTTTGATTTTCAAGGATCACATAAGAAAAAGGCTGAAGACCAGATAATGGCTTTGAAATATGAATATTTTGTAAATGCTTTTGAAGTATACAGTTTTAAAAAAGAAATTGATATTGAAGACACAAAGCGTTTATCAACAGGTACACTTCGCGGTATAGATAGTGTTTTCTTGATCTTAAATGGGAAATTCTTTGCAATACCTGAAGAAAATGACGATGACTACGCTGAGTATGAATCCGAAATTGATTTAAGATTGAAAGATGCTTTAGTAGAAGCCACTTTCTATTTCAATCAGATTAAATCAAATGAGGTGTCTCTTTCAGATTTCGTTAGTTTTTGTGATGCTGTGTATGACACATTTGATATGGATAATAAAGACTTATTGGTTAATAATAGAATTAAAATTCTCAGAAAGACCTATGATAAGATAGCAAATAAAACTGAGGACATTAAATTGCACCTAAAATTCTGTTCCATGAAAAAAGATGTTAAGAAAATAAACGAATTGGAATTACTATGGAAAGAGAGTATCGCAAAAAAAACGATAGAATTAAAGTCAACTAGGTTTAAGCAGGTTATTATTAAACTAGTATCTGGTCAAGATTATATGAACAAACTCAATAACTTCAATTCACCAAATAAAAGAAAGTTTGAAGTATGCAATCTCGAGTCTCGTTTCAAAGATATTACTATTGAAAACACAAAAACCTATTTCGGGTATTTGAATATGAATGAAGTACTAATGTTGTTGAAAGATGAAGATGGCAATTTTGATGACAATAACGTATTCTTTGATAATATTAGATATTTTCAAGGGGATACGATTGTGAATTCAAAAATACTGAAAAGCCTTAATACAAATGGTAAATTGTTTCATACGCTTCACAATGGCATTATAATTACGTCAACGGATGCTCTTTATAATGCGGCAAATGGAAATTTAATCTTATCAGGGTTCTCTATAGTAAATGGCTGCCAGACATGTAATATGATTTGGAAATGGCATGAGCATAATTACAACAATGATACTGGAGAGAATAGATTAACCCAGGAAGTTTTAGAGTCATATAAAATCCCAGTAAAAATTGTTATTACTCCTGATAATGAGTTAAAGAACAAAATAACAGAAGCAGCAAATACTCAAAATCAAATAAAATCAATAAATCTCATTGCTATCTCTGACGTAGCTAAATCTCTTGAAAAGAAAATTCTTGATTTGATGTTACCTAAACGCAAGGAAGAGCTTGTTTTTCAAAGACTCCCTAAATACGACGAAACTGGAACTAGCGTCCTAAACATCAGTTTAGAAGATGTAGCTCGAGCTTTCTATTCTACTTTTGGACAAGTCCCACATGAAATATCAAGATCATTTGGCAAATATTTAGAAAGTAAGCTCAATTCTGAAGATTTCTTAAGTGACAAAAGTTCAAAAGAGTATGACATAGACAGCTATATGGTGACTTCAATAGTAGCTAATTATATGCTGAGATTTATTAAATCAAGATATTATAGTCTAGTAAGTTTGCGTAATCATTTCCTACTACTATTCTTTATCCTTATTGATAAAGAGTTTTTAAGTAGGAACTATGTGTCTCTTGATAAAGAATTTGTAAAAAAAACGATCGAACTTGTAGATGATAAAGATGATTTTGAAAAAGCATGTTCATTTATATGTGATTTTGCGAAGGAGAATCTCGATATATTTATCGATAACACTAATCCATTAAAACCTAAGGTTATTCCAAAATCATACTATTCCGAAGAAAACACAAAAAAAATGGTTGCGCAATTTATTGTGCATAGGTCAGAATATGACAAATAATCAAATATTGATAATTGAGGAAGCACTTAGAGCTAATTTGAGAAATAAGTTTCAAAACTATAACCCTGAGCCAGCTGTTATGCCTTTTCACACAAGATTACTTGGAAGAGATAGATTGGCTCTATATTCATTTATTCAATCATTATATACTACTTTTGGCACAAGTATTTATGAGCCCGTTGCGAAAGAACTTGGCTCTCTCCAATTTGGCTCTGCTTTATTACAACAGGTTTCAGGTAATTTAATCTCATCAGAAGCCCACAGAGTTATACAGAACATTATGGATAACTTATCTACGGCAACATCAATGCCCAATAAACGTGACGAGACCGAAGCCATTAGAGCTGTTTGTACTCAAGGAGATATGAAACAAGTAAAGCCTACGAAAGTTGATTTGAAACTAATAACCCATGATGGCACTATCTATCTTATAGATATCAAAACTGTCAAGCCCAATTCTGGTGAGTTTAAGGGGTTCAAGAGAATGTTATTAGAATGGGTTGCTGCGACACTTGCAATTAACCCTGAAGCTAATGTCCATAGCCTTATAGCCATTCCTTACAATCCATATGAACCTGATCAATATAATAGATGGACGATGAGAGGAATGATAGATTTAGACCAAGAACTTAAGGTAGCAAATGAGTTTTGGGATTTCGTGGGTGGTGCAGGTGCTTATATTGATTTGCTGGATATATTTGAACGAGTAGGCATTGAGCTTAGACCCGAAATTGATGATTACTTTAGAAGGTTTAATAATAACTAAAATTAAAACACCGAAAATTTTATTTCTTTCTATATATTTATAAACCCAATAAGGAAAAGAAAAATGTTAGAATTTATTCACCCCCTCATTTCAGAACTTCTTGAATGTATTTGATGCTTTTTAGAGAATAATCTAAATATTAGAAATGGTTGAAAAATAAAACTTGCTGCTGAAATATTAATATTACTAATAAGCCATTTCTTACATATGTAACTTAGCAAAGACAATGATATATAGCCTTTTGCGTTAAAATAATCCGGAGGAAAAATGGATTTTGAAAAGTTAAAAGCTGATATGCTGAAGTTTAGGAATGACAGGAACTGGGAACTGCCGCATGACCCTAAGAATCTGGCAATGGCACTGTCTATTGAAGCTAGTGAACTGCTGGAGCACTTTCTGTGGGTGGAAAAGGACAGGATAAAAGACTTTACTGAGGACAAGATGACTAAAATATCAGAAGAGATAGCCGATGTATTTATATATCTGTTTTACCTGGCAAATGGTCTCAAGATTGATATTGAATCTGCAGTACAGCGCAAATTAGTCATGAATGCAATCAAATATCCAATTGAAAGTAATGACGGTTCGATAAATAAACCGCATAAGTGAAACGGTGAAGCAGCGAAGCTGCTAATTATGAACTTCAGAAATTGAGAATTGAAAATTGAGAATGGAGAATTATTTTACTGCATCTTATCGTTATAAATAAGTGGAAAGGTGAAACGGTGGAACAGCGAAGCTGCTAATTGAGAATTGAAAATTAAGAATGGAGAATTATTTAACTGCATCTTATCGCTTCACTGCGTTTCGCTTTTTAAGGAAGTGGATCCCAAACTAAATTTGGGATGACTCTTCTCTCTCTTTTCTCTCCTTTCTCTGTGGGTAGTTAGCAGCTTCGCTGCAAATTAAGAATTAAGAATTACAAATTATGAATTGGCTGTAACTTATCGCAATACTACGTTTCGCTTTGTAAGAAAGTGGATTCATGCCTGCGCAGGAATGACTATGTGGAAAGTTTGTCGGGCAGAATAGAAAACATATTTATGGTACCACCCAGAAATTAGTATGAACATTTTTAGGGTAGGTACCATAAAATTGTATTGACACATTTACAGCTTTAGCTTACATGCTTAACAAATTGAAAGCAGTTCATTAATGCGAATGTGAGGTGAAAATGCCATACATAAAAAGAAAGCTGGAAGACAGAATCGAAAAGAGTTTATCAAATCAACGGGCTTTGTTTATCCTGGGTGCCAGGCAAGTGGGAAAGACCACATTATTGAAAAGACTGATTGAACATGTGGGTCACGACAATGCGGTATATTTTGATTTGGAGAATTCTGAGCACTTGCAGGGACTAACCGGTTCAATCGAAGATGTGGTTTCTTATATAAATTCTTATCTGCCCAAACAGAAGCAAAGAGTATATGTCTTTATTGATGAAATCCAGTACATCCGGGATTTCTCCAGTAATATCAAGTATCTGGTTGACCACTATTCAGCTCAGTTTAAGCTTATCATGACGGGTTCATCATCACTGTTAATCAAGAAGTCTTTCTCCGAATCATTAGTTGGCAGAAAAGATGTGCTGGAATTGTACCCTCTGTCTTTTGCCGAATACTGTTTATTCAAAGGAGAAGTGCGGATTGCGGAGCAATTGGATAATGAACCTCAGGACTCAATTGATGGTCTGAAAGTACATCAGCTTAAACTAAACAGAATGCTCAAAGAATATATGTTGTATGGCGGTTATCCGCAGGTTGTATTGTCCGAAAGCAGAGAAGAGAAAATCACTTTGCTCCGGGACATTGTCAATTCATACATTCTCAAAGATGTAAAGTATTTATTCAAGATAGAAAAGATAGACCAATTCAATCATTTGATTCGCTATCTGGCAATCAATATCGGCAAAGAACTCAGCATCAAATCCATTGCCGGCGAAATAGGGTTATATTGGGATACTGTTCAAAAGCATATTCTTGCTCTGCAGGAATCATATATCATCAGCTTGATTACTCCCTATCATAAAAACCTTACGACAGAACTCAGACAAATGCCGAAAGTTTACTTTGTTGATGCAGGTGTGCGTAATACGATAATCAATAACTTTAATGATATTGATTTGAGAACTGACCGGGGTGAGCAATTTGAGAACTATGTGTATAATCAGTTGTTCCTGAAGAAGTCTTTACTGACAGAGATAAAATACTGGAAAACCAGAAGCGGTATGGAAATAGATTTCGTAGCCATCAATGAAAATATTATTACTGCTTATGAAGTAAAATTCGGCAGTGATACAAAGAATAATTTTGCTGCTTTTTCCAACGCTTATCCCGATGCACAATGCTGCACAGTAAGATATGCATACAAGAAAAAAGAAAGTGAATTGCCGGGATGGGGGATATAGCAGCTTCGCTGCAAATTAAGAATTACGAATTATGAATTATGAATTGGTTTTAGCAGCATCTTATCGCAAATATAAGTGGAAAGGTGGAACAGTGAAATGGTGGAACGGTGAAAAGGTTTTACTGCACTCTATATTCAGTTTATTCTGTTATTTCTGTGGTTAATAATAAATCCTCTGCTTCTCTCCGACTCTGCTTCTCTGTATAAAGTCTTTTCTTTTCTCTTTTCCCTCTTTTCCCTCTGTGTCTCTGTGGGTAGATAGCAGCTTTACTGCAAATTAAGAATTACGAATTACGAATTATGAATTGGTTTTAGCTGCATCTTATCGCTACACTGCTAAGAACAATTATGAATTAAGAATTAAAAATTATGAGTTATGTCCTTCGACAGGCTCAGGATGACTCTCTTCTCTCTTTTCCCTCTGATTCTCTGTGGGTAGTTTTTTTTTGAATGGATTCCCGTTTTCGCAGGCAGGACAATCTCTTTTCCTCAATTCACGCCCGAATACATGTGCTATGCTACCGTTCAAAATGTGACGCCCGGGCGGCACATTTCAGCAGGAGGAAGCGCTCCGGCACGCCGGAGTGAATTAAGAATTAAGAATTAAAAAAGTAAAAAAAGTAATTTCTGCTCTGCGTCTCTGCGTTAAAACATACCGTCTTCCGTATAATATAGAGACAAAACATACGGAGGACAAAATGAAAGTATTTTTCAAGAACAACATCATGGCATACACGGGCAAGTGTGACGGGCTGGTGTATTACTACAACAGCAAACTGGGCAGGATGATGACCCGCAAGCTGGTTAAACCCAAAACCGGCAACCAAAATATTCTGTTCAGCCGGATTGCAGGCAACCTCAAAGCACTGCAAATTTCCGAAGGCTACAAAAACGACCTCAGGCTCTACACTATCCGCTACAGTACCCTGAAGATATTCAATACCAAGCTCTTTTTAAACTGGTACAGCGTTTTTGTGAAACTAATGTGGCAGTTGAGCGACACCCTGGGAACTGACCTTGCCACTGTAACACGGGAACAGATAGAAACGGATAATCTGCCCTGCCGGACGGTGAAACAAGCTGTGGAAGCGGGGTATCTTCCTGCGGTCTGCGGATATGAGTACCTCATAAATCAATTATGAATTATGAATTACGAATTATGAATTACGAATACAAAAGTAATTGACCGTCATCCCGTCGGAGGACGGGATCCAGGATTGCGACGGTAGGCGCGGGTTTTTAAAAGAATAGGGTTGCTGCATCTTATCGCTCCACTGCGTTGCGCTTTCTAAGGAACTGGATTCCCGCCTGCGCGGGAATGACGTGTAGTAGCCTACGCGGGAATGACGGACCACACGGAAAGGATTTTCGCCATAAGACACAAAAGGGGAAGCTAATGTATAGTCAACTACCCCGGATAGATTTGATTTCTCAATGTTTAGATAAACAGATTAATATTTGCCTGCTCAGCTTCGGAAAGATAGGTAGCCACACCGCCGATTTTGACGCTGTCTATCAATTCCTCTTTGGTCACGCCCATAATATCCATAGACATCTGGCAGCCAATCATTTCAATGCCGTTATGGATTGCCTGCTGTATCATCAGTTCCAGGGAATCCACTCTTTTTTGCTGCATTCTGAAGCGCATAAGTTTTGCGCCGATACCCCAGAAGTTTATCTGGGAAAGTCCCAGACCCTTGCTGCTTCCCGGCAGCATCATGCCAAACATTTTGCCCATCAGGTCTTTGTGCACTTTGGGCGGATGCTGTTTCTTGATGACATTCAAACCCCAGAACGTAAAGAACATCGTCACTTTCTTGCCTGTGGTGGATGCGCCATTAGCAATGACGAAAGCTGCCAGAGCTTTATCCAAATCATCGCTGAATACGACAATCGTCTTATTCTTTCCACCGGACATGGCAAAGTGCTCACTCGCTGCTTTGGATTTGAGGATTTCGGCTATGACTTTGCCCACTCCTTCCTGCAAAGATATCAGCTTATTGCCTGTCATTTGGCACCAGGAAGGGATGTCTTTGGCAGAGCCGGGGTCTGTGGCGGTAATCCTGATTGTATCTCCGAAGTTTACTTTGTCTATCTCCTGTTTGAGCCGCAAGATGGGTCCCGGACATTGCAATCCGCAAGCGTCCACGACATAAACTTTGCCTTCTGATTGAGGCTGATCGGGGTTATATTGGTAAATGTGGTCGTCTTTGCCGATGGTGTCACGCTCAAAGATGTCCTCATTGCTTTGTTTCTGGGTGGCGTGTTCATAGGTTTTGTAGCCACCGCTGAGGTTATAAACATCGTTAAAACCCGACTGCATCAAAATCCGGGTGGCAAGATAGGCTCTCTGTCCTGCAGCACAGTAAATCACGATTTTCTTGGCTTGGGGCAGTTCATACAATCTTGCCCGCAGTTCATCAACGGGGATATTGACAGAGTTTTTGATGTTGCCAAGCTGAAATTCCTCCACTGTGCGTACATCCAGCAGGACTGTGTTTGCGAAATCAAGCCCGGCGATATCCTGCCAATGCACAATCTTCACCAGACCGGCAATGATATTTTCTGCCACAAAGCCGGCAATATTAACCGGGTCTTTGGCAGAGGAAAAAGGCGGTGCATAGGCATGCTCAAGCCTTTCCAAATCGTAGATGGTGCCGCCGCATTTGACAAAGGCAGCCAGCAAATCCATGCGTTTGTCCACGCCTTCATAGCCCACAATCTGCGCTCCGAAAAGCTTGCCTGTGTCAGGTGCAAAAATAATCTTGATGGTCATAGGCAGGGCATCGGGATAATAACCTGCGTGGGAAGAGCCGTGGATAATCGAAGTCTGAAAGGGTATCCCTTCTGCTTTGAGGGTTTTTTCGCCTGCCCCGGTCGAAGCCACCGTTATATCAAACACTTTGGCAATGCCGGTTCCGATTGAGCCTTCATACTTGCGCAGATTGCCTTTGATGATATTGTCCGCACAAATCCTGCCTTGTTTATTGGCAGGTCCGGCGAGGTAATGGGTCATGGGCTTTCCGGTAATCGGGCTTAGAAAACTGATGGCATCACCGACGGCATAGATATCGGGGTCGGCTGTCTGAAGAAATTCATTCACAGCTATGCTTTTATTGACTCCAAGTTCCAAGCCTGCTTCCGCAGCCAAATGACTGTCAGGGCGCACGCCGATGGACAGAATCACCATGTCTGCCTTTAGTTCTTTACCGCTCTGCAGCTTGACCAGCACGGCTTCACCATCTCTGGCAAAGGAATTGACCGCATCTTTGAGATAAAACTCCACTTGTTTGGATTTGAGGTGCTGATGCACTTCCGCAGCCATTTCATAATCAAGGAAAATCATCATCTGCTCTGCTAGTTCCACAATTGTGACAAAGATGCCCAGGTGATGCAGGTTTTCCGCCATTTCCAAGCCGATGTAACCCGCTCCCACAATCACTGCTTTGCGGACTTTGTGTTTGGACAGGTAATCTTTGATGGCATCGGTATCAGGCACGCTTCTCAGGGTAAAGATGGCGCTGTCATTGATACCCGGAATGGGTGGTCTGAGTGGTTCTGCACCCGGAGAAAGCACCAGTTTATCATAGCTTTCGGTGTATTCACGGTTGTTTTTGTGGTCTTTGATGAGCACGGTTTTGGCAGTGCGGTCTATTTTGATGACTTCCTGTTCTATGCGAACATCAATATTGAGCCTTTGTTTGAAGGATTCGGGAGTCTGAACAAAGAGCCTGTCTCGTTCCGAAATCACACCACCGATGTAATAAGGCAAACCGCAATTGGCATAGGAAATGTATTTCCCTTTTTCAAAGATGATAATCTCAGCCTGTTCGTCAAGTCTTCTAAGCCTGGCAGCAGTCGTTGCTCCGCCTGCCACTCCGCCCACTATCAGATATTTGGACATATCAATTCTCCTATCTATATTCAGCATATATTCCATAAAGTAGTCAACTATTACCAACAGGCAAATATTAGTAAGGGGTAAATTTTATAGATAGCATAGCAGCGCACTAAGCATCTTGGAGTCCACGTTGCCGGTGTGAGCTATTATCATCATTCAAAACCAAGGGCAACCTGGACTTCATAATGCGATCATCTCATTGAAATCAAATATGTTTACGGGATATGAAGTCCAAAGCGCTGTAAGCCTTGAGCATCAATAAAGCTGCGTTATGCGCTATGGACTCCAAATCCCTCTTATCTCAGATACAGGATTTTCCTGGTTGTATGATATGACCCGGCATCCAGTTTAAGGTAATATATCCCTGAAACGAAAGTACCTGAATTTGAAGCAGAACCGTTTAATGACAAGCTCTTTTCATCCTTTGCCCCCACTATCCAGGCAGCAACTTTCTGACCTTTACAGTTATACATGCTCAAAGCAAGATTTTCTTCTGTGGGATTGGATATTTTGATATTAGTATCAATACGGCAAGGATTAGGATAAATATTTAAAGTGGGAATCATGCTCAGATTATTGTCATCTTCTATTCCGGTTGAATCAGAGACTGTTACATAAAACATGTCATTGATAAGATGAAAATTATTGTCTGTACATTGCACATAGCATAGTGTCGTTCCTGTCCAGTTCAAATCCGGTGTTATACTCAGAAAATCGTTACTGATGGTACCGTTAATATGGTTTTGGGGATTATGGAAAGTGAAGAATAGAGAATCATTTTCGGCATCATAAAACACTTCATACAGGTTGATGGCAGGATAAGCCGTATTGATATTCATGGTCAAATCCGGAATATTATTGATGATGACAGGAGGGTTATTAACAACATCAATATAATTCTCTCTAATGTAAGTATGAGATTCTGTACCCTGCGTAACAGTCAGAGAAATTGTATATGTACCGGGAAGAGCAAAGCTCCAGACAGGATTCTGGATTTCGCAGTCTGAAATTCCGTCATTATCGAAATCCCATAACCATCCTGTTGGCGACCCCAGGGATAAGTCGTTGAAGGATACGGTTAGCGGGGCATAACCGCTATGAGGAACCGCATTAAAATATGCACGCAAACCAACGCCGGAGTTTAGTGTCAACGTATGCGTCCAGGCAAAGTCCGGAGAACCGTTCGAATAATAGTTATAATCATAGATTGTATATCCATTCCCGGGCCAGGGGTCCATTAAGTATAGATTGTTCTGTTCATATCCATAGCAATCAATGAAGTGCCCTCCTCCCGTTGTCCATCCGATTCTGGTCACAAAAGGCTGCAGGGAATCAATTTCGGCTACAACTTCTGAATATGGTAAGGCATATATATAATCTCCGGCAATTGATTGCAATCCCGCAAAATGGTCTAAAATCATATCTATCCCTCGCCGGGTGGGCAGTTCAGACGAACCGTAAAGCCAGTTCCATTCATTAGCTCCTTCTGTCCCATATTGAGCAATTTCGACTTGAGTTACAGGCATATTGTAATAATGCAGGATAGCTTGTGAAGAGCCTGCCCAGCACCAATTTGTTTGTTCCTGAATGCACTCGGGCAGATTAAGAATAGTTGAACTCAAAGATAAGTATCCCAAAGCTAAGATAAGGGCAAAGATGATTTTAGTTTTCATGATTGCCGCCCTTGATTGCTTCCCGCATTTCAGTCATCGCTTCACTAATGGGAGTTAGTTGCAAATAATCTGCAGAGATGCCCTTTCCCTCGCCTTGTTTGAAACGGATTAGCGTGCAATTTTGCCGGGGAGCATTTGGGAGAACGTAGTAGTATCTTTGCAAGGGATAGACCCGGATGATTTTGATTTCACTGCCTGCCCAGGCTGTTCTAATCAAATCCATTTTCCTTGCCAACTCTCTATAACCGATGGATACGGCTTTCCACTCACCTTTGGTATAATCCACTGCCAGCATACACCTGAATTGATTTTTAACTGATAATGGGAAAAGGTGCAGACTGTCTGAAACAAACACATTATCTGATGTCTTTTGCTCATTCCATTGGTTTATTTCAGTTTCAGACAGAGATTCAACCCGGAAACAGGGCTCAATTTTCACCTGGGATAATTCTGCAGGATTACTAAATCCGAATCTGTCTAATTGCTCCGGCATAATGCTTTGGAGAAAGTGATTTAATTGTGCTTTAGCCGCATCAGACGGAGTTTGGGCACTGAACAGCAAAAGAACAGCACACAGAAACAAGATAAAGGTTATGACTTTTTTCATCATTCCTCCCATTATCTCTAAAGGCTATTTAATCTATAGGGCTTACTCCGAATCACCGGCTATGATGCGGTAAAACTTTTTGCTCCCGGTCTGCCCGCTCAATATCGCCGAGGGATTTGTGGTTGAAAGCAAATAGGATGATGAGTTAATCGTAAAATCAGGGCTGTCGCCGGCATAGATTTTGTAGGTAATGGTATTAATCTCAGGATAGGAATTGCCTTCCCAGTATCCTTCCGTGACCCGGTTCCAGTTGAGCCGGAACTGGTCAAAGGCTGTATTTGCCAGCAGTACGCGCTCTGCTGTGGCAGGTGGGATATTGTCCACAGTGTATGCCCACTTAGTCCTGGAAGTCCAGAATCCAAGGCTGTTTTGATATATAACCATATATTTAGCCTCATTGTATCCGGTAGAAGAGGAATCCCTCAGGGTGGGAACAATCAGTCCGTAATCAGCAAAATTATAGGCAGGAACCTGATTCAGATAATACGCTGTTCTGGTTCCGTCTCTCCAGCAGATTTCATCATCCCCGTTAATCAAATCCTCGCTCAATAGAGATGGGTCGGCTATGTAGATAGTGTTTTCATTGCGGTACGTATCATCCAGACGCCAAACTGTGTAGATAGCGCCGGGAGAAAAAGTAATATCAAGCGGTGATCTATTCCACTTGAGGTCAAGCTGACGCCCCTGGTCAGGAGAATAATCTTCTGCTTTGGTAATTACAGGGTCCACCAACCGGTAGTAAATGCCCATGTCAGCATAACTGCCATCCGGGTCAAAAGTATCATTCTGAGAGGCGGTATTGATGCAGGGTGAGAGTATTTGCAAATTCCAGTCACCGGTGAGTACATCCACTCCGAGCGTAGTTATAGGATTCACAAACAGGGGGTTGCCGTCAATATTTGCTACATAGTTTGCAGGTAGGATTCCACCAAGAACATTAATAACGCCCAGCATTCCGTTCTGGATACAGCTATTACCAATCTGCAGACTGGGTGGGTAAGTTTCATCAGTAATGGAATTGGTGGCATTACCCCATACAATCGAACCATATACGTGTACAGGTCCGAATCGATACAAGCCATAACCGTTATTATAAACAATATCACAATGGTCTATTACGCTAAAGGAACCGCCGCTGACAGCTATCCCTGTTCCATCATTACAGGCAACCAGATTGCGTTTGAAAGACCCGCTGCAACCAGTCATATAGACTGCTTTAAGGGTGCCCGGAGAACCAACGGCATTATTATTAGCGATGATATTATCATGAATGAGATTCAAGTTGCAGCCATCTAAATACAAAGCATTTCCATAAGCAACAGTGTAGTTGTATTGCAGTGTGCAATTACTGATTTCATGAAGATTACCTGAACTATATACTGCTGCTCCATGACCAGAGGAAGTGTTTTCTCTTATGATGTTGTTATCAAGAGTAACAGACCCTCCCAGCATACACACCCCGCCACCCAATGAGCCAGTGTTATCCTGAATCAGGCAGTTACTGATTCTGACCTTATCACTTTGGAATGCCATAATACCTGAATCGCTGGCTTTTTTGATTGTGGCATGATTTACGATGCTCGAATCAGCTCCCATGGGTATACTCGAAAATTTAAGCCCTAACCAGGGCATGCCAGTCACCGCTTCAGTAAATAAAACCGGTTGCGCTGCAGTACCGTTAACCAACAATCTTCCTTGCACTTCCATCTTTTTATCCATATTGAAATACAAATTTGAGCCAGCTGCAATCTGCAACGTCTGCCCCGATGGAACATATAAATCACCTTCAATATTGTAGTCATCGGTTGTCCATGTTCCGCTGCCCAAGGTGTTTGTATAGGTTAGCATAACGTTGTCGATATACCAATTATCCAAATCATAGTTGTTGCCAGTGAAAAAGAAAGCAAGATTGGTATTTGCAGACATACCTTCAGAGAAGGGTATATTAACGGTTACTTCTGATGCTGCAATATCTGAAGAGCCGGTGACAGACCATAATGTAGTCCATTCGGAAAGATTGTTTGATATCTGGACACCTATTGTGTATAGAACAGTGCCGCCTTCCCAGTCATCCAGCCGATGCCGGAAGGTAAGGCTCATATCGTGAACCATACTTGAATTAAAGGAAGGGGTAATTAACCTTGAAGTTCCCATTGAAGCCGGATTCATATAAAATCTAACTTCACCGGCTGTACCACCGGCAAAATTTGTGCTTGCACATGCCCAGGCAAGAGCTTGTGCTCCCGTTACAGTCCATCCTGCAGGGAAAACTGGATATGTGTTAAAACTTTCACTTAGAAGTGCGGCAGCACAAAGCTGCGAAAAACAACAGAACAAAACAATCAGGCACAGCATGGTTTTCATATTTGACTCCTTTCGTAATCTACATTCGGCTTATCACAGAACTAAAACTCCTATGACAAATTGAAATTTGTAATAATGCCTATTGATGTCAAGCTTTTTTTTGGCTGGTTGCTTTGGTAAAGACTAATGCTTTGTCGCAGACTGTTCCGGCTGCTTTGGCTGGAAAATTGCTTGACTAAATAGCAGTGCCCATATTTAAGGAACTGACTGATTAACAATACAATAAATGCAAAAGAACCTGTTTACAGACAGTATAAGTGAGAGTATGAACCCTTTTAAAGTACACCGCAACTGGAACGTCGCCTACCAATATGGTTTGGATGGCATCAAGCGTGAGCTTAATGTCTCAAACGCTTTGATATTCATAGTTGTGGTTATTTTCCTTAGCCTGTTTGCGCTCTCCATGCTTTATCTTTTCAGTTTGCAAAGCTGGAATCAGACCCAGAAAGCTCTGGCTAAAGTGCAGAAAGAGAATATCCTGCTCAGGCAAAAGCTGAACTATTATTCTGAAGTGATAGACAGCATCTATCAGAAGCTGGACACCTTGCAGCTTTCCACCGACTCAGGAAAATCTTCCGACCGCTATTATCCCTACTTCAAAAACGACAAAGGCGACCGGATTGAAGACAACACCTTTGTTTATGATTCCTACCTTGATGCCAGGGTTAATTCCATCGAACAGCAAATCAAGAAGATTGCCACCGGTCTGAACTGGGAAAACAAAACCTCCGTTTCGGTTGCCACAGTGGCTTCCACAGACATGGTCAGGCTTGACAACGGTCCTTCCATTTTCCCGACTTTCGGAAGATGGTCTGACGGTTGGGGCAACAGAATGCATCCTTTTTACAACAGACTTGCTTTTCATTACGGAGTGGATATTTCCAACAAAATGGGCACCCCGATTTATGCCACCAGTGATGGCGAAGTCACTTATATGGGCTATGACAACGAGTATGGCAAGCTTATCAAAATCACGCATGCCAATAACTACGAAACCCGATACGGGCATTTGTACAACTTCCAGGTGGTGGAAGGTGACAGGGTCAGGAAAGGACAAATCATTGCCATGATGGGCAGCACGGGAATGTCCACCGGACCGCATCTCCACTATGAAGTCCTCGTCAACGGCACCAAGGTCAATCCTGCTTATTACCTGAACCGGATTGATGACGCAGTGTATTACGCCAACCGATGAGTAAGCTCAAACAACGTGCCTGGCTGATTACCAATTTCTCACCGAAGCAGATTGTTTCGGGCTACAGCTCCATCCTGCCGACAGATATGATTATTGCGGTTGATGCAGGGCTCAAACGCTGTCTGGAATTGAGCCTTGTCCCTGATGTGCTGATTGGTGATTTTGATTCCATCGAACCGGAGCTGCTTTCCAAGGTACCGGAAAGTTGCCATAAGCTGACTTTTCCCGGTATGAAAAACGAGACCGATACTCAGCTTGCTTTGGAATATTGTATTCTGGAAAAGATACCCGAAGTCATTATTTGTAATGATTTAACAGGTAGAATTGACCATGTGCTGGCACTCATCCAAAACCTGCAGCAGGCAAGCAAATATGGCATCAAAGCCACGCTTATCAGCTCAACCCAAATCCTGACTTTATTGGATGAGCAAAACCACTTTGCTTATCCCGTGCAATCAACTCTATCCCTGATTTCATTATCGGAAACCAGCGTTTTCACTTCCTCACACGGTTTGCAATACTCTCTCGATAATCTCAGACTTTATAACTGGCAATCCAAAGGTATCAGCAACGAAATCTCCGCTCCTGAACAGGATATCATCCTTTTATCAGGAGCAGTGTTGGCTATCATCACCCCAAATTTATCTTAGTCCGCAATACTAACAGGTTTCAGCGGTAATCTGACGCTGAATATACTGCCTTTGCCGGGTTCACTGGTGACTGAAATCGTGCCTCCATGTCTTTGCACAAATTCTTTGCAAAGTATCAAGCCTAAGCCTGTGCCTTTGGAGCCGGAAGCCGCATTACCGATGGATTTGTTGCTCACATCCACTCTAAACAACTTGGTCAGTTCGTCCGCAGTCAGCCCGATGCCGGTGTCTTCCACTTCGATTAAAACTCCGTCTTCGACTGTTTTGAGCCTGAGTGTAACCGTGCCCTGCTCTTGAGTAAATTTGACCGCATTGGTCAGCAAATTGCGGATTACCGTGGTCACCATATTTACATCGGCAATCATCACCGGTATTTGCATATAGTCTTTTTCCAGAGCGATTTGCTTTTGATTGGCAAGCAGTTTCACGGATTCCAGACCATTATCTGCCATCAGCATAATATTCATTTCTTGTGGATAAAACTTGAGTTTGCCGGTCTGAGATTGTGACCAGGTCAGCAGATTTTGCAATAGTGAATGCGCATTGCGGGCAGCGTCATGAATCAATGAGGCGCATTCTTCAATATCGGCGATTGACATTTGACTGGATTTGTGCGCCAGAATTTCGGAAAAGCCCATCAGACTAAGGAAGGGATTTTTGAGGTCATGCGCAATGATGGAAAAGAATTTGTCTTTGGTTTTATTGGTTTCCGATAGTTCACTGGCAGTGTTTCGCAGTTTTGTTTCCATTTCGATTCTGTCTGAAATATCGACCGCTATCTGCAAATGCGCTTTTCTGCCGTCAATCCAGTCTATCAGACTATTGGAGGTGTGATACCAGCATTGATTTACTTCGTTTTGAACTTCTTTGTAGAGGATTTCTCCATCGTCCATAGTTAGCAATTCGGCAATTTCACAATTATCGCAGGGCTTAACTGAATTGAGCTTGGCAACCGTCCAGCAAATCCTGCCGTCAATCTCGCCAAACTGTGCTTTGGCAAATTTATTGGCAAACAGGACTTTATAGGTTTTAACATCAGTGACCGTAACAGTCGCATTCAGATTATCCATCACTTTCATGGTTATTTTGTAGGAATTACTGGTGGTTTCCTGCGAAATCTTCTGAGCCACATAGCTGGTGATTATTTCTGAAACAGTCGTGATAAAGATAAGCTCGTCACCTTCCCAGCGCTTGGCATGCAGGCAATCGGCAAAACCCAGAAACCCGGTTATCATGTTCATTATTCTGATGGGGTAGATAAACATAGCATGGGCATCTTGTTCATATTCGGCAATATCAAGACTCTTCACGATTTCCTGACGGTTATTGTATGCCAGGAATATCTGATGATGCATTCTTTCTATCAGTTTATCGGAAAATTGTTCCATGCATCTGCAATGCTTTTTGGGGTTATCATATCTGATTACATAGGTATTGGGTATGTGGCTTGTATCGGATTCTGACACCATCAAATAACTACAGGTAACCGACATCAGCTTGCTGATTTTTTCTATCACAGATGCCAGCAAAACCTTCCAATCCGTGGTTTTGTAAATATCCTGCATCAGCTCAGAGATAAACTTGTGCTCGTCATGCAGTTTTCGCATCCTTTCCTGCGTATTCCGATAAGCAGTGATATCCCGGGCAGTGACCACAGCACCGATGATTGCCTTGTTTTCTTCCAACGGATGCAAAATAATGGCAAGAATATGCTTGCCTTTGCGTGAAACGGTGATTTCTTCAGTGATGCTTTCTCCGGCAAAACAGCGTTTATATAAAGCAGACCAGATGTGCTGCTCAGATTCGCCAAGGTCTAATAAGGCTGATAAATTCCCGGCAGATTGCTCCTGATGATGGCTAAAGACGGTTTCAAGCGCACTTTTATTAACTTCAACCAGCTTCATGCCCAAATCCACCACCCAGACACATTCAGCCAAATTATCAATGATGTTGCGCAGTTGGAATATCTTGCGGTCGAAATTGTCTTGTTGCAATTCTGTCAAAGCATTACCTCACAAATTTCTGATTTTATCATTTTATTAGGCTGGCATTTCTTGTCAAAACAATTTTAGTTTGCCCATTTTGATTCTACATATCCTTCCATTTTTCCTTTTCATTTCTCTAATATTTCACATAGGCATTACGCTATCAATACGCTATCATTACGCTATCATTACGGAGTAAATGCGTATTGGTAGCGTAATCATAGCGCAATAATTCCGTAGTTCATTTATGTGTGTTTTGACGATGGAAAGTGATATTTCCTGCTTCAGGTCAAAATTAGGTGACACAAACCGACAGTAATAGATACAAGGGTATTCGATTGACTAAGAAATATTTGTCGCTGCTCTGGTCAGGGGGTATTTCTGACGGGACGAAAACCTATATAAGCGCTTGGAAGGCTGGGACTTCCGTAATAACGGTACGTACATCGGCTGGAAGGTCTTTGTAACCGAGCGCTGCCACCACGATTAACCCGATGTGAGCCAGTTTCAGGACCAATGGGATTAATCTGAGGGGCATCAGTGTAATCCTCATACCTGTTCCAGACCCATTCTGCTACGTTTCCGCTCATGTCATATAGTCCTAATTCGTTTGGCATTAACAAGCCCACCGGTTTTGTCTCCTGATTACTATTGCCATAATAGAAAGCAACTTCCATTGGATTATCGCTTCCACTGTAAACAAACCAAAGACCTTGATTACCACCCCGGGCAGCGTATTCCCATTCAGCTTCAGACGGCAATCTATAACCATTGGCAGCCCAATTGCAGGTAACTATTGTATCTGCAATTGTATAACAGGGTGTCAGAATATCCAACGTGCTTTTTTGGTTACAATAAATTACAGCATCAAACCAGGAAATGTTTTCCACGGGATAACTCAGATTACCCGTATGCGAGGATGGATTAGTTCCCATTGCTGCCAACCATTCTGCCTGAGTAACCTCATATCTGGAAATAATAAAACTACTTACTGTAACCTGGTGCCTGGGTCCTTCTCTCAGAAATCCTAAGGTTGTTCCCATCAGAAAAGCTCCACCTTGCACCAAAACGCTATTACCAACCGGGGTCGGAAAATGCCTGTCCTGAGCGATTACTTTTATGACGAATTGGTTTCCGTCAAAAGGCACAGGTTCATTTCCTACGTTCCATACAATATGTTTGTTTGTGCCGGGAATCACCTGATAAAAGTCACCACTGACACAGCTTTCGGTCGGCATATAGTGCCAGTCCGTTTCAAAACTCACTCCCTCATCCGGAGAAATCTTAAAACTGACAAACACTGTATCATTCTCAGCATCATAGACATCGTAATAGATATCAACCGTTTTGCTGCCGTCGGTGCGTTGAACTGCGCTGACATTGGAGACGACAGGAGCTGTGGCAAATAAACCACCTATCCCAAAGACAACAAGTATATGTAAGAAAATAGCTTTCATTTCGTTACACTCCCGCTCTGTGGGGCAGGATAACTGCTAAAGGGTTTTCCGCTTAGTAGCTGTCTGAGCTCCGGTAAGCTAATCGGATTGGAATTGGCATCGGGTTTACTCTGCAGCATTTCGTGGAGTCGATGAGAAGGCTCTGTTACTGCCACTATCCTGTAAAACGTGGTTGAATTAGATATTGTAGCATTGATTTGAGAATATTCAGTTTCAGTGGTATTGGTGTGCAGCAGGAAGTAAGCATCATCATCATCAGGATTACTCGTCTGGTTATAAAAAACAAGATAAGCTGATGGCGTAATCGGGTGTCCCAAGACATTTTGCGTAACTTCACTCCAACTGAGATAGGCATCCAGCCCGTTGATTATTTGCAATTGTAGGTTCTGAGGAGATTGGGGTGGTGCATTACCAATGCTGAAAGGTGGTTCGTTGGCATCAGTTCCTATGTTGCCGAAACTATCTATAGCAGAGACTTTTAACCATACATGGGGATGTGCCTCAGGAGGAATCAGCCAATCAAATATACCTGTATTACTTAATTCCGATTCCAGAGTTTGCCAGGCACCGGTAGAATCTGTTTTTATTTCCAAGGTTATGGGATTTATTCCCAGATTTGTATCGGAAGCGCTCCAGGTTACACTAAACGTGCCTCCCATAAACCAGTTTTCACCCCCAATGGGTGCAGATAGATTTGTGACAGGATTTATCGTATCAATCGTAAAAACCGGAGAGTCGCTCCCTCCCGCTGTTCGAACATAAGACAGTGCTTTCATCGGGAGAAATCCCACAATTAACGCTGTTAGAAGACATAAGACGAATTGCCGGTATTTCATAAACACCTCCATTCGAAGTATCTTTAGGCATGAAGTATCTGATTAATTTCCATGTCAATATAAATATTCATCTATATATATCACAACTCATTCGATAGTAAAGTCTGTTCATTATGTGGCAGGAAAAAAAGCAACTACAAACCTTTGCACAGATACTAAAATGAAGCATGTCATCTTTCAGAAAGAAAAAGAACAGGCAGGCATATTAAACTATGTGAATGGGAATGTTTTATGCATAAAATCTTCTCTTGCCAAAAATCCTATCCAAGATATAAGTGAACAGATATCGAATTTTTGAAGGTTTTGCATCACGGAAAATTACCAAATGGAGTATATATGAAGCGCACTTTTTTAATAACAACATTGTTCCTGTTGATGGTTTCAGCCATTACCGCAGAAACTATCAAATTGGATGAAAGAGATAATTCTATCCAAATCATCAGTTCAAGCGGCTCGGAAACTGTTTTACAATACAATATCTCGCAGTTTGACCAAAATCAGGTTAAAATTAACGGAGCCAACTGGTTTCATATAAGTCTGCCCAAAGAAGGAATCACTCAAGACAAGGGCTTTCCCGAATTGCCGGTTTTCAACCGCAGTCTGATTATCGACAATAGCGCTTTGATGCAGCTTGAAGTTTATGATGTGCAATATCAGGATTTTGATTTACAGATAGCACCTTCCAAAGGGATTATCACTCGTAATATCGACCCTGCAACGGTTCCCTACACTTTCGAGAAGATTTATCAAAGTAAAGAGTTTTATCCTGCCACGATTGCAGAACTTTCCGAACCCTATATCCTCAGGGATTATCGCGGTATCACAATCAAAACCATCCCCTTTGCCTATAATCCCACCACTCAAACCCTGAGAGTTTACACCGGTTTCAAAATCAGAGTTTATGCCGTCGGATTTGATACAAAGAATATTTTAACCCGTAGCAGCAGTGTTATTTCACGCGATTTTACCCCTATCTATGAAAACCACTTTCTGAACTGGGAAAACACCCGTTACACCTCTGTCAGCGATACATTTGGGAAATTATTGGTAATTTGCCATACAAGTTTTATGACTCAGATAGCGCCTTATGTAAACTGGAAAAAGCAGAAAGGTATCTATACGGAATTGGTGGAGTTCTCTACTATCGGGACAACTGCTGCCCAATTAAAGACTTATATTCAGAACAGATATATGGCAGATAATACGGTTGCTTTTATTCAACTTGTGGGTGATGCGGCGCAGATACCTACACTCGCTTCAGGGGGTGGTGGTAGTGATCCTTCTTTTGCTCTGGTTGCGGGCAGTGATAACTATCCAGATATCTTTATCGGACGCTTTTCTGCTGCAACAACCGCTGACGTGACTACGCAAGTGAATAGAACCATAACCTATGAAAAGGATTTAACAACCGGAGCAACCTGGCTTTCCCAGGCAATGGGGCTTGCCTCTGCTGAGGGACCCGGTGATAATGGAGAATATGATGCTGCACATCTAAATGTTATTCGCAGCAACCTACTCACCTACGGATACATCTCAGTTGACCAGATTTATGACCCGGGCGCTGCTGCTTCCACTGTCACCACTAATGTAAACGCCGGTCGGGGGTTAATCAACTATGTGGGGCATGGTTCAGATACATCATGGGGAACCACCGGGTTCAGCAACACCAATGCCACGGCTCTTACCAACGGTAGCAAAACTCCTTTTATTGTGGATGTTGCCTGTGTGAACGGCAACTTTGTCTCGATTACCTGCTTTGCTGAAGCCTGGCTACGTAATGCCAATGGCGGTGCGATTGCCATGTATGCCAGCTCCATAAATCAGGACTGGAATCCACCCATGCTTGCGCAGGATGAAGTGAACCGCATAATGGTAAATAATGAGAAATATACTGCCGGAGGAATGCTTTACAACGGCTCCTGCAAAATGATGGATACCTACGGAAATACTTCGGGCTCGAGCGGTGTGAATATGTATCTCACTTGGCACATATTTGGTGACGCATCCCTTATGGTTCGCACCAAAACTCCGATAGCCATGTCTGTTAACCATCCGGCTTCCATTGTTTCGGGAACTGCTTCTGTCAGTGTTTCCACCGGGGTTGCCAATG
>Ga0247841_10002847_pt1 | contig 33343 bp, 36 predicted proteins | sample LaCruzMarch2015__2_FD_192410 | JGI IMG/M metagenome (GOLD analysis project Ga0247841, IMG submission 192410) | Freshwater microbial communities from meromictic Lake La Cruz, Castile-La Mancha, Spain - LaCruzMarch2015_18m | ecosystem: Environmental > Aquatic > Freshwater > Lake | place: Spain...
TTGCATTTTTAAGCCAGCCAGTTGAATTTATACTAAATCTTGAATCATTCACATTGTAACTTGAGAGTCCTGTTTCATCACTAGCAACAAACAAAACCCCAAATCCTTGGGTATAATTTATATTAGTAGCAGAAGGTATTGTTGTGAAGTAAGGAGAGGTTATATCAGGAGCAGTATATAAACTTAAATTAACCCAGTATGTAGATGAATTAGAAGTATAGTTTGTATTTCCAGTATAAATTGATGTAATATTATAATATCCAAGACTTAAATTAGTTAAATTTGATAAAGGCGAAGCTCCATTATTAATTAAACTTCCACTTACATAAATTTGTATATTTCCACTTCCAGATAACAGTGTAGAATTTATCCAAATTTGAGAACTCCTGTTATCAGCAGAATAATTCCCAATAGTATTATTTAAGTATAAATTTATAGAAGAATTTGCTTGATTAATTATAACAGAAGTTGCTGTAAAGTTAGCAGTATAATTAGCATTTCCCGCTGTTGAATAATTAGCACCAATAACCCCTACACCATAAATCGCATTAGAAATATTCAAAGAGCAAGTTAACTGACTGGGACACCCACTTCCTGTAAAATCAGTTGCAGTTCCATAAGTTATAGGTGTTGTTGCTGTTAATCCTAAACTTATACCCGCCTGATTTATTGTTACAGTATAAATAGTATAATTTATATTATTTGAAGTGTCATTAATACTTATATTCAAATTATAAACACCTGCTCCTAAATTAGCACTTGCATTTTTAAGCCAGCCAGTTGAATTTATACTAAATCTTGAATCATTCACATTGTAACTTGAGAGTCCTGTTTCATCACTAGCAACAAACAAAACCCCAAATCCTTGGGTATAATTTATATTAGTTGCAGAAGGAATTGTTGTGAAGTAAGGAGAAGTTGAATCTACAGTTGCAGTAACATTAATGATAAAGTATCTTGTATCTGAAAGATTGCTGTTGCCTGCTAAATCAAAACATTCTACTGTCCAATTATGCAATCCATTTGAAATATTAGTAATTGTTAATAAAGCTGTCCAATTATTTAACCCAACCGATATTGCTGCCCCTGTGCTTGCAATATTAATCACAGCAGAAGAATTATCAACAGTTCCCTCTGTAGTGGCCCCCCCATCAAACCCAACATTACACACATCTTTATTAGCATCATTAGCACTAAATACTAAAGTCACAGAGCTATTAGTTAAATTCGCATAATTTGCAGGAGAAGTAAGAGATAACGCTGGATTAATACTATCTATAAAAAAATACCTTGCTGTTGTAGAATTCCAATTATTGTTTGTATCATTACAAGAAAATACAATATTATGACTTCCCTGACTCATAGAAGCATTCAAAGCCCCGAAATCAGAATTATTTTTATTAGTCATACTAATATTTGCATTTCCATCCAAGCTGTATAAGCAAGCAGTTCCATTCTCGTTTAAAGTTACATTAAATGTTGAAGTTGTTGAAGTGTAAGTAGTATTTTCAGGAAGAGCTATTGTAATCCTAGGGGGGGTTGTTGCATCAACTGAAAATGTTCTATTAGATGAAGCCCATGAATCATTCCCACCATTTGAACATTTTACATTCCATAAATAACTGCCATCTGCTAAAGAAGCAATAGTAAAATTAAGTCCTGTCGCAAGATCACCAATATCGTTCCTTGTTTGGTTTTGTGCCCATTCCCCTGTAAAATTACTCCAAAGAGAACAATTTACAGGAGGAGAACCACTAACACTATAATTAAGAGCAAATGGTACTAATGTAAAAGTATATCCATTATTAGGGAAAGTTAAATTTACAGTTAAACCCTCTCCACCAGGACCCCCACCACCACAACTTCCCCCATCTACAGCATAATTTCCCTGCCCTGCTGCAAGGTTAGCTCCTGAACTATTTGTTACATTAACGCGATTAGTATTATTGCCACTCATCATTCCAACTGTAAAATTAATAAGTATTTGAGAAGTAATGCCTGCACTTAAATTAATTGTCCATGCAATAGACTTGCCTGATGCAAAATAGAGTTTAGAAGGACTTGTATCTCCTGGTCTGTCCCAAAAAGTTATAGCATCTCCTATTGGTCCGGTATCATTAACAATAAGGTCTGTATGATTATAATCATTATTATTTGTTACATTAATAATAAATGTAATATTTGAACCACAATCAACAGTGCTGTTTGCAAGATACTTTATAATAGAAATATTTACAGGCACTTCTGGTGGTGTATTATTTATAGTATAAACTCTATTTGCAGAATAATTTAAATTATTACTATAACCACTACCATAAGCACTCCAATTATAAGAATAAGTTCCATTCAATAAAGAAACAGTAGCCCTATAACTACTTGCACTAAGATTAGTAGCATTAAAACTGCTCCCATTTATATTTAAGAATACAGTTCCGTTTGTATTTTCAACACTAACATTAAATTCAGCTACGCCATTTTCCACTAAACTGCCATTATTATCCCAATAAGCTGAAAATACAGGATAAGTGGTATCAGGAGCAACATAACTCTGATTTAAAATAATAGTTCTGGTTTCTGTGGAGTTTGAATTACCTACAGAATCCAAAGCAGTAGCATTAAGATAATAAGTCGTTTCAGGAAGTCCGCTCATGCCTGTAAAATTATTTGTAAAAAATGAAATTCCAGAAGTATACTCTGAAGAAGACACCAAGCCAGTAAGATTATACAAATTCATAGTTACTTTTTTAAAATAAGTATCAGTTACAGAAACATTTGCAAATATCCAAGTCTGATTATAAGTTCCCGTAGAAGTCGTAGAAGGTGCAAAAATAATTGCAGGAGGAGTATCGTCAGTATAATTCAGATTAATAGTTCTGGTTTCTGTGGAGTTTGAATTACCTAAAATATCATAAACCGTCGCATTGAGATAATAGGTAATATTCTTCAAGCCAGTAAAATTATAATCAGATGTTACACTTTTTGAATTAAAAACACCTGTAAAGAAAGTTCGCTCTACTCCACTATCATTATACAAATATGCTGTAAAATTAGAAAGATTATTAGCTCCCCAAGCAGTTACATATGTATATATGCTATTTTGAGTATAATTTCCTGATTGTGGGGTAGCAGAAGTAAAATTAATTAATAAATTTGGAGTTGAATCTCCTCCTGCCGAAGTATAAGTAATGTTCAAATAAGGATAATTCCCAGAACTTCCAACGTTTTCTTTATCTTCAAAATAAATTTTAGCCCCCTCCATACCAGTTACTCCAATTGAAATAGCATCCCCCTGCTCATCATAATTTGTTCCTGCTGCTATATAGTCAGCATCATCAAATCTAAAACTAAAATTTTTATTTCCATTTGCATAAGATTGTTGCAATAAAATTGTAACATTAAAACAAGACCAAGTGGATGCAGTTATGCCAGATAAATTAGAATTAGTTTGATTAAGATAAGTCATAGCATTTGCAGTAACAGGAATATTGGAATCATCTATCCAACCCTCATCATTTATGTACCATGTTCTTATGTCTGTTCCAGAAGGACTATTTGCAGTATTGTAAATATATAAACAAACAGCTGCATCATTTATAGATACAGAAGCAGGAATATCAGTTATATCCCATTTCATAAATCCAGAAATAGGCGACCCACCAGATAAAACAGCAGCCCCATCTGCTAAATCGTGAGTATAGTCTAAAGTTGTCGTAATAGGAGCAGCAGATACAAAAATAAAATAATATCCTAATACTAAAACTACAAAAACAAAGAGAAAAATAACCCCCAATACAGAAATTCTTCCCAAATCAGCCATACTTTTATTATTCAATTTAAGTTCCTCTTTTTTATCAAAACTATCTAAAATATCTAAACAACTCGCTCTTTAAAAAGTTGTCGTTTTTTAAAAAACGAATAAAATCAAAGAACCACCCATAATATATTTAAACTATTATAAACTAAACAAGATATGGAAGACGTTTTAGAGAGTCTCGGACTAACAAAAATAGAAGGCAGGGTTTATCTAGATCTAGTTAGACATGGAAAATCAAATGCAGGAGAAGTTTCAAAAAGAACACATTTAAACAGAACAAATCTATATGATATTCTCCAAAGCTTAAAACAAAAGGGATTTATTTTTATTTCTGAACACATAAAAAAAATATTTATTGCAAACCCCCCAGAAATACTCTTAAAAAAACATGAAGAAAATAAGGTAAAAATCAGGGAAATTGTAGAAGAACTGCAAAAAGAAGCCAAACAAGACAAAGAAAAAACAAAAATAAATGTTTTCGAGGGGAAATCTTCTTTTGACGAAATATTAAAGACAATCTTAAAAGAAAAAAACCCCATATACTTTTATGGTGCATCAATAAAATCAGGCAAGGCATTTGGGGAGGAATACATCAAACAAATGCACGATGAAAGAATAAAAAACAAAATCTCTATGAAAATTCTTTCTTTCAGATATCCACAAGAAAAAATAGAAAATATAAACAAAATACCCTATACCGAAGCTAAAAATATTTCTGACAAATACTTTTATGAGGATAATGCAACAATGTTTGTAATTTCAGGCAATAAAGTATATATTGGAACTCAAGTTGAACCAATCTATTTATTCATGATTGAAAATGAACAAATAGCAAAGAATTATATTAGTTTTTTTGATACTCTCTGGAATGCAAACTAAAAGAGGAGTTTCGCCCAAATCGAATATTTTTAGGTAAATTTATAAATATCATCGCATTATCATTTGTATAGAAATAAGGTGAAAATGAAAACTGCATATATAATAGCCATAATAGTTGCAATAATTTTGGTACTAATTGGTGGATTTTTTTTGTCCCAGAATAAAAGCACTTCTTCTCAAACGCCAAATCAAATTCCAGATTTAAGTCAAAATACATTTTCCTCCTGTCAAGCATCAGCTAGGGCAACGCCTTTTGGACAAGGCGGAACATATATTGTCCGAATCATTGGTTTAGAAAATGAATTATGCCACTGGCAGTTCTCATTGGAAATGCCCCAGGTTAATCAAACAAATGATTGCTTTTACCCAATAGAACAAATGTCAGACAAAGCATCCCAACATCTTTTTGGGATGGATAAAACCGGAACAGAATGTTTAAGTGATACTTGTAAACAACAAGAGAGTTTACAAGCCCAGTATTGTAAACAAATATAAATTCTCCAACATTAAGATTTTCTTTAATTTTCCCAGTCCCAAAAGGTTTAAAAACCAAAAACAAATCAGATTATAAAATGATACAACAAACACTTGTAATAATAAAACCAGATGGCTTAATAAAAAGCCTGACAGGAAACATCCTCTCAGTATTAGCAGAAACAAAGCTAAAAATAGTAGCGGCAAAAGTCCTAAAAGTTCCAAAAGAACTGGCTGAAAAACACTATTGCCAGCTAAAAGCAGAAAAAGGCGAAGCTATTTTTAATAATGTTGTTGAATATATAATGGGAAAATGGCACACAGACAGGGTTTTTGCTCTGGTTTATCATGGTGAAGATGCTGTAAATAAAATGCGAAGTATTTGTGGCTCAACAAATCCTGAAAAAGCAGACCCAACAACCATAAGAGGCAAATATGGAAGAATAAACTCCCAAACAGGAGTTTTTGAAAATGTAATTCACACATCAGACACAATAGAAAATGCAGAACGTGAAATAAAACTCTGGTTTTCTCCTGATGAATTAACAGACTTAATCTACCCAGTCTCAACAGAAAACAAGAAAATAGAAAGAGTTATCTGGAAATAATTTTGATTTCCATAATCTCACAATACCTCTCTAATTTCAACCATATTCTCCTAAGGAATGATAAGCTCAAGATGATAAAATTGTAGATTTATTATCCCCTATCTTCTTAATTGCTTCAACTTCAACTTCAACATTTTCAGAAGGATTATATTTTGCTTTTTCAGGACGAACATTTAACAAATCTAAAGTTTGGTTAACAACAACAATTCCAAATTCAGAAAACCAAGAAGTAGAATTAGCATCTTCATATGTGGCTCTTAGAGAATAACTTCCCGCAGTGCTTGGTGCAGAAAGCAAAGTTCCAGAAGTGTAATAATTACTCTTTGAATAAAATGCCCCGCCTGAATCTGTTGTAAAATTTTTCTGATCTATAACACTTAAATTGCTTGCTCTTATTTCAAAAGAAACATTACCGCCTGAAAAAACAGACAAGCTCGAAACTAAAGTCCCATTATCAGTGTAATTCGCAAGATACAAGTATCCTTTCAATTCAATTCTTTCTCCACTCATAAAAACAGTATCAGGAATAGTAAAATAAACATCTCCAATATAATAGTTAGCAGAAGCAGATTTCATTAAAAATAAAATACTAAAAACTATAAAAAATAAAAAAATAGCACGATTTAACCTATTTGTTTTCAAGTTTCACACCCTTTTCTATACAATTTATAGATTTTTGCATCTTTAAATAGTTTTTCTTTTTGTAAAATGCCTAATTTGAAATTTTTCAATTCCAACAAAGACCAATACCCATTACACCCATTATAAATTAACATATTAATAATAAATAAATCCAAATAAGCGAACTTGTGCAGCTTATTAAAAATTAATTATTAAATAAAATTAGGCAAATTATCAGCCATCTTTATTAATCTAATACCTAAAGAAACAATGAGCTTAAGGTATTAAAATAGATATATCAAAAAAACAAAGGGCACCCCACACTAAAGTGTGGGGTTTGGACAGCCCTTTGTTTTTAGGATGCTCAGAGAAATACGAAGTTGCAAAGCAACTTCTCCACCCTAAAGGGCGGAGTTTATTTCTCTGACATTATTAATAATATATCCATAAATTTAAAGCATATTTCCAATAGATAATATTAAAAATAGCACAAGTTATCTATAATGAAGCCCCCATAGTTCAGCCCGGATAGAAAAATATATAAACTAAAAAGTAATATCAAATTATGAGAATTTTGTTGTCAAATAATTCTAAAAAAAGATTATTCGACTTTTTAAAAGAGAAATATAAAGTGAATAATCTTTGGAAGTTATCGAAAAAGATGGAAATGCCCTTTAGCACACTTTCAAACTGGAAAAAAAGGAAGGGATATTTACCCGATAAAATTATTCCTAAAGAATATCTAAACAAATTAAATATAATAGATAAAAAGCCAGATAATTGGTGGCAAGTTAAAGGTGGAAAAATAGGGGGTAAAAAATGCGCCGAAATCCAAAAAAAGAGATTAGGAAAAAAGGATTATATTGAAGTTATGCGCCAAAGGGGGAGAAAAGTAATAAATACAATCTGGAAAAGATATGGGAAAGAAGAAGTAACAAGTATGGCGATAAGGGGCAAATTAAAAAAAAGAGAAAATGAAAGCCAAAGATTAGAAAGAGAAAATGAAAGCTATTTTAAGAATAAAAAAATAGCCTTAAACTGTAAAAAAGTGACTTACACCCCAAATGATATAAAAAAGGGAATAATATTCCCGAATAAAATGACTTCAGAACTTGCCGAAGAAATAGGGGTCCATTTAGGAGATGGCTGTTTATCAAAAAATAGGAATTATTTTTCTGTTAAGACGAATAAAAGAGAAGAAAAGTATATGCTATACTTATTTAAATTATATAAAAAAATATATAATTTAGATTTGAAACTAATGAAACTCCCAAGCGTTGTGGGTTTTGAAGTTTATTCTAAGGCACTATGTGAATTTAAAAATAAGATTTTGGGTTTACCTTATGGCGAAAAAATTCATAGAATAGAGGTACCAAAAGCAATTTTAAATACAAAAAATAAAGATATTTATAGGGCATTAATTAGAGGATTATTTGATACAGATGGTTGTATATGTATTAATAAAAAGAATGGTAAAGATTATCCAATAATTTCTTTATGTGTCCTCTCCGAAAAATTGATTTTGCAAGTCAGTAAAATGTTGGAAAGGTTAGGGTACATTACTTTTCACAACAAGCAATCCATAAATTTAAATGGGATAGTAATGTTTAAAAAATGGGTAGAAGAGATAGGTTCAAGCAATCCAAAAAATTTTAATAAATTAAGATGGGCGAGTAGTATAACGGATAGTACGAGACCTTGCGGTGAGTAAGTTCGTGATACAAATAAAAAATATCATAAACAGACTTGTGAATAGGTTTTAATCTGGGTTCGATTCCCAGCTCGCTCTTGCAAAAACCTTGTAACCGAGGTTCAAATCCTCGTGGGGGTATTTAAAACATAATTAACTATCACCCACACCGCTTAATTTATAAACCAATTATAATTACCAATAACAGTTTAACCAATAACATCCTGGCTAAAATAAAAATGAGATGAAAAAACAAAAAAATCCAGAACTTTCATGCATTATAATTACTTTAAATGAAGAAAAATACCTTCCACGCCTCCTGAATTCTCTAAAAAAACAGACATTTAAAGATTTCGAAGTAATAGTTGCAGATGCTAATTCAAAGGATAAAACAAGACAAGTAGCACTTAAATATGGCTGTAAAATCGCTCCGGGTGGAAAACAATCTTTTGCGAGAAACTCCGGAGCAAAAATTGCAAAAGGCAAATATCTTTTGTTCTTAGATGCAGATGGTATGATTAAAAATAAAGACTTTCTTAAATTAAATCTTGAAGAAATTAAAAAATCAAAAGCAGGAGTTGCAAGTACCTATGTTAAACCATTAAGTAGAAAAGCTATTGATAAAATTCTATATGGAATTTACAACCTCTGGGTAAAAGGCATAAAGAAAATTTCACCCCATGGAACAGGCGCATGCATTTTAATAAAAAAAAGTGTTTTTGAAAAAGTTAATGGATTTGATGAAAAAGTAGTTTTTGCAGAAGATCACGAGCTTCTAAAAAGAGCAAAGAAACACAAATTCATTATACTTCCTGTTGAAATCCATACATCAACAAGAAGACTGGAGAAAGAAGGAAGACCAAAGATTATCCTAAAATTTCTCTATGCAGGAATGTATAGAATGTTTTATAAGGAAATAAGCCGTAATCTTTTTTCATACGACAAGACAGAAAAGTAAAAGTTCAAGAAAAAGGATTCCTAACAACACCAATAGATTTTCTTAATAATCTAATAGCCAACCCCAGATCGAAAATTTTGTAATAAAGATTAAAAATAAAAAAAGATAATGGTTTTATTTGATTATAACCTTCACCATACCCAAAATTTCTTATTACCCTAAAAAGAGAAGTAGCGCCAGAGTTATGGACAATAGCTATTTTATTACTGTTTTCATCAAAAAACACCCCATTTCTTATCTTGAATTTTATTTCTGAATTAAATAAAGTATAATTATAAGTTTTATCTAGTTTTATAAAACCTGTGCTATATAAAGTATAATTTAAAATAATTTGATCAGGGCCATAGATATTTTTATTTAAAATCATCTTTTCCATATTTAGGCAAAGCTTAATAAATTTTTTATATGGGGCAAGTATCACCCCGCCATTAATAGGTTTTTTATCTTCCAATAGGCGAATCATCTTCGCAGCCAGTTTGGGGACGAAGCATTTTCTCAGCAAGGCATATTCAACCATATTAGAAGCAGCCTTGTCTAAGTCTTCACACACAGCCCTATATTCTTTCTTGTTTTCCTCAAATAACTTAGTTATATCCTTCTGAAAAATAATGTCGCCCCCATCACAATTCATAATTTGTTCATAATAATTATTCTTCAAGAATTTGTGAATATCCCTATATCGAATATTAACTACATGCCCATCTTTTTTGCATGCAATTACTTTCACTTTTTTTTCTAATAATTTCTTCTTCTGCTCTTCATCAAGACCATAATCCATGACTATAATATCAACTTTATTCCTATTAATATTATCAATCAAAGAATTTAGCCAATGATCAATCAAAAAATCCCCATACTTTTTATCAGTAGCAGTTATTATAGCATACTTATGCGTCGATATCATCATAGAATTAAACGCAACGCTCTTTTAAACCTTGCGAATATCAATAGCTTTAAAAATCAATAACAATTAATAAACATATGATAAAAAAATTTCTAATAATTACAGCATCAGACTCAAAATATGGCGACTTCCTTATAAACCATTGGCTTAAATCACTTCTGCCAAACATAAACAAAAGACTAGTAGACATTGCTGTTCTTGATTACGGCCTGACAAGTGAACAAAGAAAAAAAATACTTAAGAAAGCTAAAATAATCAAATGTCTAAGAGATGGTAACATTACAAATATAAGATATAGGGATATGCTCAGCTTCCTGAAAAAAAACAACTACCAACAAATAATGTCTGTTGATGGTGGAGATTTAATATTTCAAGATAACATCATGAATATTTTCGATGAGCATAAAACAGAAATTAGAGTTGTAAGTGAGGGGTTAATGATTCCAAGTCATGAGTCAGCTCTTCTTTCAAAGCCATTCAACAAAGATATGGCAAATAATATACTAAAAACACTTCGCAACAAAAAACTGTTTAACGGAGGACTAGTTATAGCTCCAATCTCAGAGTTCATTAAACTCTGCAGATTTCAGTTAAAATATACAAAAAAGCCTGAGTTGTTTGGTTTAGATCAAGTTCTTCTTAATTATTATTTGTATAAAAACAAAAACTTTTTTGAACTTAATAACACCTATAATTTTGTCATTGCAACTGCACGCCATAAATTTAAAATAAAACAAGGAATATTTCTCAATGCTCAAGGAAAACCAATTACAATTGTTCATAATACAGGCGGTTCAGATACCTGGAGACCAATAAGAAATTTTGGGTATGGTAAAGATAGAAACAAAATTCGGCCTTTTGTTTATTACTGGCTTAGATTCGGATATAACCTAAGTTTTATAACTATTCCAGTTATGAGATTTTTCTTAAAAATAGTTGGACCTAAAAAGTAAAAATCTAAATTTTCTTATTTATAAATTCCACATATTTTGAACTAAGCAATTTCTTTGTAATAAGCTTAAGAGCAAAGTAAAAAGCAACTAAAAAAATCAGCAATAACGGAATTATGATCTCCCCTGTTTTAAGAAATTTGCTGAATTCATTTACAGTGATACCTGAATAAAATCCGAGTATGCAAAAAACCACTGAAGCAACAATATTAAAAATAGCACTGACTAAAAAGAATTTTTTGAATGGAACTTTCATAAAACCAGTTAAAAATAATCCTACCCCTGGAACAATTGGCACAAGCTTAATAATAACAATTGCTTTTGCAGCATGATTTCTCAGATGATGTTCAACCCATTTTATTCTTCTCTTGTCAACTCCAAAAAAGTTCATCCATCTTTCAATAGTTTTAATTCTTGAAAATCTCCCGCAAAAATAATACATCACATCAGGAACTAGGTTGCCAAATATTGAAAGAATAAATACAAACCAGATGTTTAAATAGCCAAGAGCTGCAAAAAAAGCAGCACCATATGTAGTTATAGGCCCTTCTAAAAACATAATCACAAAAATCAGCAAATAAAGTTGAAATCGTGAAAATATCAAAAGACTAGCTATATCAGTCATGTTGCCTCCAAAACTCTTTTGTTGTAATCTGCTCCCACCCCTTATCAATTAATTTTTTAAGCAACTTCATCTCGAACTCAAAATTCCCATTTTCCAAGTCATTTGGATGTATAGAATATCTTAAGGGTTTATTAAATAAATAAGAAAAAGCAATTCCGAGATAAGTATAAACTCTTGACAATCTATTTAAAATAAAATTATCTCCAACATCATGACAAGTTACAAAAGAAAGTATTTTTTTGTTTTTTTCCAAATTTATCATATAAAATGGGGATTCGGTATATTTTATCTTAAATTTCTTGCAAATATCTATAAGAGTTTCAGAATTCTCCCATCTCGGAGGAACAAACATCAATGGAAAATTGATAAATATTTTTTTATATAAAATAATACAAGATTTAATAATTTTTTTCAATTTTACATTATCTAATCCCTTAAATTCACCTAAATTTGAAAACTTTTTTCCAAATAGCATTTTTTCCAAAAATCCTTGTTTTTTGGAATTATGAGTCATGCCATGAATGCCTATCTGCTCTAAAGAAAATTCTTTTTTTAATTTTTTTATAAAATTCTTATTTTTGTTAATATTATACTTATTTTCCCAGTTAAATATAACAAATGCTTCCTTTTTGCTTATTTTAAGTTTATTAAGTTCAAGGAAGATTTTATTAAGTTCCTTCTCAAACTTTGGTGAAATGTCGTGCACACTTATAATAATTCTTTTTTCCATTTTAAAAAATAGAACTAAACCAATTTTGCAGGAAATGCGTTGGTAAAACTATCAGCAAAAAAGCTAAAATAAACCAATAAACTTTATAATATCTTGGTTTAAATCCTACAGTGTTAAGATGTTGAACAAAATTAATATTTTTGCTTGCAGGAGTAAAGGCAAGGCTTAAAACAAATATTAAAACAAGGACCAAAACACCATAAATGAGAGATATCGGAGTAGCTCTTGTTTGCAAAGTAAATATCAGCGCAAGATTTACAGGAACTAAATGCAGTAAATAAGAGACAATTAAGTAAAATTTTCCTTTCTTTACATTTCCAGTAACAGGAGGAATATCTGCTCCGAAAAAAGTTACCAAAACTAAAGACACAAGTGTGATGAATTGTGTTATTAAACCGACATCGATTATACCCTTAATAAGTTGTATATTTCCAAAAAAGAATCCAAATGCAAGAAGAATAGGACTTAGCTCACAAAACCAAAAAAACTTAATATCATCCTTTGCCCTGTAATTTCTTATTAAAACCAATATCCACAAAATGACTAAACCCATTCCAAATAAAAAATATCTATCTAATACCATCTATATAATTACAAACTTTGATTTATAAATCTAATTGATGCAAAATATTAGAAATTAAAATGATTTAATCCTCATCACTTCCAACAGGATCTTTAATTCCAGCCGTAGTTAAAAAGAAAATTGTTTCTCCATCAGGCAAATTCGGACTATCTATTAATTTTGCAACTCTTGAATCTTTCTTTCCTCTTCTCAAATAAATTCTATATGTAGAAGCATGCCCAACAATATTCCCACCAACAGCAACAGTAGGATCTCCAAACATCATTGCAGGATTCGCCATAACTTGATTAGTAACATAAACAGCAAGATTAAACTGCTCAGCCATTTTCATCAAGTTATGCAAATATCTATTTAACTTCTGCTGTCTATCTGCCAACTGCCCTCTTCCTGAAAATTCAGCTCTAAAATGAGCAGTCAAAGAATCAACAACAACTAATTTAATTGGCTCTCCATTTTTAACCATCTCTCCAATCTTATCAATCAATAAAATCTGGTGGTCTGCATTAAAAGCTCTTGCAACAAAGATATTTTTTAAAACTTTTTCAGGATTAGCTCCAACAGCCTCTGAAATTTGTCTTATTCTCTCTGGTCTAAAAGTTCCTTCTGTATCAATAAAAACAGCCTTTCCATTTGCTCCTCCTTTGTCAATAGGTAACTGCACATTAACAGTTAACTGCAACCCCAACTGGGTTTTACCGCTCCCATAGGCACCAAATGCTTCTGTTATTGACTTAGTCTCTACACCTCTTCCCCCCAGAAGATTGTCTAAATTTTTACTACCTGTTGTGATATTTTTTACTTCAAGCCTCTTTTTAGCATATTCCATTCCGTCCTGAAATCCCAAATCCATCATTTTCCTTGCTGCCTGTATTGACTTTCTGGCAACAGCCTCGCCAACACCTGCTAATTCTGCAAGTTCAGATGGAGACATAACTGCAAGCCCCATTAAATCATAAACACCAGCTGCCTCAAGTTTAGAAGCAACAGCAGGCCCAATTCCAGGTAAATCTGTTAATTTTGTCTCTTTTTTCTCTTCCTTTTCTTCTTTCTTCTCTTTTATTTCTTCTTTGTCTTCTTCTTTTTTAGTAGCCATTATCCTCTTAAATTCTCTCTGTTTATAAATATTGATGTGATGTAAAATATACATTTAAAAATATCTTTTTGAAGATATCTTTAAAAAGAAATTAAGTTCTAATTTTTCTCGAAGCAGAATAACCTAAATGCCCAAGCAAAAGATAAGCAATTAAAATCAAACAATCTAAAACATAAAAACTTCCAAAAACAAAATCTGAAAAAACCATTGGGAGTAAGGGGATTGTAATTAGCTTAAACAAGACCAAAGAATATCCATTAATTAAGCATAAAATATATCCTAATTTTTTATATTCAAAAAGATACTTGATAACTATAATTAAAAATGCAATATTCACAATAATTCGAAATACAGGGCTCTTATCCAAGTTTACTGCCCTTATACTGCTTGTCACAAATGTTAAAGTTGTGATTATAACGAGTAAAATATTAATTATTTTCAGCTTTCTCAAGTCTTTTTTCATTTACAATTAAACTATCCAAACTATTAAAATCTATTCTTTATAAGTTTTTAAACCAAAATAAGATAAATCATAAGCAAATCAAGAACAATAAAAATTGTGAATAAAATTGTTTCAATCCTGCTTCCTGTCCTAATTAAACCTTTTGTTTCCTGTTTATATGGCCAGAATGGAGTAACCCCTTCTACTGTAAATCCATCTACAAATATATGAATACTATATCCTAAAAAAAATCCAAATGCCAAAGTTGGAGCAATCAAAGCCATAATAAATGAAATAATAAAACCCAGTGTCAAACTATGAATAAATCCCCTATGCTTGGAGAAGTTTTGTAATATTCTTGAAAAAATATTATTTCCCAAAAGAGAAAAGCCAGAATCAATATCAGGTATTAAAGTTGCAATCAGCGCAACAAGAACAAATGCAACAGGATTAACCACTTTAGTAACAAATACCAAAATAAAAAATACAACTATTGCAATGTGCGTTCTAAGTATAATTTTTTCTTTCTCCTTTTTTAATTATAAACCTATTAAAATCTTGCACTTTATAAATTTGATGAAAAATCTATCTCCCCAAAGCCTCAATCAAAGAATCAATATTAATTTCTTCCAAACCCTCAATAATAAACTCACTATTCCCGAAAAGTTTATTCTGTCTGACATTTCCAGAAAAAACAAACTCCTTTCCAAGCAATTCTTCTTTCTTGCTTGTAAAAGCTCCTGGTTCTAAATCACCCATACTTAATCCAAGCTCACCTAATTGTGAAGAAAACACAACACTCCTCATGCTTTCTGTTCCATCATCTAATACAAAATTAATCAACGCTTTTCTTGCAGGAATAATTCTTCCATGTGATTCACACTTTGGTCCTGATGGATCTGGAATTAATCTCTTGCTACATTCAGGACAAACTTCAAAGAATCGAGGCTCAAACGCTTGAACAATAAATGCTCTAATTTTTGTATGGTCTCCTGGTTGCAAACTTAAAATCTCTTTTTCAGAATAAGTCCTCTCTGTTTTTACATTTTCAAGAACTTCTTTGCTCAACTTAATTTCAGAAAAACCAGTCAAATGAACCTCATTATTTCTCACATTTCCATTAACAATTTCAATAACATCTCCTTCTTTTATCCCATTGGTTTCAATTAAAGCAATATGATTAGTATCCCACAATACAACCCTTGTATTTCCAGAATCATCTGCTAATACCATACTCCCAATTTTTCCACTTTTTCCATTTTTCTCATAACTTTTCACAGGAAATAATCTTATTATTTTTCCAAGGAGATTTGCTCTTTTCATCCCAATCATTAACTCTGAAATCTTCATTCTTTCTTTTTCAAAACTTATTCCAAGCTCAGCAGCAATAATCTGCGCAGCTCCTTCTTTAGAAATCAAGCCAGAAAGCTTTGCTCTTTTTGCCTCTACTCTCCTATCTATTTCCTCTTTTGCAATTCCACTTGCCCGAGATATTCTATCAAGCAATTGATTATAGTCTTGTAGCATGTTAAACTAAAAAGAAGTTGGTTTAAAAGCATTATTATACTTAATCACAACCTTTAAAAAGCAATATTCTTAACACATATTATGGCAGTTGCAGCATTAAAAATAAAAGTTCTTCCTGAAAGTCCTGAAACAGACTTGATGAAGATGAAAGCAGATATAGAAAAATCTCTAATAGAAGCAGGAGCACTAAAAATCAATTCCATTGAGGAAGAGCCAATTGCATTCGGTTTGAAAGCACTAATAGTCTTTTTTGCCTGGCCAGAACAAAATGAAACAGAACTTGCAGAAGCAACAATAAGAAAAGTTGAAAATGTTTCTTCAGTAGAAGTTATTGATTATAGACGAGCGTTTGGATAGCAGTCTAATTTATTCAGCTATTAAGCTACACAAACGCGAGCAGAGCATTCGGATAACAGTATCTTTAATTCTCTAACCATTACCCCAATCATAATAAACACAAGACGTCAAAAATAGTTGTTCTTATTACTAATAATTACTTCTCTTAGTCAACATTAGTTTTGTGCATCTGAACGAAGAAGTCTAAATCTTAAAAATTCTAAATTAGTCATTCCTTGTTTTTTAGCAGAAAGAGATGTATGAGAGTCCCATATTGCTCTTCCATATCTTTTTCTTGATTCTGGAAATTTCCTAAGAAAAGAATGCTAATGCTCCAAACCCTCCCTAGATAAAATTTTCCAAGCCTTATTTTTTACTGCTTCAGCAGTCAATATCAAATCAGTATACCCAAAACATTCAGCATTTGTATTTGAACCGGCTGTAATTTGATTAAATGTTTGTTCTGATAAATAAAATTTTTTATCTTTTTGTTCCCAAGCAAAACCCTTGTCACAAAACATATCTAGTGAAAATCTTCCTTTATTCTGCTCCCAATTAAAAACAAAATCAGGATGAAATTGAGGCCAAGATTCACACATCTTTTCAAAAGAAGTAAATTCTTCTATTCTGAATTTTGTATGAAATGGAGAGATTATCATATGGTATTTATATTTCTCCCCTGGCTGCCCATAATGACCTGTTTCGTCCATAACCTTTTCTCCAGTGATTATCTTCTTTACAATCCCCTTGTTTCCACTAAACTCAAATACATCTTCCCAAACCTTTCCAACTTTTAATTCATGAAAAGAATGCTCTGTAACCTCTTTATCTTGTTCAAGAATATGCTTTTCTCTAACCAAGACGTTATATAATTTCTGTTTTCTTGCACCTTCTCCTTCCTCAAAAACCCGATATTCAGGAGGAAATAATTCAAGCCCATATTCATCAATCTTTATTTGATTAAATTCAATATATTTTTTTGATGATTCTAATAACAACAATTTCCCAAGCCCTTCCAACCCCTCATGAAAACACGAGTCAAAATACCGACTTGCAGGAGTCCATCTTGCTTTTCTTTTAAAATTATAGTTAGAAAATGTATGCACTTTATCCAATAGTTGAACATATTCTTCTCTTGTAATCCCAGGATTGTCTAATAATATTGCAGGAGTAACAAGTGTATGGTATGGATATCCCATTAAAAATACTTGAAGTCAGTATTTTTAAGCATTATTGTGATGAAAGGCTGACTTTTTTGATAATGTAAAATACCCAACTAATACAAAATCAAAATTTTAATGAGTTAAAATTGCAATTCTCGAAAAGACATAGGGTTCTGTTTCATAATCTTCTCTTTTAGTTTCTTCATAATCAACAATAGCCTTTATCTCCCTAACAATCATTAATTTTTTGTTTAAACTTTCTTTTAAATAATCAAAGAACTCTTCAATTAACAACTTATATTCGAGACTTTCTGGCTCCTCAAGTGTTTCTAAATTCTCTTTTTTTTGGCTCATTTCAGCTCGCCCCATAAAACAGATAGGATTGAGCATAGTTACAATAATGTTAAAATATTTAAATCTTCGCCTTGCAAGTTAAAAATCATCAGATTTTTAAATCAGAGTATTCTTAGAAACATATGATAAGCAAAGAAGAAGCAGAAGAAATAAAAGAACAACTCATTGAGCAGATAGAAAAAACATTTTCATCGCCTCAAAAAGAAAAAGCAATAGAGAGTATAGAAGCAATGAATGAAGAACAGCTTGAACAATTTCTAATAAAAAATAACATGATGAGAGCTCAGGGCGGGCAATTAGAACAAACTCAACAATCTTCAGAATCTCAACCACAAGCTCCTCAAACACAACAATGTATTTTCTGTTCAATTTCTCACGGAAAAATGCAATCCTATAAATTAGACGAAAATAAAGACGCTGTTGCTGTTTTAGACATAAATCCACTATCAGACGGCCATTCAATTGTAGTTCCAAAAGCCCATGCAACATTAGATAAAATTCCTTCAAAAGTCTTAACACTTGCTAAAAAAGTTGCAAAAAGAATAAAATCAAAACTAAAACCTCAAGATGTTGAAATATCAACATCAAATGTCCAGGGACATTCAATAGTAAATGTAATCCCAGTTTACAAAGATAAAAAACTTGAAAAAAAACAGGCAAAACCAGAAGAACTAATGAGATTGCAAGTTAAGCTGGAAACAAAGCCAAAACAAAAAAAAGAAAAAAAGAAAAAAGAAGAAGCAAAAGAAGGAGTTAGACTTCCTCAAGCTCCAAGAAGAATCCCATAGGAATTCTTCTTAACACAATTCTACCCAAATCCCAGCATCGTCCTCAAGAAACTAATTAAATCATAATACCAAAAATATAAAGTAAGAAAAACAACAAAAGCAAATAAAAAAGAAGGCCCAAACGGAACCCCATACTTTACTTTTACTTTCTTCCCATTTTTTCTCAGAATTTCCAATTCTTTTTCATCAAGCCCTTCCCAATTTGGCTTGATAAATCTTTTCCCAATTTTGACTTTTTTATATAACCAGTCCCCAATAGTCAAGTCTTTAGGAGAAACATCAACAACAAAACAAGCTTCTTCAATTGCTTTTGCATAAACATAAAGAATAGGGAAACTCAAAATAAGTAAGGGAACTATATAGACAATTTCAATTCCAGTAAAACTCGAGTTATAAATAGCCATGAATAAAAAAAGAACAACAGAAAATGCTAAAACATAGGAAACAAATTTTTTATTTAATTTAAGCTGTCTTGCAAACTCTTCTCTGAAAATTCTAAAATTCACTAAAACATTAAATAAACTAAATCCCAATCCCCAGATACTTCCTAATAAAAATAATAAAAAGATAAATAAGATAAATAAGAATAAATTCTTACCAAGAGCAGAAGAAAGAGGTAAAAGTAATCCCAACCCCATAAGCAGTTTTGCATCTCCACCTGCAAATACCCTCATATAATAAAATAAATATCCTAAAAAAACAAAAATTCCCAGTCCTAAAATTCCAAAAAGAAAATAATTCAAGTCAGAATAAAGCAAAGCAAAAATACACCTGTAAACAACAGCAAAAATAATAAGAGAAAAGCAAAGCCAGTTAGGAATTTCCCTTTTTCTCAAGTCAGAAGCAGAAGCAAAAGCTAAATAAATAATTCCAAGTATTATAAGAAATAAGTCTTGAATCATTTTCCCACAACAACACTTCTCATAAATCCACCATGTCTGTATGGAAAAAGCTTCCTCTTTTTCTTCTTATCCTTTCCTTTTGCTCTGGTTTCTCCTCTATCCATTTTTAAATATAGGATTATCAGTTTATAAATCTTATAATTGCAATCTTCTCCTCCAATCTAATTAATAAGAAGCCCAAGATGCAAGCTATATTATTAATATTCACTCACTAATTTGCCACCTGCCTTAAAAAATCATTGCCATTACCAATAATATTTAAAATCAAGAAATTATACTATTTTGCCCACAACTCATTTACCAAGTTTCCCATTACATAAAAATCGTTTTTATATTACTAATTAGTTAACAGATCTCAAACATCATCAAGTATTCTTGCAAACAACCCCTGTGCAGTCTATAACACACTCTCCTTTTAATCTTGTATCCCGGCAATTCAATTTGACAGAAGGTGTATTGTCTTTGAATACTGCATTTCTAACCATGCAACAATAATCAGGTTTTGAATTAAGACTGCATGCTAAAAAACACTGTTGTTTTATAACATCAACATTGACTTTTGTAGGAGCAATTGCAAAAAAAGCAGCTTTTATCTGAGGCCAAAAAAACCACGCAGCAAGCCCGAATAAAATAAGAATTAAGCCAACAGCCACAATCAAACTAATATTACTCTCTTTTCCATCACCTTTCTTATTTCTAAGTTTTATCATTCTAAACTTAATAAGTAAGTAAATAGCATATAAAAATCTTGTTAATATCCACCCCACGATAACCCACATGATTTTTATGTGTTATTAGTAATGTTCTACAACCCTTTCTCGCTAAGCCATTATAAATAGTTAAATAACTATAATCATGCTAACAAGACATTAAAACTATTTGTATCATTAATAACATCTAAAAAATTAATTAAGATTAATCTAACATAAATAAATTATTATAAAATTCCCCTTCCCCCTGCAAAATAAGAATTATTTAAGCAGTACAAGCAGTCTTACAACAAACCTGTCCTGTTGCTAAATCAGTAAAAGCAACACCCCAATTCTCCCCAGTACAATTAGTATTAGCACATATATGCCCATTTTTCTCACTACATTTTTGAGTTACACACACATAATTTGTACAATCTAAACTGCCTTCTCCTTTTAATCTCGAATCTTGACAAGTTACATCAACAGCAGGAGAACCATCTTTAAACACAGTGCTTCTTGTCACACAACAATAATCAGTCATCTTATTTGCCTGATAAGCTTGTAAACATTGAGATTTAACAGTATCAACATTGACTTTTGTAGGAGCAATTGCAAAAAAAGCAGCTTTTATCTGAGCTCCAAAAAAATACCAAACAATTGCAAACCCTATAAATATTAGAGCTATAGCAACAATAAGACCAATATTGTTTTCTTTTTCTTCACCCTTTTTATTCTTAATTATGTTCCTCATTTTCTTATCTATATAACTTTTCCTTATTTATAAATCTTTCTTCTTAATTAATTTCAAACCCAAACCCTACAAAACAACAATAAATCCTAAAAAATCATAGCATACACTCACAAATCAATTATATAATTATTAATAATAATCAATAAGATAAGCGAACTTGTGCAGCTTATTAAATGCAATACCCAATCATCCAGCTAATGAAGTTTTATCAACATAAAATTTCATCTTTATCTTATTGTTGCAACCCTCACAAGTCACTTGCTCAAAGGTTTTTTTACTCTCCAAGTCAAAAAATACCTTGTTGTCTTTTACTTCTATACTAACATCAAAATTCTTAATATTTTCCTTAGTGCAATTTTCAATTTTATCATTCTGCAATTTTACACAATCCCCTATAACCCTATGAATAAAAGAAAAACCATCTAATCCCACATCTGAAAAACTCTTATTGGTGCTAAGAGTGTAATTAAGAGTCCAAACATAATCATAATAATCTTTTCCTTTAAATATATTTAGCAAAACAATCTTACCCCAATCATAGGGCGTTAGAATATGATATTTCCTAAAAAAGACTCTTGTCAACAATGCTAAAGAGTTCTCATTTAATTTAACTTCTGTATCTTTCACATTATTTTCATTAGCAAGATGATTAAAAGAATCAGTTGCAATTTCTTCGCTATCTTTAATAAGATTTAAATTTTTCAAGAATTCTTTTTTTATATCTTCACTAATTTTGCCATCTAATTGCGAATCAATAGCACAAAGTTTTTTGTACCCATTTATCCCGTCTTTGCAGCTTTCATCAATCCACTTCTCATTATATGAAAAATCATAATATCCTTTTATAATAGCCGGCTCAAAACTTCTTTCAATGCCGTATTTGATGATGTTATCAATAGTATAAGTTTCTTCTATTGCAGAGATAGCAAAAATCTTCTTCATATTATCATTAGTTCTTGTCAAGCATATTGCGAGAGTTAAAAATAGCACAAAAAAAGTCAGGCAAACATAAATAATTACCACTAATTCTACCCCTCTTTTATTATTTATAAATCGTTTAAGCATATGCAACCTCCTGAGGAGCAAAATAAAATCTTGCATTTAATTTTTTATCTGAAAGCAGTGGAAAACAAACAGCTTTTTTATCATTCAAAAAATCTCCTGCCTTACATACACCTAACGCCAATACCCAATTACCATAATCTCCTTTAATAATTGGAATTCGATTTATAATTTCAGTTTTTTCGTCATATTTTAATCTATCCTCAAGCAAAAGTTTGTCAACATTAATATTATTAATTTGCAAATTTAAAATACTGTATAAATTAAAGGCTCTTTCAGGAAAAACCCTTGCCTGCTCATACATATCCTTTCCACCCCTACTAGCAACAGCAAATACAAGAGCTACAACAATAATACACACAATTATAACTATAAAAGTAGCTATAAGCCATTGAATCATTGTTCCAAATGTTCCTTTTTTACCAAGTTGATTGTAATTATAGTGCATTTTTCTCCCTCTTATTAACCCCTGTATAAATTTTAATTAGAATTTTTTTGTCCCCTTCTGCTGTTTTCATCAAACTATAAACATTCTTCTGAACACACTTGGCAAGTTTTTTCGCATCTCCCTGCACTTTTTGATATTCACACCATTTTTTAGTCTCCTCTCCTGCTCTTGTATAAAAGCCGTTAATAAATTTTCCATTTAACTCACTAATATTTACTTCAACATAATATTTGCTCTCTGTTATTTTTGCTGTTCCAGAAGAAACATCTATTTCTTTAAAATCAAAACCACATCTTCCTTGCAAATCAAAACTAGGAGAAAAATTACCCACAAGATAGCCATTACTAACAATGCAATCTAAAACCCTGCTTGCAAGAATATCTGCTTCCATATACCCAACATCCAAAGGAGCTCCATTTATTATAATAACGCAAAGTATAATCGCAGCTCCTGTAAATAACATTATTAAAATCCACCAAAATCCTAAAACTTTTTCATCTGCTTTCTTATTTTTAATAATATTTTTTAATTTCATATTGTTTTTTTCTTTTCATTTACTTCAATCATAAAAAAATCAGGATTTTTAGGATAAACCCCCCCAACGATATCATATCCTGAAAAATAAGTATAACTATAACCATTCCCGCTTCCCAATCTAACACTAACTGTTTTAGTGCCAGGAGCAACTCCAAAAGACCTCTCTTTTCCAAATTGATAGGTTTCAGAAATATTTACATATATTTTCATCCCAGGCTTGGCAGCATCAATAGCAAGTGCAATCTTCTTAGCATAAATCTGTTCATAAACATCAGCTGTTTTTCCCACTTTTCCTAAAAAAACAGCAAAAGAAATAAAAAACAGCAAGCTAAAAACTATAAAAATAATATATTCTGTAATAGCATCTCCTTTTTTATTTCTAGACAAACCTCTCTTTTTACCCATAACTCTTATACAAAAACCAAATTTATAAATCTGCCTAAATCTATTTGGTTTTTGTATTATATTACAAAATAGTCGCATATTAAATAACTTCTTTTAATATCTAATAAAAAATTAACAACCATAACAGTACATTTTAATTATTATCCCCCATATCCCGTAAATATTTCATTAATAACTCGCAATCAGAAATCAATTCAAACAAATACACCAATATAACTTATTCTTAAGAATAAGCCCCAACATCACTGCAACTTGCCTGCTGAAAGTTTTTTTCTGTAAAAAACCACGGATAAAGGTAGTACACATTTCTTTCCATGCCAAAAACACCCAAAGTCCCAATAGCAAGAAAAGCCTCTCCTGTTTCTCTAAGCCAAGACTCCTGAGCAATCCCAAAAAACAAAATCCAGGGCTCATTTGTCATAATAAATATTTTCCCAGGATCTTTAACATCAACATTTTCATTATCTTTCCAAAATTTCTTCAGATATTCCTTAAAATCATTGGCAGTATTAATATTATTTTTCCCACCATAAACATATTGAATATAATTTTTGCCTGTTGCCCCAACCTGATTAGCTTCCATATAACTCCAAAAATCGTCATAGGTTAATATAGCCATAGATGAATCATAGGTTATTGACTTATCAAAAATAAATCTTCCAGCCTGTATACAGAATGGCTTTGGAGAAGCATAATTTTTAGGAGCATAATTTAACTCCCCTGCTCCTGAAATACTCCACCATTTTGCCTCTCTTTCAACTAAATCTTTTATTAATCCTTGTTTGCTGTTTATTTTCACAACATTATAATTATCAGGACAGCTATTTTTAGTAAAAGCCCCTGCTTTTACATAGCAAACATATTCCACTTTGCATCTTAAAGGAACAGATTCTATTCCTATCCCAAGATCCTTTATATTTAACATTGCCCTGTCTTTTATAGAATTCCTACAATCCGACTCAGAAACAATTTCACTTGGTTTAAAATTAAAATACCACCAAAGCAATATAATTGCCAAAAATGCAATTAGCAAAATAAACCCTATAAGTTTAATATTAATCTTGTTTTCTTCCTCTCCTTCTCCCATAAATCAAATAGAAAAACCAAATTTATAAATCTGCCTAATCTATTTGGTTTTTCTATTGTAATAAATCAGAAGTAAAAATTAAGCAACACTATCGAATTCTTCAAATCCTTGCTTTTGTAATACAACAGAAGGAATAATTGTAGGTGGTTGGAACTTCACATCCTTGCTTGTTTTGCTATCAATCTCATTAGTTATCATAAATCCTGCTGAAAAAGATAAAGCAGAAATACCAATCCCAAATTTTGTAGCAAGTGCCGCAGCTCCTGCCTTAAATGCAACACCAGCACCGCCTGCAGCAGCATCTCCTCCCAAAGCAGAAGCAGAATACATAACACCTTCTTCCATCCCAGCAACAGCTCCTTGAGCAGCAATAGCAGCCGCGGCAGGTGGAGAAGCAATTACTACAACAGCAACAGTTAGAACAACAGCCCCAACAGTTATTTCTTTCCCATAACCTTTTTTAATCATCCCTGTTGCAATTGATTGTTGTGCTCTTAAATCAATTTTAAATTTCCCAACATCATCAACAGTCCCAGAATCTGCTAATTCTCCTGCTAAAGCATTATTCAAGGTGTTTTTAAAATCATTTTTATTATCAATCCCATAAATATACTTAAGATAATTAATATTATTATTAGGAACATTGTGTTTTTCCATATAAGTCCAGACCTCATCATAAGTTATTGAATTTAAAGTTAAATCACTGCTAACAGAAGCATCAGCTAAAATCATATCACCAACAACCCCATATTTGGTGCTCATATCAAACCACTTCTTCGGCTGATAATCCATATAACCCCTCCCCATAGTATTCCACCAGGAAGCTTGTCTTTCAACTAAATCTTTTATAATGTCTTCTTTTTTCTCAACAACTATCTTACTATAATAACTTGGACATTCCAACTGATTTGATTTTCCAACAAATAACTTTTTAAGATTTTCCAAAATTGCCGCAGTAGTGCCTTTTTTAGAATAGCAAACATATTCTGTCTTGCATTTTAAAGGGACAGCTTCTGTTAAAATACTAACCCCTTGATTCACAGCATTTCTCATAACAACAGAATCCTTGCATGTTTCTTGATTTAAAGTTTGCCCAGGCTTTAGCACAAAAAATACCCAAAAAAGAACAATTGCAATAAAAGCAATTATTCCCAAGACAGACATCACCTTTCCAACTGTCCATCCCTCATCTGCCCTTTTATTTTTAATAATATTTCCAAAAACCATTACCACACACCCCATCTTTTAAGCATAAGTCCAACTACAAAAATAAATAATCCAAAAAATAAAATTTGGATAACTAATTTCACTATTTTGTTTTCAGGTTGACTTTCATCCATTTTTAAATTGAGCCACGCGAAATTTAAACATTAAAGTATATGGAAACAAGGCGTCTCTCCTGTTGCAACTCCCCCCATTTTACTATCTTTAACAGCCTTGTCAAACTCTTTTTTATAATAATCATATTCTTTATAAATTTTCACAACATCTCTTGAATTCTGACTATAATACCATAATACAGCAGTATCCTCTGTCTGAGGAGTTACAGTAAGTCCATCAATGACTCTGCTTGCCTGTTTGCTCGGAATAACTCCTCCAAAATATAATTCTGCTTTTTTATCATCTCGAGACACTTTTAATATTTTAGAAATACAAGCTACTAAAGATTTTAGCGGTTCATCTTTGTAAACCTCGCACTCAATTCCTCTTGCTCTTGCAAAAGCATATTCTTTTATTGCAGCATTTCCTATTGCTGTGCTGACTCTTGTTTTTGCATCCATGCTAGTATCAGAAATAGTTGCACCTAAAATATAATTTGCATTAAATAATTCATATTTAGATTTTAAAATAGCTAAAACAATAGCAGGATTTACCCCCCCACTTTTAGCAGCATGCTCAATTATTTTCCCATTATCATACCAAGCATCACTATCACTTGACTTATCAGCAGGAATTTGCATAAGTTGGCTTGAATCTTTCAAAGCCCGATTTATTCCAAGTAATAAAGGATCACAGCTTAAACTTTCTGTCCCAACCATCCAAACTCTCTCAAACCAGGTTAACTCAATCTCCCCATCTTCAGCAAGCTTGTCAGCATTAAAATTAAAATCATAATTAAATCTAAAATAATTTTTCTCCTTATTGCTCTCTATTCCTAAAACAAACTGCTTATCTATTTGTTTCAACACACTTCTTCTTAAATTAGTATTATCAAATAATTCCCCTGTAGATTTTCCCCCATAAGTCAAAGTACAAATTGAATCAGATGCACAACTCTGAGGACTTTCACAAACACAAATACAATTTCCAGTGCATTTTGTAGGTCTTTTTATAGAACTTGGAGATGATTTAAAAAGTTTTATTTTCCACTCCTGACTCTCTTCAAGCCCTTGCGTAGGAAAACTTACAATCCACCAGCCAATAGGAAGATAAATAGAATCATAGGATTCATTTGAAGCACTCAGCTCAGCATCCTGCATCATCTTAGAAATTAAATTTAAAGTTGCTTTTGCCTGTTCTTTATATTTCATTCCTGTTAATCCAGAATAAATAAACCAGCCAACAACAATTAAAAATATCAAACCAATAGCAGCTAAAATAAGACTAACTGTCTCTTTTTCCAACTGCCCCGAGCGATTTGATTTCAGTCTCTTTATCCCATTCCTTAGGAAATCGGGTCGCGAGTTTTTATTTTTAATTTTTAACATTCTAATCTCAATAAGATTCAAACAAATAGTATATAAAAACTTATTGTGCAATACCTTTTTAGCCATAAAACACAATATTAATAATAAAAGAAAAATAGCCCATATTTTAAAATAGTTAGAACATTATTAATATAAAATTATTGAATTTTCTATTCTTAACAACCATTATAAAAATCAACCAAAACCAGGAAACTTAAGTCCTTCTAAAATATTGCTCCAAAAAAGCGCTCCTATAAATAAAGCAACAACAACTAATAAAATTATAAGAGCTATCCAATCTGTTATCTCCATTACAGGCTTGGCTTCTGCATCACCCATAGGCTGAATCTCCTCCAAATCTAAATAAATTTTTTATATAAGCAAAAGCCCCACTTCCCTCTCCCCCAAGTTTATACCAAAGAAACATAATTAAAGCAAAAGCCAAAATTATAATAATTGTTCCAATTAAAAAACCCTTTGGCGAAATCCCTTTTTTTGTCTTTATCATAAATCTATTAATTATCTATATATTATAAATCTTGTTATGTTTTTAGTTTGCATCTTTAACCCCATAACAATACTGTAAACAAAGAATTATCTTAAATATCATTAATAGTCAAGTAATTACCAATGTGTTAACTAAAATCAATTGTATTACTAATAGGGATAATTAATTCCTAATTAATTATCCCACCAAGAGTAACTGTTGCAAGTATAGATAATGCAAGTATTGTAATGAAAGCAACAACAACATACAAAATCATACCTCTTCCCAGGTTAATACCAATATCATAGGTAGTTTTCAACTTATCCTCTCCTGCATCAACAGTAACTAATGTTTCTGTTAAAATAAAAACAATCTGTATAATATAAATTCCAATGGCAATCTGCAGATAATAAGTGGGTATCATTGTTTCTAATTTAAACAAGCTAGTAAGATTGCCAACACTTGCAATACCACCAATACTAACATCTCCCCCTGCTCCTGAATTCATAATTTTCTCTAAATTTGCCAAGATTAAAGTTATCATTGCAGCAAGTCCAACAACAATTCCAGCAAGCAAAGGAGCTAAAAAAGTCATATTACTTCTCATATCAGAAATAACCTCTGCAAGCAAATCCCTTAATCTTTCATTAATTTTATGTATATTTTTCACATAGTCTGAAATAGACATTAAACTTCTTGCAGCAATCTCTAATCCTTTTTTAGCACTCTCAACTAAAATTCTCATGCTTGTTGAGATTAACTGAGAAGGATAATAAATTAAAGCTCCTCTTCTTGAATCAAATATTGCATTCTCAACACTCATTCCCTGTTGCTGTATATTAAGATTAACAATTCTAAAAAAATTCTCTGTCTTCAACCCTTTAGAAGATTCTGCAATCCTGCCAAACGCCATTTCAGCAGGCATACCATCCCCCAATCTATTTCCAAGCTGAAACAAACTCCCTGTAAATTCATCTTCTAATTCCTTGCTATCCTCTCTTGCTTTAATTAGCTCAGAAGTTTTCATCTTATAAGCAATCATAAAAAATAACCCAATAGCAAGAGGAATGCACAAACTCAAAAATATTGCACCTATTCCAAATGGTCCAACAGTTCCACCTTCATAACTTTGAAAGTCAAAAAACATAGAAGACTTCATAAAACCCAAGCCAATCTGACTAAACGCATAATCTTTCTGCAAACCCAAATAGCTTGCCAAAGGTGTAAACTGGAATATTAAAGGAAGAAATCCAATAATCAGCAAAGGCAATGCAACTAAACCAGCAATAATATATGGTTTATTGCTTTTATATTTATAATAATCAGGATTTTTCTCAAGCAACTCAGTCTCACCATAACCACCAGGCCTCTTGAGCATTATCTCACTTGTAAGATAAAAAACAAAAAACGGAACAATTACATTGAACAAAACAAAAACATGATGCCATTTTATTGCTCCTTGCAATAATGTTGCTGCCAAAGGAAGTATAGCAAGAGCTAAAGTAGGAAGAACAATACCAAGCATATAGACATTTGTTAAAGGACTTCTAATATCCCTTGAGAATTTTAGCATCTTTTCATAAACACCATCTAAAATCACCTGCAGGGATTTTTCCAAAGTTAATATTCTTCTTGTATCATCAGGCTCGTATAAACTTGATTCAATTAAATGAAAAGCTTCTATAAACTCCATACCATAATCTCTCCAGGTTTCAAGATAAGCATCAAGAGATTCTTTTATAGTATGATACTTCCCTGTTTCCACATCCCAGAAAACTTTTTTAAAATCCAAACTTAAAGGAGCTTCCAAATGCTTGGCTGCAAAAGCAATTGCTCTTTCTAGATTAGAAGTATGTCTCATATACACAACAACATACAAAATACACGGAACCATTTGAGAGCTTGCTTTCAATCTCCATTTATTTGCAAGCCTTGAAGGCATGCTGTAATAATAATAAAATACAAAAAAACATGCAATAAAAACTAAAAATAAAAATAATAAAGAAAATTCTCCTGTTAAAAAAAGCAGTCCAATGGTTAAAGCCAGCCCTAGGAAAAATACCAAAACAGTAGATATAACTGCAAATCCAACAGTCTGACTAGGCTCAACATCTAAGTGTGCTATATCTAATTGTCTTTTTACTTTATCTGCATCTTTCTGAGAAATATTAATCCTAAGAAAATTTCCAAGACTCTGGCAGTATTGTTCATATCTTGAAAAAGAAGGCATCATTTCTTTTTTAAACTGCAGATAATCTTTGCTTGCATCTCTTACATCTGCTTCATCTAATTCTAAATTCATCTTGCCGCCATACTTTGCATATATCTCATCAATATTAGACATTTTTGCCTCTTTTTTGCCCTGTTTTTTGTTTATTTTTTCCTATTTTTTCGCTACTTTTTTCTGATAAATTTAGCTCTTTAGACTTTAAAAATTCAATTATTGCAAGATTTACAACTTGCTTATTAGAAACATATTCAAATTTGTTCTTTTTGACAAATTCTTCAACTCTTTTCAGCAATTCTCCATCTATTTTTACTACTGCGTCCATCTTATTTCTAAACTTTCAAAATCTCCCTTATTTTTTGAGTTAAATTTAATTACAGAAAAATGCAAATGGGGCCCATATGAAAATCCAGTATTATTACTATATGCAATTAACTGCCCTTGCTTCACTTTTTCAAATTTTTTTACTAATATCCCCCGATATTTTAAGTGAGCATAATGGCTAAATTCATTATTCTTATGTTTTATTAATATAAAGTTTCCTGCATCATTTAAGTCAGAAGTTGTCTCTTTTTTATCATTAACTATCTCAACAACTTCTCCCTCCTGAGAAGCGCAAATTTTTGTTCCTTCTTTGCATAGAAAATCAACAGCATTGTTTAATCTGCCTTTATGTGCAGGAGAGCTTGTATCAACTCTTATTATCTCGCTTTCATCTAGGGGTTTTCTATAAAAGTTCTTGCTTTTCATGGTTACTTATAGTAACCAAAAGTAACTTTATAAATCTTATTAAATATTGAAACTAATCAAATAATCAAATCTTCTTCCCATACTTCTTCAACCACTCCTGAAAGTCTCCAAGAACTCTTTTTCCTTCAGGAACACCAATTTCCTCTCTGACTTTGTTAGAAATCTGATGAAAAGCATTATTAGCAAGGAAATTAAAAGGAGCCTCTAAAATATCTTTTTTCCCTGATTTTTCAGCGAGATTAACAATTTCCTGTTTTACATTTGCCCTTAGCATAATATTATCATAAACAGCATCCCAATCTCCTGCCCACCCTTTAACATTTGCAGCAATCTCCTTAATAACCTCAGAGTCTCCATTAATTAATTCATCAGAAGGTTCTAAAATATCTTTGTCAACATTATACCTCAATAAGTCAACAAAACCTTTTTCTTCTTCAGGGTCTTTTGTCCAGTGTTTTCTTACCTCTGTTAATTGCACTATTCTTCTCCATGAATGTAAACCATCAGGGCTTCTAATGGGATTTGCAACCATAACTAAATCAGTAGCTTTAAAAGAAGTAACAGGAACTCCCAAATCATTAACAACCCTATCAAAAACAGAATAAGCGCTTGCACCATGAATTGTTCCTGCAACCATATTAGCCAAAGCCCCAACCCTCATTGCTTCATACAAAGCCTTAGCTTCCTCACTTCTAACTTCCCCAATTATTAAACTACTATCTCCTAATCTTAACGAAGCTCTAATACCTTCTGAAGCAGCAACTTCAGTAGTTGCACTCAACAAAGCACTCCTAACTTTCATCCTTAAAATATCATAGCCAATTTTTCTCAAAGAATCAACAGGAAGTTCTAAAGTATCCTCACAGACAATTATTCTATATTTTGGAAGTATTTCCAACATTAAACTTCCAAGCAAAGAAGTTTTACCAGCACCTCTTGTTCCTGCAACTAAAAGAGTTCTGCTTCCATCAACTAAAAATGAAAGCAAACCAGCTGAAAAACTATCCAACATCTTATATTTAATAAACAAAGGCAATGTCCATGGATCATCTCTGTGTCTTCTAAAAGCATATGCCAAACCCTGTGGAGAAAGAGGCTGTTGAATTACAGCAACTCTCGCTCTAACCTTATCTAAAACTAAATCTGTATCTAATATTGGATTTGCCTCATCTAAAGGCCTCCCACTTAACATTCTAAATTTTGCAGCCCATGATTCAGAATCCTCTTGTGAAGGAATAATATTAGTAACACACTCATCAAACTCAGCATGTTTAATAAAAATAGGCGTCAAACCAATAGGAGAATTAATCATAATATCCTGAATCTGATTATCCTGCAATAATATTTCAATAACACCAAAGCCAATAGTATATCTTACAAGAATAGATGCTAGCTTATTTAACTGTTTATAATTCAAAGCTATTTTTCTATTCTTAGCAACTTCCTGTAATAAATCTTTTGCAACATTTAAAAATACCTGCCTTGTTCTTTCAGGATCTGTAAATTCCTCTGCTTTTGGCCTATGTTCAATCATAACATTTCTTGCTAAATTCAAAAGCAAATGATGTTCTTCTGTTAAAGTATATTCAGGAGCAATAATATGGTAATAGTATCTTGAATCATTTTCTTTTTTAAAAATAGTTACAGTAGAAACTCCCTCTGCAGTCTCAATTTCATATTGAGAAACCATCTCAGCATTATCAGGAAGTGCTGCAGCCAGCCTAGTAAAAGTAAAATTAGGAAGAATATCAGGCCTTAACAATAAAGAATATATTTCCCTCATTCCAGGCTGATAAGAGTTAAGATATACAGAAGCTGCTTTTATAATTCCCATTCCAGAAACCAAACCTAAAACTTTTTCAATTAATTTCACATATCGAGTTTCACACTCTTTATACTGCTCAGGAATCTTGGATAATGTCTCCTGCTCAGCGCCTAAAAGCCTTCTTAATTCATGATAAGAAAGTATCGGGTCTCTTTTTAACAATGAAAAAATATAACTTAAATTATTATACATATCAGGAAGAACGTTTTGGCACGAAACAATAGTATCAGAGCTGAGTATTTTTTCCTCTTTAACAAGATGATTATATAATTGTGCTGTCTCAAGAAGCATAGATACAGAAGAAAAATCATAACTATAGTTTCTCTGCTGAACAAGAACAACTCTTGAAACTTTTGGATTTTCAACAAGAGCGTCTATTACTCTTGCAAAAATGTCTTCAGAATCAGCAAGATTAGGAACAAAGTTTGCACCTATGAAGTTTATATACAAAACCTCCTCCCCTGCTTCTCTTTTTAGCTCTGTTTCATACAATCGCGAGTCTTTTGAAAAAACCATTTTCACCTCTTAACTAAAGAAATATATCAGATATTATAAACCTTATTATAGTTATATCAAAAACACAAAGGGCACTCCACCCTAAAGGGTGGAGTTTGTGAAGCCCTTTGTGTTTAGGATGCTCAGAGATTAAAACCAGCAAAGTAACGACCCCATCCTAAAGGATGAGGTTTTAATCTCTGACATAATTAAAATTCTTTTATACACCCCAATTAATAATGATAACATCACATTAACATCTACCCCAATATCCCTATAAATTAAGTTAATTATCAATATATAAGTAATAAGTGAACTTGTGCAGATTATCAATCTCCTATTAACATTATCAAAAAAACAAAGGGCACCCCACACTAAAGTGTGGGGTTTGGACAGCCCTTTGTTTTTAGGATGCTCAGAGAAATACGAAGGTGCAAAGCAACTTCTCC
>Ga0247841_10002849_pt1 | contig 33325 bp, 35 predicted proteins | sample LaCruzMarch2015__2_FD_192410 | JGI IMG/M metagenome (GOLD analysis project Ga0247841, IMG submission 192410) | Freshwater microbial communities from meromictic Lake La Cruz, Castile-La Mancha, Spain - LaCruzMarch2015_18m | ecosystem: Environmental > Aquatic > Freshwater > Lake | place: Spain...
AGGATGGCTATAGCCGCCTTTCTCAAATTGACACCTCCGTGCGCGTGGTATTTCTCACAATCTAACATTGTATCCGTGGCTTGTCAATATATCTATTTATATCCCGGCCCTGACATGCTGCATGACCGTGGTCATGCTTTCCCCGGCTTTGCCATCGATGCGCACGGCCGCGATCGGATCCAGGGCGGTGGGGCCGATATTGATGATAACGATTTTGGCCCCGTTGTTATACGCATATTCCGGTATGCTTGAGGCAGGGTACACCACCAGTGTCGAGCCTATTACTATGCACAGGTCGCAATTGTTGGCCCTGCGGGAAGCCTCGCTCAGCACAGCCTGCGGCAGCATTTCTCCGAAATATACGGCGTCGGGCTTGAGGATGCCCCTGCAGGCCTCGCACTCCGGCAATTCCTCAACGGCAAGGCGCGCCAGTATCTCCGCCATGGGATAGCGCCTGCGGCAACCCAGGCAGCGCGCGTACTGCATGTTGCCGTGCAGCTCGAATACCTTCTCATCCGGTACACCCGCCATCTGGTGCAGGTTGTCGATGTTTTGCGTCACAACGCAGTCAAGCTTGCCCAGCTTATCCATCTCGGCCACAGCGTAATGGGCTGCGTTCGGCTGCACATCCTTGACCAGCCCACCTTCAGACAGCATCTTCCACTGCATCTTCCTCACCTCCGGCCGTGCCACGAACCTCTGGATGGTGAAATCCTCGGGGTCCATCCTGGTCCAGATGCCGTCCTCGCCACGGAAATCCGGTATGCCGGACTCGGTGCTGATGCCGGCCCCGCTGAAAACCACGCACTTTTTCGAATTCAGGATAAGCCCGGCAACCTGTTCGGCCAGCTGCCCGATTTCCTTGCTTTCCATTTTTCAAACCCCCGTGGTATCGCTCTTTCCCGGTATGGTTACGCTCACCAATTATACATGCTTTGCCCTCTCTGATATATTGGTATGGCTTTACCATGCCCGACATCGTCAACTATCTGAAAAACAACCTGGCCACCGGCTTCATCGGCAGAGAGCTGCATTACCTGCCCGTTGCTTCCTCCACGCAGGACGTGGCCCGGGACCTGGCCGAGAAGGGTGCGCCCGAGGGCACCGCCGTCATAGCAGGCAGGCAGCAGTCAGGCCGCGGCAGGCTGGGCAGGACGTGGCTTTCCCCCGAGGGCGGGCTGGCAACATCGGTGGTCCTGCGCCCGGCAATGCCGGCCGTCCACCTCCTGCCGGCCATCTCGGCACTGGCAGTCTTGCGCACAGTCAGGGGGCTGGGAATCGGGGCCGGCATCAAGTGGCCCAATGACGTCCTCATCAACGGCCGCAAGGTTTGCGGCATATTGATCGAACACGGGCTGGCCGGCGGTATTGTCAGCTACAGCATCATAGGCATCGGTATCAATATAAATTTCGACACCGGTTTGTATCCCGAGATAGCAGGCTTTGCCACCAGCCTCTCGCTGCAGTTGGGATATGAACTGCCGGTTGGCCGGGTGGCGTTGAGCGTGTACACGGAACTGGAGGCACTCTACCTGCAGGCTGAAAAACCGGCTGCAATCATCAGTGAATGGGCTGCTAGCATGGACACCCTGGGTCGGCGCGTGAAGGTCCAATCGGGCAACAGCACCGTCGAGGGCGTGGCCGAAACCATCAGCGGGTCGGGCCACCTGTTACTGCGCATGGACGACGGATCTTTGCAGGAGATACTGGCGGGCGACGTATCGCCCATGCCCGGCAGCGGTCAATAATAAGGGCGGCCTCGCGGCCGCCCTTATTTCATAATCGCGTTTGCCTATCAGGCGCCCAGCTTTTTCTGGTCACTGTCCCGATTTTGCATAAAGAGGGGTTGGATCAGGTCTATGGGCAGGGGGAAGACTACCGTATTGGTCCGGTCTGAAGATATGGCCACCAGCGTCTGGAGGTAGCGCAACTGCAAAGCCATCGGCTCTTTGGAGATTATGCGGGCAGCTTCAGCCAGCTTCTCAGCAGCCTGCGCCTCGCCCTCTGCGGCGATGATCTTGGCCCGCCTGCCCCTCTCGGCTTCAGCCTGTGCAGCCATGATTTTCTGCATGTTGTCGGGCAGTACGACGTCGCGCACCTCGACCATGCTGACCTTGATGCCCCACGGCTCGGTCCCTTCGTCGATCATGGACTGGAGCTTGGCATTGACCTTGTCCCTGTGTCCCAGAAGCTCTTCAAGGTCGCTCTGCCCCACCACGTTTCGCAAAGTGGTCTGGCAAAGCAGTGAGGTTGCCCTGATGTACTGCTCTACGTTGAGCACTGCTGATTCGGGCTTCATGACGCGGAAATACACCACGGCGTCTACCTTGACCGTCACCGTGTCCATGGTGATGCACTCCTGCTGCGGCACGTCCATGGTCACCACCCGCAGTTCCACCTTCACCATGCGCTCGATAAAGGGGATGAGCAGGATGAGGCCGGGGCCCCTCACCCCCACGTACCTGCCCAGGCGGAAAACCACGCCCCTTTCATACTCGTTGACTATCCTGATAGCTGCAAAAAGCATTATCAGGACAAAAATTGCCAGAACTATCAATCCCGCAAACTGCATGGATGCCTCCTTATTTATTCTTGGTTACGATTAATTTTAGGTTATCAACCTTCTGTATAAACACTTTTTCACCGGGCTGCGCCTGGCCCTCGCGCAGTTCAGCCTTCCACAATTCCCCCTCCACCATCACCATGCCCGTGGGGTTGAGCGCAATTTTAACCTCGGCCACCTGGCCGATCATGCCCTCCCTTCCGGTGGTCACCTTCCTTTTTTGCCCCCTGACAGCGGCCCAGACCAGGAAGGCCACGAAGCCGGCCAGGAAAACAGCAACGAACACGATGAGGATTTTATCGAACTGCATTGATGCCTCGCTTTCACTGAAAAGGATGAGTGAGCCTGTTACCAGGGATATTACTGCACCCGTTGTCAGTATACCATAGGCAGGTACAAATATCTCAGTTACGAAGAGGCCGAAGGCCAGCAAAATGAGCAGCAGCCCCGCCCAGTAGGCGTTCAGCACGCCCAGCGAATAGAATGCCAGGAAAAGGCATATGCCCCCGATCACGCCGGGAAAGATCAGCCCGGGGTTGGATACCTCGGTGATCAGCCCGATGGAAGCCAGTGTCAGCAATATGTATGCCATGTTGGGATGGCTGATTATCTGCAGTATCCTCTCCGCCAGCGTCATATTGCTTGTGCTTACATCTGCCCCCCCGGTATCAATGGTGACCTCGCTGCCGTCCGCCAGCGTCACCCTGCGCCCGTTGATCTGCTTGATGACGCTGTCCAAATCGTCGGCCTGGAAATCCACCAATTTTACCTCAACCGCTTCCGAAGCAGTGAACGACTTGCTCTCCCGCACGGCGGCCTCGACCAGGGAGGGGTCACGCCCGCGCTTTTCGGCTATGCTCTCAATCCAGGCGGCCGAGTATTCCGTGGCCTTCTTCTGAACGTCCTCGGGCATGTCCTCCCCAACGCTCACCGGGTGGGCGGCCCCTATGCTGGTGGCCGGCGCCATGGCAGAGAGGTGCGCTGAAACGGTGATAAAGGTGCCCGCCGAAGCGGCCCAGGCGCCGTGCGGTGATACGTATACCACCACCGGCACCCTGGCGTTCATGATACGCTTGACTATACGTTCGGTGGAATCCAGCAAACCGCCTGGGGTGTCCAGTGTAATGATGCAGACAACATCACCGCTGTCCTCCGCCTCGGCTATGCCGCGGCTGATATAGTCGGCAACCACGGGCACAATGTTGCCCTTGACCTCCAGGACGTGTACTTTTCCCGTGTCATTGGCAGTGCTGCAGCCGGCAATGGACAGCGCCAGGCCCGCCAGGAATGCCGAGACATAGATAACTCGAAAGACCGTCCTCAGGTTCATGTTTATATTGTATACCAGAAGCGGCAGGAAGACAGTAATTGAAGCTGCTATACCATTAGTGTAGAATTATCCAGCTTTGTGAGGAAATGAACGCTATGGAAAGTCAAAGATGTAAAGGCGCCCGCGACCTGCTGCCGGATGACATGGAGCGTTTCCGGCAGGTTGAGGACGCCTTCCGCAACTCGTGCTTGAACTGGGGCTACCGCGAGATCAGGACGCCCACGCTGGAATACATACACCTCTTCACCGCGGCGGGCACGCTTACGCCCGCCATGCTGGGCCGTGTATACTCCTTCCTCGACTGGGACGGCTGGGGGGGCGAACGCGTCGTGCTGCGCCCCGACGGGACCATACCGGCCGCCCGCCTCTACAGCGAGAACCTTTCAGGCCGGGGGATGGCCCGCCTCTACTACATAACCAACGTCTTCGCATTCGAGGAAACCGGCCGCGAGAACCGCGAGAAGTGGCAGTGCGGTGTGGAACTCCTGGGCGATAGTGACCGTACCTCTGACGCCGAGGTCATCGGCCTGGCGCTGGAAATAGCGGGGACGGCGGGAGTGCCGCAGCCGGAGCTCAAACTGTCCCACGCCGGCATTTTGAAAGCGCTCATCGGGGAACTCGGGTTGGACGCGGACGCCAAAGCGGCCCTGCTCGACGAAATACTGGAGGGCAACTGGCAGGCCTTTGCCGGCGTCAAGAGCAAGAACAGGGAAGTGGTCAAGGCCATTTCCACACTCATCAAGCTGAAGGGGAAATCAAGCGGCTTCCTGGCCAACCTCAAGGCCATGCCCGCCGTATCCAAAGACGTGCGCAGGGAGATCGACCGCTTCGCCGCCATTACCGCGCTGCTGGATACCATGGGCACCGGCTACTCCATCGACTTCACCTCCATCAGGGGCTTCGAATACTACACGGGCCTGTGTTTCAAGATAACCTCCGGGGGCGCCAGGATATGCAGCGGGGGCAGGTATGACAACCTGGTAGGCCTGGTGGGAGGCCGGGACATACCGGCCTGCGGCTTCGCCTTCTACATAGACGCTATCACGGCCATGGTCAAACCATTGTCGCTGCAAAAGGCCGACAAGACCGTGTCGGTCAAGGCGGCAGGCGGGGCAGCCTCCGCGGCCAGGGCCGCCTTCGAAGCGGCGGCAGCCCTGCGCAAGGTAGGACTGATCGCAGAGCTCGATTTCTGCGGCGGCCAGCTCAAGGCGCGCTGGAGCGTGACGGTCAGCGGGCGGCCTGCCGGCTTTGTCATTGTGGATAACGAAAAGGGTACCCGCAGGAAAGTGGCCACGGTCGGCGAGGTCATAAATATCATCGGGGGATTCGGCAAGCTTGGCAGGTAGGAAGGCAGCCGGGACACGCCTGGCCCTGCCCAAGGGAAAAATGCTGGCGCGCACCGCCGAATTCCTCAACGCCACGGGACTGGGCTTCGACGACTATAACTCCGCCACCCGCATCTACCGCATGAAGTCGCAGGCCATGCCGGGGTTGACCGCCAAGATGCTTAACGAGCGGGACATACCCGTGCAGGTGGCGGTGGGCAACTACGATTTCGGCATCTGCAGTTCAGACTGGCTGCAGGAGCTGCAGGCCAGGTACCCGGCCAGCCGCGTGATTAAAATTGCCGACCTCGGGTATGACATATCCGGCATCTACCTGGCATGTTCGGCGTCCTCTGACATATCAGCGCAGGACATCGCCGGCAGCGCCGCTGCCTGGCGCATAGTGACCGAGTACCCGGCCCTGGCGGAGGCGGCCGCCTGCAGGATGCGGCTCAAAAGGTACCGCATCTTCCCCTGCTGGGGTTCGACCGAGGCCTACCCGCCCGAGAACGCCGATTTCTCCGTCCTGCGCGCCGCGGACGACGCCGCGCTGCGCAGCCTTAACCTGAGGCCGGTCAGCAGGATATGCGACAGCAATGCCTGCATCATCGCCAACAGCAGCAGCCTGCAGGGGGGCGACTTCAGCCGCCTGCTCGAGCGCTTCGCATCCTCTGCCGCTATGAAAAATAAGCCCTGGCGGGCGCAGGAAAAAGCGCCTGCTGCCATAAATAACGACCTGTCCGGCGGCAGCAGCCGCGCCGGCAATGTCTGGCTGGCGCTGGCCGACGGACATCAGCAGGTGCCTACAGCGGCCTTTATGCAGAAGACCGGCATCAGGCTGGATGGATACTCAAAGGGTGACATGAGGCGCCGTCCTTCCTGCGGCATGGACTGGCTAAGCATCAAGGTCATCCGGCCGCAGGACATGCCGCAGCAGGTTGCCAACGGGAATTTTGACCTGGCCATCACGGGGAGGGACTGGCTGTTCGACCACCTCTGCCAGTTCCCGTCCAGCCCGGTGGCCGAACTGGTCAACCTCGGCTTCGGCTGGGTACGCATCGTGGCCGTGGTCAGCCAGGATGTGCCCGCAGATTCCATCAGCGACCTGCGCGGCCTCATAGCGCGTGGCAGGATGGTGCCCCTGCGCATAGCCACGGAGTACGTCAACATAGCCGACAAATATTTACGCGACAAGCACGTCGCCCGTTACCGCGTGATACCCACCTGGGGGGCGACCGAGGTCTACCTGCCCGAGGACGCCGACATGCTGATCGAGAACACCGAGACCGGCCAGACACTGGCCCGCCACAAGCTCAAGATCATAGATACGCTGTTCGAGTCAACGGCCTGTCTGATAGGCAACAGGCGCAGCATGGAAGCGCGTGGTAAAAAGCACAAGATCGAGGAATTGGTCAGGACATTCCGGGAGGCGGTGAGCAAAAAATGAAGGTGATAAAGGATTATAAAAAGGCTGCCGCGGCCATGGACCGCAGCATCCAGTACGACCCGGGCAGCAAGACCGAAGCCGCCGTGCACGGGATAGTTGAGAACGTCAGGAATGGCGGGGACAAGGCCCTGCTTGCCTATACGGAGCAATTCGACGGGGCCAGGTTGAAATCGCTGGAGGTAACAGCGCGGGAGATATCTGCTGCCCGCAGGGCGGCGGACCCGCAGCTGATAAAGGCACTTGAATTTGCCGCGGCGCGCGTGGAAAAGTTCCACAAGGCCTGCCTGCGCAGATACGGCAAGGGCTTTATTAAAGACGGGCTGGGGCAGCAGGTGTTGCCGCTCGAACGGGTGGGGGTCTACGTCCCGGGAGGGACCGCCTCATACCCCTCCACGGTGCTGATGACCGCCATCCCGGCAAGGGTGGCCGGGGTGAAAGAGATAATCATGGCCACGCCCTGCGGCAGCGACGGTAAAGTGCCGGCCAATACGCTGGCGGCGGCCGCTGTGGCCGGTGTTGACCGCGTATTCAAGATCGGCGGCGCGCAGGCCATTGCGGCCATGGCCTTCGGCACGGAGTCGGTGCCGCGCGTGGACAAGGTATGCGGGCCGGGCAATATCTACGTCATGACCGCCAAAAAGCTTGTTTACGGCGTCGTCGATATCGACGCCCTGCAGGGGCCCAGCGAGGTGGTGGTTATTGCCGATGGCTCTGCCGACCCCGCTTTCTGCGCCGCCGACCTGGTGGCGCAGTCGGAGCATGACGCCATGGCCTCGTCCATACTCATAACCACATCGGAGAGACTGGCCGTCAGTGTGCAGGCCGAGCTCAAGAAGCAGCTTGCCGGCTTGAAAAGGAATGCCATCGCGGGCAGAGCGCTGCAGGCCAACGGCCTGATTATAATAGTGAAAACACTTGAGCAGGCCATAGATCTGGCCAACCTCTACGCGCCCGAGCACCTCTCGCTTATGCTGAGGAACGCCGGGCTCTATCTCGGCCTCATCAGGAACGCCGGGTGCATATGTGCCGGGCAGTATTCACCGGTTGTGCTGGGCGATTACGTCGCCGGTCCCAGCCATGCGTTGCCCACCGGGGGCAGTGCGCGCTTCAGTTCACCGCTCAACGTTCTGGATTTCCTCAAGATAAACAGCGTCATCTGCCTCGAAGATGATTCCATCAGCAGGCTGGGCCCGCCGGCCGTACTGCTGGCAGAGAATGAAGGATTGAGCGGGCACGCCAATGCAATCAGGATCAGGCTGGACAAGCGCAGGGGCCTGCGCAAATAAAACGGACATATATTTGACTGTTGATCGAAACCGGGAGGGAGGTTCAAATGAGCAACGGGCATGAAATCATAGACGTCTGGATGCAGCACCCCACCATGAAGTTCGGCAACCACCAGATGTTCGATTCGCTGAGGCGGTGGACCGGGCAGGAGAAGCTCACCGCCGAGCTGCCGCTCGAGTTCACCATGGACCTGATGGACCAGGCCCATGTGACCAGGGGCCTTATCTGCGCGTGGTGGAGCCCGGCCGGTCCCCTCATATCCAACGACGAGGTGGCGTCTTACGTTAAGCAATACCCTGCAAGGCTGATCGGCGTGGCATCGGCCAACCTCTACAGGCCGATGGAGGCGGTGAGGGAGCTCAGGCGCTGTGTCAAAGAGCTGGGGTTCAAGGCGCTGCGCATCGTGCAGTGGCTGTGGAACCTCCCGCCCAACGACCGCCGCTATTATCCCCTCTACGCCGAATGCATAGAGCTCGGCATACCCTTCTGCTGCCAGGTGGGACACACCGGGCCGCTTTGCCCGTCGGAGCCCGGCAGGCCCATCCCCTACATCGACGAGGTGGCCATCGAGTTCCCCGAGCTCAAGATAGTCGGCGGGCATATCGGCTATCCCTGGACAACGGAGATGATCGCGGTGGCGACCAAGCATGAGAACGTTTACATCGACACCTCGGCCTACGTATCAAAGAGGTTCCCGGCGGAGCTGGTAACCTACATGCAGAAGCACGGCAAAAAGAAGGTCATGTTCGGCACCAACTACCCCATGGTCACGGCGGGGATGTGCCTCAAGGACCTCGATTCTCTGCAGCTGACCGACGAGGTTAAGAAACTCTTCCTCTACGAGAACGCCGTAAGGGTTTTTGGCCTTTAAATCTGCACCGTGGTCATTGCGAGCGCAGCGTGGCAATCCATCCCGCATGCAGCGTTCAACATCGAAATGGTAAAATGACAACGCTGCACCGCTATCTATCATTCGCGCTGCGGCAGGGTGCCATGGAATATGCTTAAACCAAAAGACGTAGAAAACATGGTCCGCCCTGACCTCAGGGGTATGAAGGCCTATACCCCGGTCGACCCGGTCGAGGTTCTGACCGGCCGCGCCGGTGTGCCCGCCGGGGAGACCGTCAAGCTGGACGGCAATGAAAACCCCTACGGCTGCTCGCCGCGCGTACAGAAGGCGCTGGCCAAATTCCGGGACTACAACAGGTACCCTGACCCCGACCAGCGCGATGTGCGCAGGGCCCTGGCAAAGTATACGGGGGTAAACGCAGAGTCCATCGTGGCCGGGGCCGGCAGCGACGACCTTATCGACATCATCCTGCGGCTGTTCATCGGGCCGGGCGACCGGGTCATAAACTGCCCGCCCACCTTCGGCATGTACCCCTTCTGCACCGTGATCGCGGGGGGAGAAGTTGTGAGGGTGCCGCGCAAAGCTGATTTCTCGCTCGACCTGCCAGCAATAAAAAAGGCGGCCGACGCTAATACAAAGGTCATCTTCATCGCATCGCCCAATAACCCCTCGGGCAACATGGCGCCCGGGGAAGATATAAAGGAGCTGCTCGCACTCGACCTGGTCGTGGTGGTGGACGAGGCCTACGTCGAATTCAGCGGCAGCTCGCTCACACCGCTGGTCGCCCAGTACCCCAACCTCATAGTGCTGCGCACCTTCAGCAAGTGGGCCGGCATCGCCGGCCTAAGGGCGGGCTACGGCATCTGCCCGGTCAATATCGTCCCCTACATGATGAAGATAAAGCAGCCCTACAACATCAACATGGCCGCCTACGTGGGCATCCTGGAATCGCTGGCGGACCTCGATTACCTGCAGAAGACCGTCAGTGCCATGGTGGAGGAGCGGGACGTGCTTTTCAAGGGCCTGCAGCAGTTCAAGTGGCTCAAGCCCTATCCTTCACGGGCTAACTTCATCCTGTGCGCCGTGCTCGACCGCGGCGCCAAAGACGTCTACCTGGGCCTGCAGAAAAAAGGCATCTTCATCCGCTATTTCGAGACGCCCGAGCTGAAGGATTACATCCGCATCAGCGTGGGGCGCCCCGCTGATACGGCCCGTGTGATTGCCGCGCTCAGGGATATGTGATAACCTTTGGCTTGAATCCGTTTACAGAGAGGTTAAAATGGCCGGACGCAAAGCAAGTGTCACCCGCCGCACTAAAGAGACCTCGGTCAAGGCCGAGGTCAATATCGACGGCAGCAGCCAGTACGAGATAACCACGGGTATCCTGTTTTTTGACCACATGCTCTGCCAGCTTGCCCAGCACGGCGTCTTCGACCTCAAGATATCCGCCAACGGCCCGGACCAGCATCACGTGGTAGAGGATGTGGCCATTACTCTGGGCCGCGCCTTTAACCAGGCCCTGGGCGACAAGCACGGCATCGTCAGGATGGCCGATGCGGTGGTACCCATGGACGAGGCGGTGGCGCTGGTGGCGCTGGATATATCGGGCCGGGGCAACGCCATTATCGAGACTTCGATCAAGGAAGCTGTGATATCCGAGATGCACTCCGACCTGGTGCACCACTTCTTCGTCTCCTTTGCCCAGGAGGCGCGCATCAACATCCACGCGTGGGTGCTGAGCGGCAAAAACGACCACCACAAGGCCGAGGCCCTCTTTAAAGCGCTGGCGCGGGCCCTCGACATGGCCACCCGTCTCGATCCCCGCATCTCCGGCAACGTCCCCAGCACCAAGGACAGCATCGACTGACGTTTTACCGGATCACTCTTTTACGTCGATCCACAGGTGCAGCTCCTGCGAGGGACCGGTCAGACGGTTCTAAGCCCGAGGCTGTTGCGTATAGCTTCATCCACCTCATCCATTTTCATTTCAGTTAACGCGCCCAGCCTGGTTTCCAGCCGGCCGTTATCCACCGTCATAACCTGTGACAGGTTTACATAGCCGTCCTTTACCAGCCCGCTTTCCTTAGCTGAAATGCGGACAATGAAAGGGTAGGGTTTTATTCCAGCTGTGCTGCAGGCGGCCACAATAGTGGTCGGGCTGAACCTGTTGCCCGTATCGTTCTGGATAACCAGGGCCGGCCGCTTGCCCGATTGCTCGCTTCCCCTGCCGGGGTTCCAGTTAACCAGGTATATCTCGCCGCGTAGAAGGGGCCCCTGCATATTTCGTCACCCCGGGCCGATGATAACATCACGGGCAGCAGCGAGAGACCCTCCCGCAAACCTCAGGTTGTCCTTTGCCAGCGCTTTATAACCGGCCCGCATTTTGCCTTGCAACCGCTTCTCCGCCAGCTCCTGCAGGCAGGCTGCCACTACCCTGCTGCGGCTGGTCTTTTGCTCAGCCGCGACCTCGTCAGCAACAGCCAGCAGGCTTTGCGGCACGCTTATAGTCAATTTAACTGCTCGACCGGCCATATAATAACCTTAACAAAAGTATGTAATAATCGCCGTAATAATAGGCCGGCACATAACAGTTGTCAAGCTCAATGCGAACACAGGAGAAATGTCGCTTTTTATAAATGATGTGTGGTTGCCCACGGGGAAGAATTGCCCCGCGATGTAAAAGGGTATACGATTTTAAATATGCGCAAAGAATCTCTGCGGTTATTAGAGCAGGGCGGCCATGATATAGATACAGCCGCTCAACTGCTCAAGATAAAGATATACTATGCCTCCGTATTCTTTGCCGAGCAGGCCGCCGAGAATTCGATCAAGGCGCTGCATATCGAGAAAAAGCGCAGGGCGGAGTTTACGCACGACCTTGTTGAACTGGTACAGGGTTTAGATGCCCCGCGCGATGTGCTTAAAGCCGCCGCAGAACTCAGTCCCGACTACATAATTTCGCGCTATCCCGATGCGGCCAATGGGGTACCCGCCGCCATGTATGACGAGGAATCAGCAGTGGCGCACCTGGGTTATGCCCGTAGGATCATAGAATGGGTAAGACTCGAACTCAAATTAGAGACATAGAGCAGTTGCGTTCACTTGTCGGGTCGCTTCCGTTCAAGCTGGATGGCGCATACCTTTTCGGCTCCCGGGCAAGGGGCGACCACCTTGAAGGCAGCGATTGGGATGTGATGTTGATCGCCCCGGCTTTTGCCGCCATGCCATTTCCCCAAAGGGGTACCTATGTACTGGAGAATAGCGATCTCAGGCGTGTGGACCTGTTGTGTTATACCCCCGGCGAAATAGAAGAGCGCGCCGGTGAGATAGGCATAATAGCCGAGGCGTTGCAGGGTATTAGCCTGTTATAAAAGCGGATTGGATGCATACGACCACCACAAGGCCGGGGCCCTCTTCAAGGCGCTGGCGCGGGCCCTCGACATGGCCACCCGCCTCGACCCCCGCATCTCCGGCAACGTCCCCAGCACCAAGGACAGCATCGACTGACGTTTTACCGGTAAGGGCATCCGGTTATTTCTGCGCGGCACTTCGTATTTTGACCTTGTAAATCACCCCATTTACTCTAAGGAAGTGCACCGGATAAAAACCGGCTGGCGGAATTTCTCAGTATCAACGACGATTGAGGAAGATGGTATAATAAACTCATGGCTACACAGCGCAAGGTAAAGGTAACGAGCCTCGAAGAGATCAAAGAGGTCATCGAGCAGCATAGAGCGGAATTAAAAAGCCAGTTCCACGTCGAGAAAATAGGCGTGTTCGGCTCCTATGCGCGCGGCGACCAGAAGAAAAGAAGCGACGTGGATTTCCTGGTAACCTTTGATGAAGCCATCAGCCTTTTCGACCGTGTCGATTTGATTATATATCTCAAGGAGCTCATGGGGCGCAAGGTGGACGTTATAAAGCATGACAATCTGCGTCCGGAGCTGCGCAAATATGTGTTAAAGGATTTAGTCTACCTAGATAAGAAAAGCAGTCATTAATTTACCGGCAACAGGTAAATCTCTTCATCTCTTACTATCTGCCTGGCATATTTTATGCATTCTAAAATAGCATCTTTTGTTACCTGGGGGTAATGATCCCTGATGATTTCTTCGGGCGTTAGTCCGTCGCCTAATAATCCCAGAACGATATCAATAGGCACACGAGTTCCTGCTATATGCGGTTTCCCATGAAGCACCTCGGGGATAATTTCAATGCGCTCGATAATCTTCGTCATATCGGGTCACCAATAATTTCCACTATGGATTATACAGCTCCTACCATCGGGGAAACAACACCACAATCACCGATTGCCGATCTCGTGTCATAACTCGTTGTAAGAGCGTAACTTCAGGTGCGCCCACCGTATAGTTGCGACACATATCCCTTGTTTAAAATAGCACACTGGTTCTATGCTATTTTCATGGTTGAATTATTGAAGTATGCGCTGGAACAGGGACGCTACGATGCGGCCGCAATCGCGCTGATCTACGCGCTGGTCAAGGTGAAGAAAGATGGCAAAAAGCCGAAAGAAGCCCGCAAGGCGCGGGTTTTACCTGCCGGCGCTGGATGACGTAGCTGCGTTGAAGCTGGAGGAGGCCAGGGGTGTGGAAGGGCTCGATGAGGAGATAGCCTTGCTGCGGTTCAAGCTGCGCGAGTTGCTGCAGGAGCGACCGGGCGAAGTCGACCTTCACCTGCGGGCGGCCACGGTGCTGGCCAACCTGGTCAAAGTGCGCTATGCCGTCTCAAAGGAGGAGAAGAGGGGGCTGAGGGAGGCCATCACGAAGGTCCTGACCGAGTTGGCCATCCCGCTGGGGGTCAAGGCCTTTATCAAGTGATATGGAATTACGCCCCTATCAGCTTGAGGTAGCCCGGGCTGTGATGGACAGCATCGAGAACCGCCGAGGCCTGACCTTTTCCGTGGAGATCGCCCGCCAGGGCGGTAAAAACGAGCTCTCCGCCCACATCGAGGTGCTGCTGCTCACCATGTTCATGGTGCGCGGCGGCAGCGCCGTCAAGTGTTCCCCCACCTTCAAGCCGCAGACCGTCATCTCCATGTTGCGCCTCAAGCAGCGGCTGGACGATTTCGGATTCGATGGCGCCTGGGAAGCGGAGATGGGCTATATAGTGAGGCTGGGCGAGGCACGGCAGGTCTTCCTCTCGGCCGAGGAGAGCTCCTCGGTGGTAGGCCATACGGCCGATATACTGCTGGAGATCGATGAATCGCAGGACGTCAACAAGGACAAATACACCAAAGAGTTCCGCCCCATGGCATCCTCAACCAACTCCACCACGGTGCATTACGGCACTACCTGGGACGATTCCACGCTGCTGGAGCAGATCAAGCAGTCCAACCTTGGGCTGGAGAGGCAGGACGGAATACGGCGGCACTTCCGTTATGACTGGCAGGAGGTGGCTAAATACAACACCGATTACTTGGCTTTCGTGGAGTCCGAGCGCGCCCGCCTTGGAGAGGAACACCCGCTTTTCCTCAGCCAGTACGCCCTCCTGCCCATCCGCAGTACGGGCGGCTTCCTGACCCGGGCGCAGATCGCCATTCTGTTGGGTACTCACAGCCGCCGGGCCGGACGCGAGTCGGAGGATAAAATCTACGTGGCAGGCCTTGACCTGGCGGGCGAGGCCGAAATAGCCGAAGAACCGGGTATGACTAAGCGGGGCAGGGACGCTGCGGTCCTGACCATTGCGGAGGTGAGCTTTGCGGTGGGTGACACGGCCGTGAAGGAAACCCGCATAGAGGTTGTAGAGCATTATGCCTGGGTGGGCCGCCGGCATCCCGAGCTTTACCGCGAGTTATTGCACATCATCAAAGATACATGGAACTGCAGCCGCGTGGTGATCGACGCCACCGGCGTGGGCGAGGGCGTGGCCTCTTTCCTGCGCGCTGCGCTGGGCAACCGCATCATCCCTTTCAAATTCACGCAGGCCTCCAAGTCGGCACTGGGCTTCAACCTGCTGGCGGCCATCAATTCGGGCAGGCTCTGCCTTTACCTCGCGGACGCGTCACCGGAGCACAGGGAGATGTTATTCGAACTGGAACGCGCCCGCAGCATGAGCCGGCCCAACCGTACCATCAATTTCTACGTCGATCCTGCGGAGGGGCACGACGACTACCTTATTAGCCTGGCGCTGTGCGTGGAGGCTGCCGCAAGGCTGGTCCCGCACAAGGCCAGGGGCACGGTAAGGGAATGATCACGGGGCGCAGAGGTCGAGGGTGTGGCGGTAGGTGCCTGCCCGGAATTCAAGGGTATAGCCAGTGACGCGGTAGTTGACGGCCTGGTTGGCGACGGTGTCGGCAACATTCACGATATCCCACAGCTCTACCCCACAATGTGGGGGTATGGTAACTTGCGCCCTCATGCCGTCCAGGCGGGCTTTTGCGAGCTGTGCGGTCGCGACGGCTGCGGCGACGGTGGCGGTGGGGATGGCGGGGTTGTGGTGGGCTGACAGCCTTTCGCCGACCAGGTCAACATCGGCCTGGGTTATTGCGGACCCGCTGACCTCGGCACCGGCTGCGGATGTTCCCACGACGAAGGCACGGTTGACGTCGGGAGCCTCCACGAAGTATGCCGCGTCGAGGATGGGATGACTACCTGCGAGGGGGTCAGCCATTTAAATCACCTTCCAATTACGGGCGGGGGTTTTGAGCAACTTGTCCGGTTTCATAAGTATTTCCGTATGAAAGGATTGCTTCGCTGCGCTCGCAATGACGGGGGCGTCATAGATACCTCCCGTGGGTGGCTATATGTAGTGAGCTGATCTCCGGCGCAGACAGGGGGCGGTTAAAGAAGGCAAAATCGCCGATATAACCTTTGTTCCAGTAAGGAGTGGATGGGAATTTTCCGACGTAATAAGGCTCGGAGACGACCGCTTGATTTTCCGACCAGGACGCCACCCGGTCACCATTAATATACAAATAGCAAGTGGTAAGAGTCGAAGTCCAAGCGATGGAATACCATTCGTTGTTAGACATCGGGCCCCACTCCGGGTTGCCGCCGGAGCTGCCGTCCACGGCGGCCTTGACTTTCCAGGCATTAGAAGCGGCAGCATAAAGGAATATTTTAGCGCTGCCGAAAAGCATTGAGCCTACGCCAACGCCCGTGTATTTCGCCCATATAAACGCGGTAAAGCCGGCCGGCCAGGAGAAATAACCGATGGAGATACAATCATCCTGGCCGTCGAAATAAGTGGCTCCGCTGGTGAATGTGGTGCCTGATTTGGTGCAGGAGCGGCCGTAGATATCCTCGCTTGTGAAAGTGGTGTTGAGATCTTTCCACAGCGGGAGGTAAAGGGCGCAGTAAGGGTCGCGGAATAGAGTCGGTGATCCGCCTGTGCCTTTGGAATAAAACGGCAAATATGTAGTCATGGTTATTTCAAGAGGAAGGTGACATAGCTGGAATTTTTAACTTTGATGGTAGCGACGCCGGGAGTGGCTTCGTTGGACTGAAAGAGCAACTGTAGGTCTATGGGGTAGGTGGTAAGGTTGGTGATGCCGCAGCACAAATAACCGCTGACGGTCACCTCGACGTAGGTTGTATTGACGTCGGTCTTGGTGATGTATGCGGCCATGAGGTCGGCCCAGGTGCCGCCTTTGTTGCGGGCCTGCCACTTGAACTTGGGGTCGGCGGTGGCGGAGCCTGCCTTAATGGCGAGGGTGAAGGCGAAGGTGACGCCTACGATATCGCCGTTAAGGCCGAAATCGAGGGTGGTGGAAAAGCCGATGTAGTCGGTGTCTGCGGTGACGGTGACAACCTCGGTACTCCACTGGACACCGTCAACCGCGAGGGTGGCGCCGCCCACCAGGCGATGGGTGAATTCCTGGAGGGCAGGGACGATCATGGGTCTGCCTTTGGCATCGAATAAATCATCAGTCATAATCAACTCCTTATTGCGATTAGATTGCTTCGCTCCGCGCGCAATGACGGAATGGGAATAATCATGGGAACCTCAAGTAGTAAGACGCGGCGTCGGCCGCCAGGGGTTTCACAATATATCCGGTTAAGCCTATGAAGTAGATGACGTCGGGGACCAGGGCCAGGAGCTGGCGCAGCACCACGGCACCGTTCTCGCCGGTGTGGACTTCGAGGCGGGGGTAGGTGCCTGTGATGTCTGCCGATCTGCTGACATAGGACAGGGCACCGCCTATGGCTTCGATGACCAGTTCGACCAGGTCGTAGACGGTAAGGGCGTCGGAAGCTTCGTTCCAGTAGATGGGCCGGTTGAATGTGTAACGCTCCAGCAGGCCCCACGCATCTGTGCAATTGATGTGAAAGAGGGACTTGCCGGGTGTACGTGAATAAGAAAGATTTTCGACAAAATACTTCCCTGCCACTGACAAGAGGTCGCTGTCCGTATGATATCCAATTGATAACGCAACTTCTGCACCTCTCTTTAACTTTCCCACGGCAGAGGCGGCACCGCCGCCGGTGCTGTCATAGGTGCTTGCGGAATTGTCCAGGGTGATCTCTAATTTAGACGGTGCCATCGGCTTGACCATTTCGGTGATACCAACAATATGGTCGGCGTTTATGGCGTAAAACGTTCCTTCACCCGACCCTGCGGTGGGCGGTGCCCAGGCCGAAGGCAGGGGCGACCGCCATACTTGATTAGGTGCTGCTGCGTAGAGATAGGTGCCGTCGCAGCAGAGGGCGAGGCCGTAGGTGGCGGTGACGTTGAGCGGCCATGCCTTATTCCAGTCTGAGTCCTTGAAGGCTGTGCCCGGGCGCAGGCGGTAAAACCACGGGGCATTTGCTTTGGCGAAGCTGAAAACCGCCCCGAGGGATGCGTGATAAGTGACATAGGGGTCGTCTACGCCGAGGTTGTCGGCGGCCTGCTGAGACAGGACTGCGGACATCTGCTCGTAGTAGGTGGGGGTGTAGCGGCCTGCCCTGCCGGTGTGAAACATCCTTAAATGCATGGCGGCGGAGTAAGAGACGCTGGCCTTGTAGGAATTGATGAATTCCCAGCCCGACCATGTGCCCGCGTTGTAGTCGTGTCCATCGCCATATACACCCCTGGCTAAACGGATATTGGTACCATCGAGCATGAGGGCGAGGATGTTCCAATCACCATCGTGGTACATGGCAAGGGCATAGACGACGTGGTCGCCGGCGATCTGCCCCAGGCCGGTGCTCCATGTGCCGTTGGTGCGCTTCTGAAAATAGAGCGAGGTGGGGTCATTTAATGATGTGGCATGGATGACGCCCAGCTTGGTGCCGTCTGAGCTGAAGGCGGCTGCACAACCGAGGGTGCAGGGGCGGGTATTCATCATGGCGGTGAAGGCACCGAAGGTGGCACCGGAGTCGGTGGAGCGCTTGTAATAAAGATATGTGCCGTCGTCGTCGAAAGCTATGACCTCGGTGCCATAGGCTGCCAGGGCGATGGGGTTATTGGAAACTCCGTCACCCCAATCCGCCCAGGTAGTCCAATCATCACCGGATGTTGGGGTAGTTATCCGCTGGTACTTGATATGCACGCCGTCCTTGCGCACGCGGCAGATTGAGCCATCGGCGGGCATGGCTACGGAATGGCGGCCGACCACGGTTGCATCGGTCACCAGACACTCCCACTGGTAGTCTGACCATTGCAGGGCGGTCGAGGCGACGGCTGCCGGGTGGCCGTAGGACGCGACCTCAAGCTTGACCAGGGGAGTGCGTGCCGGTGCCCGCATGGCGGTGGTAAAGGCTGCTGATAGGGTTCTCATCCCTCACCCCCTGCCCCCTCTCCCATGGAGAGGGGGTGTTGTATTATTTCGAGAGGGACTGCGTCCCTCTGCGACTTCCTGTTAAAGACAGTCATGACTACTTCTACAGTAACTTCACTGAGTCCCAGCCGACCTGGGTGGGGGTGTAGGCTCCACCGCCGTAGATCGACCAGTCCACGGTCTTACCGGAGAGCTGAGCGAGGCCGTCCTGGGCGGTGTAAAGGTCGTTGAAATAGGCTATGAGGTTGCGCAAATCCTCGAAGGTTTTGTCTGAGCACGTTAGGTTGTTGGCTTTCTCATAGTCCTTTTTCAGCTTGCCCATGTAGGCGTGATAGCTGGAGGCCTCGGCGGGGGTGGGTGCCTTGGGAAGTTTCGTTTGAAACTTAAAAGCCTCAACGAAAAGGTCAACGCACTTATCCACCAGGCGTTTCGCTTCGCTTATGCGTCGCTCCCTGGGGACTTCCCGCAGATCGAAGTGGGCGACGAAGGGGTAGAAATAGAAGGCCCTGCTGAGCGGGGTGACTTCGACCGCGTCTTTCCTGCATGACTCCTCGGCGGCACCGATGGCAGCGTCGAGGTCGGTGGGTACGAAGTTGTCAACCGGCGCAGCCGGTATGTAGGGCGTAACGGCCGGCTGCGGGGCCACTACGCTATCAGCTTTTGGGGATGCGCTGTTGATGATGGATTGCTTCGCTGCCTGCCACGCCTCTGGCTCGCAGCTTCGGCTCACCGCAATGACGTTGGATTTGACCTTTTCCTTGTCGATGCTGCCCTGGACTATGGTGTAGATGATGCCGATCAGGACGATGGCTGCCGGGCCGATCACGTCGATGATGAACTGGCCGATCGTTTGTGCTTTCGCGGGGTCGGTGATGAATAGACCTACTGACCCGGCGATGATGGTGATAAGGGTGACAATGATTTTCTTGTAACCATCTAAGGGTGTAGTTTCCATTATTATTTACTCCTTTTTTTATTCTGCTGACATTTGTATTATCTTGAGTTTCCTTGTGATTGAACTGACGGCAATCTCCTTTTGGAAGGTTGCCATTTTAGCTTTGGCCTGGGCGGCAATTGCCACGGCTTCCAGCCTGTAACCGGCGGCGACCTGCTGCAGGTGCTGGCCCTCCCGTGTATGCGAACCGGCGCTTTCAAGATGGCGGCCGGCTATCTGTATATAGCTAAGACGCTTGGCGTTTAATGCGTCAGCCGTCATAAGGTAAGTGGAAGCAGCCGCGATATACTGAGCGCCGGTGGCGATGTAGGCGTTCCGCTTGTCGTCAAAGGCCTTGATGTGTGAAAGCTCCACCTGGGCGGACGTAAGGTGCTCGGATGCCTGGCGTATGAATTCGCTGGCCTGCTGATTGTAAGAATTTGAGGCGTCGATATCCTTGCCGGCATAAGCCGCCCACTTGCCTGCCGGGTCCTCGCCGGTATTTGCTGTGGGGATATAGTCGTCACCGGCTGCGAGGTCGGCGACGGCTGCGGCGATGCGGGTGGTTGATGCGGAGAGGGCGGTGGTGGCCGCTGTAAGGGAAGTGCCCGCCGATGTGACGCGGGTGCCCACGTCGGTCAATTTGGTGGCTATGGCGGCGTCGATAGTACCGGCACCGGCAGCGATGGCGGCAGCCAGGGCGGCCACGGCAGCGGTCAATTGAGTGCCTGCGCTGGTGATCTGCGTGCCGATATCTGTGGCCACGGCTGCTGCATTGGTCAAAGCTGTTTCGGCAAGAGTTACCTTGCTTGAAACTTTGGCGATGGCTGTATTTGCCGCCTCGATGGCGGTGGCGATTTTAACAGCAAGGGTATAATCGGCATACTGCTCCAGGGCAAAGGCAAGGGCACCGAGTTCGACAAGGTCGCTGTATTTCGAGTCGTAAGAGCGGACAGCGTCGGTCAAGGTGTGGACGCCTGACCAGTAAACGTAACAATCGGCACCATCGCCCACTTCCTGCATATAGAGGGTATTCTGCACGATGGTGAAGGGCTTAAAGGTTGGGGGTTTATCGCCGACGGGGTACTCTAAAAGGTCAATCGAAATCCAGTTTGTAAGTGTAGAAATATCAACCGGGTAGTCGGCTGATGCAGTATGGATGGTGGTTTTCTGCATGTACGGATGATGGCGGGAAAATGCAGCCAATGACCTTTCGATGGCACGCTGGAGAGCAGCGTCTGACCAGCGGGGCGTCCCGCCTGACGGATCGCCCAGGTCGAGCCTGAGTTGAGCCACTAAATCGGCTAAGTAAGTTGGGGTCATTTATCTTTCCTATCAGTGCCTTTAGATTGCTTCGTCGCTGCGCTCCTCGCAATGACGCTTGGAAAACGACCGCAATTACGCCTGGGGAAGCCGGGGGCGGCCGGCTGGACAGGAGACCGGCCGCCCTAAGGAGGCGCTTAGCGGTGCGTTACTCCGTTAAGCCGTTGTATCCGCGCGGCTGTTGAGGAAGAAGAGGATAGTGTCGGCCGCGAGGACGAGTCCGATGATGGTATTTGCATCGCCGCTGGTGGAGGGCGCGGTCTCGGTGACCTGCCCGTTGCTGCTGCCTTCAGCCACGTAGATGGGATTGCCGGGCGTGGCACCGCTATAGCCCTTGACCACGGCGGTGTGGGAAACGGGTATCACCTCGCCTGAAGCGCCGTTCTTGAGCGCCACCAGGCGGCCCTGCACGACCGAGCTGACTGTGGCCAGGGCTGGCTTCCAGCCCGTGCTGTAGCCCAAGATGTCGCCCTCCTTGCAGGCGGCGGCCAATGTGACCATGGGTGCGGCCGGTCCGGGCGACCACTGGACCTGGCGGCCTTTGGCGGGATCTGAGAAAGCCATAATTCAATCTCCTTTATGTTATTTGTAGGGGCGAACCCCTTCCTCGTCATTGCGAGCCTATTCCCGTCGTCATTGCGAGCGAAGCGAAGCAATCTGTCCCTACGGCAGGATTGCTTCGTCGCCTGAGGGCTCCTCGCAATGACATATTGGTATTAGTCCTTGACTCCGATCAGCGCAGCGGCCTTGATATTGGAGAAGAGCGCCAGGCTGACGTACCACTTGATGCGCGTGCGCGTGGCGTCCTTAGTTTCCATCTCGCCGATGCGGATCACCTGCAGACCGCCGCGGTCGGTCAGCCCGCAGATGCCGTCCTCGCCGAAGGACAGCGAATAGATGGTGGAGCCGGTATCGCCGGTGTAGGCGGTCTCCACGCTGCCCGACAGCGTGTGCGTGTCCTTGATGAAATCGTTGATGGCGATGGGTATGCCGTTGTAGTACTGCACGAATTCGCCCAGCGCGCCCTTGCCCACCTCCAGGTTATTGCCGGCCGCCCTGGCCAGCGCCATGATCTTGCGCCGCGAGCGCCTGCTCATCATCAGCAGGTCGGGTTTGCCTCCCTTGACCGCGTCGATAAGCTGGTCCAGCATTGAAAGGGTGAGAGTGGCGCCGGTTGCGCCCGCGGCGATCAGCTGGTCGGATGCCGTGCCTGTATTGAGCAGCTTTACCAGGCCGTCGAACTGGTTGGGGTTGGAAGTGTTGTCGCCGTAGATCAGCTTGTCCTCCAGTTCATGGCGGATAGCCTTGGCGGTGAGCTCGATGATGGCCGATTCCACGTCCTGGATGTTGGAGCGGGTCTGGCGGATGTAGTTATCCACGTCGGCGTTCTGCCCCAGGATGGCCAGGGTGGCCGTTTTCTGGGTGAAGGTCACGGCCGGCGAGGTGGTCCAGTCGTCGTTGACCGCGTGCCATTCCGCCGAGGGCAGGGAGAGTTCGCGGTTATAGGTCAGCGCATTGCCCTGAATCTCAATCCAGGGTAGCAGCTGCAGCAGGGGGCTGTCCTTCACGATGGTCTCGATAACGCCCTGGTAGAGGACGTCATTTGATAGTTTTGCGGCTTCGGTTAAGAGGGTGGCCAAATTTCTACTCCTTTATCACCTCACCCCTGCCCCTCTCCTCAAGGAGAGGGGTAAAGATAACTGAGAAGGGGCTACGCCCCTTGCTCGGCATCTCTCCGGGGGTACGATGACGCATTTATTTCTTGTCCTGTATCCCGTACTTGATCTTGTCCCGTGGTGATAGGCCTGACAGATCGGGGGCCGACCTTTCCGGTGCGCCGGCCGGGATGGTCAGGTCCTTGAGTTCGGCCTCGAGTGTCAACCTCATTTTTTTCACCAGTCCATTCACCTTCTTGATGGAGGCGTCGATCTCCTCCACGGTGCTCCCGCTGATCATGTCGTCCGAGTAGAGCGGGCTGGAGCTGACGGCTAATTTGCGGTAGGCGCTTACGGCGTCGTCCATCGCTGATTTGAGCCGGTCATATTCGCCGCTGCGGGCAGCCAGTGATTGCTTGGTTTCGCTGAGGACGGTTTCCAGTTCGGCCAATTTGCCGGCGTCCATGGGCTGTTCGCTATGTTTTTTCTCTTCTGTCATTGCGAGCCCGAAGGGCGCGGCAATCTTATCGCCTGACGTAATGCCGCCGGATTGCTTCGTCGCCTGCGGGCTCCGCGCAATGAAGGGGGTTTGTAGGGGCGTATTGCCCGGTTCGTCGGGTACTGTGGTGGGTGTTTCAACAGTTTCGGTATTGATCTCATCTGTCATTTTTTCTCCTTCGTCATTGCGAGCGTTAGCGAAGCAATCCTTTCGTCGTTTCACTCCTCGCAATGCCATATTCAAAGTGCAGCATCCAGCTCTGCGGCTGTGCTTCTCTCTCTCGCTTTGCCGTAGGCGGGCTGCGCCTTAAACTCGCTGTTCATCTCCAAGATGCGCCGGCGTTCGGCCATCCATTTCTCAAATTCGGCCTCGGGGTCGCGCACGGCCAGGTTATCCATAGCAGTGCGACGCGAATGTATGCCCGACTGCACCATCAGTTGTTCGTTCTGTGCCTCGCGTGCGCGGTCCTGCGGCAACACGTGTCCCCACAGTATGCGCTGGCTCACGCCGGTGAGGTCCTGGCGGGTGAACTTCTTGTGCAGCGCCAGCACCATCTCGTTGCGCCGCCGGTAAACATTGGTGCGGATCAGCCGCTTGCGCCGCACCTTCTGCAGCAGCGATTGCAGCTCCACTTCCAGCGCGATGCCCGAGAGGTCCCGTTCAACGCCGCCGTAGGAAGCGCGCGGGGATTCCGACAGGTCGTGCATGGTGCGGTAAACCAGGTCGATGTAGTCGATGTGCAGGCGTATGCCTCCGCCCTGAAGCAGGTCCAGCAGGTAAGCGCGGGCATCGGGCGGCACGTTCCAGACAGCGCCCGGCACCACCTGTATATTCTCTGACTGTTCCACGCCTTCCAGCACGGCTATGGGGTTGCCCGAGACCTCGAGTATGCGTGAAAGCTGCGTGAGGGCACGGTTGAGCTCACGCTGGGGTTCCCGCAGGGCCGGTATATCCGATAGGCCCCAGTATTGCTTGGGCTGGCGCAGGTTGGGGAAGATGATAAAGGGGATAAAGCCGTAGGGGTTGAGCTTGCGCTCGATCACCCTATCGTCCATGTACAGCATGAACTGCTTTATATCCCAGACCTCCGTCATGGCAGCCGTTTTCTTGCTGATCGTTTGCTTGTAGAGCGCGGCCGCCTCTTCGGCGGTAAGCTGGTAGCGCGAGGCCACGCGGTAAAGACGTGTGATGTCATCGCCCTGCCACCAGGCGAAGATGCCGTTGACATCCGGGGCCGTGATGCGCACGCGTTTTTCCAGCGCGTCCCAGGTCACCTTGTAGCACCCGTCTCCCAGAATGGCCGTATCTATCTCCGTGGTATAGTCCAGCTCCGAGCAGTTATTCTGCTCATACACCATGTAGATGAGGTCCTCCGCCTGTTTGGCCATATCCTGTTGGGGCGGGCCCTTGGATTGCTTCGCTCCGCCCGCAATGACGAGGGGAAAAGCGCTCGCAATGACATCACAGGCAAAATTCAACTCGTTCATCAGGTAGCTGGTGACCTTGTCCACGGCGATCTTCACGTAGTTAAAGACCAGCTGGCGGTAGCGCGAGCGTTCCGACCACTGAGAGCCGTTGTAGAAATCCAGGTTGGACCTGTAGGCGCTCAGCCGTGCGCGGTCCATCTGGTCCAAAGTCTTAATATCAAAATCCATGTCAAATCACCCTGTCATAGCATGTAAAAATGTCATTGTGAGACGCCCGCTCCCTTATTTGTAATTGCGAGGCCGCCGCAGCGGCCGCGGCAATCTTTCCTAATCCGTCATTGCGCCCAGCGCCGGAGCTATCTTTCTCCTCCTGGCCCTCCTTCGCATTATCAGCGCCCTCTGCACCGTTCGGATGCTCACGCCGAAGGCCTTCGCTACGTCGCGCACGCCCCTGGCGCGCCGCATCCTTTTCATCGCCGCAGTCCTCAACTTCAGGCGGGCCCTTTGCGTCCCCCGTGGTACATCCTGCGCGCACACAGCCAGAGGGCAGGTCAGGCAGCGCGGGCTGAATTCGCAGCCGGTGTCAGGTCCATGTGAATCTTCTCCTGGTAAAATCGGTTCATTTCCCATAATGGAGTTGATGATATGGGATACATACGACCCCCGTATATGGAAAGTTGTCGCTTTTTGTTCGTGGAATACTTACTTTTGAAATAATTGGCCTCGCTGTCATTGCGACAAACGACTGCAATTCGTCATTTGTATTCTGCCGTAGCGTCCACAGTAACCGCATACAGTCCAAAAGTACCTGTTTCCCGCTATGCCACTGAGTAGCTTGACAAATATTTCAACTATGGTATACTGCCTTAAATATTGGCATTGACCTTACATATTTATTGCTCGTATCCTTAGCGCGTACACGTTGTCCCTAATTGGCGCACATCAATTGGATTCCTTAATTGGTAGTAACAATATATAGAGGAGACGCAATGACAAAACCAGCAGTATGGAAATTCTTCGCTTCAATCATGGCGGCGATGATGATTGTGGCGCTGGGCGCGGGTGTGATTGCACCGGCACGTGCAATAGCACTCTCTGGTATCACACCTGTCTACGTGAATGAGGTTACGGGGAACAATGCCAATGACGGTAGCTCACCTGTGTACGTCAGCGGTGCCGTGGGTCCCAAGGCGACCGTTACGGCAGGTATATCAGCCGTAAGTCCCGGCGGAACAGTCAACGTGGCGGCCGGGACGTATATAGAATCTAATATTTTGGTGAGTAATGGGATTACCATACAGGGTACCGGAGCGACCAGGGATGATGTTGTTGTCGCGCCCGCGGCCGAAGACGGAAACGCAGACAATGCGTTTCTCAACAGCGCGCAGAACGGTTTCGTGATCGCGGCGCATGATGTCACCATCAAGAACCTTACTATCAACGGCAGAGGAAATCCTGCCCTCACGGCCGGCAAGAACAACTTCCGCGCGGGCATTGTTACCTTGGATACTGGCGGCGCATGGAACAATCTCCATGTGGACAACATATATATAAAATATCCCTATCGCCGGGGCATCTCGGTATTCCCGCGAAGCGTCTATGGAACTATAGTCCAGAACTCGACGGTGGAATACGTAGCGTTTAACCATGGCATGTACATAGGCGGGCAAAGCCAGGTGCTAAACAACACCGTCAGGCATTGCTTCCAGGGTATAGTACAGGACCCCGATGCCTCAACAACCAATACGGATCTGATCAAGGCTAACGGTAATACGCTGACCCAGATCAGCAACTTCCCCGGAGTCTGGGGTTATCCTGATGGCCAACCACGGGCAATTCAGCCCAATCCCACCGGTCCTGCAAGGACATTCGAGGTAAAGAACAATATCATCGACGACATCGGATCCGTTGGCCTTGTAGGTACCGTCGGCATCTACACGCGCTGGGCTGATGCCAACTCCATTTTAGACAACAATACGATCACTCTGACCTCGGGGACATCGTGGGACACCCCCGGAGTCTCGCAGTCCGTGGGCATGCTCCTGGGTTGGTCATATGCTAACGGGTTCATGGCCAGCAACAACCACGTTAACTCTTCCGGCTACGGCATGGGCGTCATGGTGTTCGGCAGCGGCACTGTCGCCAAGCCCATGCTGCTGGAAGGCAATACCATCATAGGTACGAGCAGCACCCGCATTACTCAAGGCGACGGTACGGGCATTTATATCGCTAACCAGTACCTGTTTGCCTCCGACAAAAACGAGTCCTACGTCATCATCCGCAATGGCAACGCCATCAGCGGCTTTGTCCGAGGGATCGACATTGAGAAGGTAGTATCAACAGATACGTATCCTCTAACCGTGGTCGTGAATAACAACTCTATTACAGGTAATACAACAGGAATAGATGCATCGACCTTGACCACGGCCATAGACGCCACTAACAACTGGTGGGGCAGCAACACCGGACCCGGTCCGGTTGGCCCGGGCACAGGTGACAAGGTTACAGTTAACGTCACCTTCAGCCCTTGGACAATCCACAACGCGCCTATTCCAGTGCCGTCCCCTGCCGGCACTATCACTGTGGCCTCCAGCGCAGGTACCCTCGACATGGCTACAGACGCTCCCGTCAGTAGTTTCCCAACGACGGGCCTTCCGCCACTGGCGGAAATGCCCTACGGCGTCATAAGCTTCACGGTCAGCAACCTGACCCCCGGAGCCACTGTTACCATGACCTTCACCCTTCCCACAGTTCCGCCTGCCAACCTGCAGTTCTGGAAATATATCAATGGCGCATGGGTTGACTGCTCTTCACTACTCAGCGGTGTAGCCGACGGCAATAACACGGTCTTTGTCACCATCACGGACGGTGGCTTGGGCGACCAGGATGGCCTGGCCAATGGAGTTATAGTTGACCCGTGTGCCTTCGTTTACCCTTCGATACCAATGATGTTCTACCAACAATCACATGGCGCATCCATGCCAGCCGTAACAACTCCGCAGGCGCCAGTGTCACTTCCCAGTGTCATAGTTCAAAGCGCCAGCCTCTCAGCAAACACAGTTTCGCCGGGTTCGCCTGTCACAGTGACCGCCGATATAACCAACAAGAGCACTGTTAACGGCATCAAAAAGGTCACGCTGTATGTAAATGGGCAGGTGGAATCAACACAGGGTATAACGGTAAATAGCGGCGGTTCCTCGAAATTGACCTTCAGCGTGTCGCGTAACGAACCAGGCACGTATAGTATCTATGTCGACGGTGTACCTGCTGGCAGCCTTACCGTTAGCGGGGGGCCGCCAGGTGAAGCACTTATCTTTGCAGGCTTTATCGCATTCATTGCCCTTATCCTAGGCCTGATGGTTTTCTATGCGCGCAGACAGCGTACTGGCTAAAACTTATCCGCTAAATATTCTCCGGCTATTAAGAGGGGCTCCGGGTTGCTGGAGTCACTCTTGATTTACCGATCTGTCCAGTCTGCTATCGTACTTTATTTAAGGATACAGCAATAGACCTCCTCGGCCAGACCCGCCAGAATACCTAAATTTCGCGCTGTCATGCCACTTAACAGCCTTACGGTAGGGGTCTTGCCGGTGACCCCTACCGATTCATCATCTTCCAATTAGCAAGGTCACAAATCAAGGCTCTATCTCTCTATACACGGCTTAAACTACGGGGGCATATTGACTATGTTGAGGGAATGTCATAATAATGCCACACCAAAGCGTATAAGATGTGTCTATTGACCAGACGAAATGGGGTGTGTTATCATAGTAACCAACATCATAATGCCAACAAGAATATCAGGGGGGGGGTAATGACAAGAACAGCAGTATGGAAATTCTTCGCAGCGGTGATGGCCGCACTAATGATTGTGGCGCTGGGAGCGGGCGTTATTACACCGGGCCCGGCCAGGGCGGCCACCATCAATGTGCCAGCTGACTACGCCACCATACAGGCGGCCATCAACGCGGCCGCGTCAGGCGACACCATCCAGGTGGCGGCTGGCACCTACAACGAGCAGCTCCTCATCCAGAAGAGCCTGACCATCATCGGCGCGGGCAAGGCGACCACCACCATAGGCTCGCCGGCCACACCGCACGCGGGAACGGTGGTGCAGGGTGCCAATACCTGGGACTACATCGTGGCGGCCTACCCGGCCGCGGGCACCATCAGCGTGCGCATCGAGGGCTTTACCATCAACGGCAACGGACGCAATAAAACGGCGGGCACCTTCGCCATCGCGGGAGTCTTCTTCCGCGACGTGGCGGGCGCCACTTCCGGCCTGTTCAATTGCGCCATCTTGGGCTTCCCGGCCACACCTGATTACGAGTGTTTCGGCATCAAGATTTACGGCGCGTCTTCGCTTGCTGTCACGAGCAACACGCTGACCAGCTACACGCGCGACGCCATCGGCGCCGGCGGCGGGGTGGGCGGCAACCCGGCCGTGACCATCAGCAACAACACCTGCACCGGCTCGGCCCTGCCGCTCAACGGCATCTCCCTGCTGGACGGTGCCACGGGTACCATCAGCGGCAATACCATCACGGGACACACGCGCTCGGCCCCGTGGGCGGCCGTGGGCATAATTGTCGATACCGCCAGCGGCATCATCATCAGCGGCAACACGGTTGATACCTGCTTTTACGGCATCGGCGCATGGAACTGCTCGGGCACCGTCATCACGGGCAACACCCTTCGCTACAACGTGAACCGACATATAATATTATCCAACAGTACCAACGGCACCGTATCCTCCAACACCATCACCGGCACGGCGGGCGCCACGGAGGATGTGGCTATCTTTCTCACCAACAACAGCACTGGGAACCTAATCGGCGGGACGACATCAGCGGCCGGCAACACTATAACCCTGGGCAAGACCGGCAGCTGGGCCGCGCCCCCGCTGCTGTACGTGATTCACTTAGATAATAATATGGGGGCCGGCAGCAACACCATCCGCTACAACAACATCACCGGCGGCAAGCGCGCTATACAGGTGGACACCGGCAATACCGGCACCACCACCATCTCCAACAACACCATCCAGGGCTAGGATGAAACGGGCGTCGTTCCCGGCTTCGGCATCAGCTTCAACGGCGGCAGCGGCGTGGTAACCAATAACACGCTGACCAACACCGTACGGCCTTTTGAGTGCCAGAACCCGACAAATAATGTCACCGTGACCGGCAATACCATCAATGGCTCGGTTTATTCGGGCATCAATATAGGCGCCGCATCCGGCACCAAGCTGATCAACAACAACGTCATTTATAATATGGGTACCGATCAGAACGGGATCACTTTGCAGAACAATGTTGCCGGCACCATCATCGACGGCAATGAGATTTACGGTGCACGCATCGGCATACAAACTGGTTCGGGGACGACAGGCACGCAGATAACCAATAACAAGATACACGACAACATCTGGGGCGCCATACTTGTTAATGAAGCCATCACAATTCTCACTGGCAACTCCATCCACAACAACCCGCGCGGCATCGAGGTGGCGACCACGTCTTTCGCTGCGCATTACAACAGCTTTTACGCCAATGACTACGGCGCCATGTTCCTCTATTCCGGCAACGGCACGTACAATGTCACCAATAACTGGTGGGGCGCCAATGACGGGCCCAATATAGACGGTGCCGGCACCACGGGAAATGGCCAGCCCATCATCACCAACGCGTTCACCGGCCTGGTCTACAACCCCTGGCTAAAGCTTAACCTCAGCGCCAACCCGGACAGCATAGCTGCGGGCGGCGGCGCGACCTCGGCCATCAGGGCTGACATGACCATGAATTCGGATAACCTTACCTCCGGAGGCTTCGTGCCAGACGGGACTCAGATCGTCTTCACCACCACCTCCGGTTCCATCGGCAGCCTGACCACCACCAAGACCACGGCCAGCGGCATAGCTACGGCCACACTGACCTCAGCCGTCGCACCGGGCACGGCCACCGTGACCGCCGCAGCGCCTGGCGACGCAATATACACCACCAGGAGTTTGACCGTCGCATTCACAGGTAGCGCTCCGGTACCGGTTAACACACCGGGCGGGACCGTTACGGTCGGCGCCAGCACAGGCAGCCTTGGCGCGGTTAGCAACACGGCTATTATTCCACCCGGTTTGCCTCCCACGGTTGACATGCCTTATGGCGTTATTAGTTTCACTGTAAGCGATTTGGCTCCGGGCACCACGGTCACTATGACCTTCATCCTTCCCACAGTTCCGCCTGCCAACCTGCAGTTCTGGAAATATATCAATGGCGCATGGGTTGACTGCTCTTCACTACTCAGCGGTGTAGCCGACGGCAATAACACGGTCTTTGTCACCATCACGGACGGTGGCTTGGGCGACCAGGATGGCCTGGCCAATGGAGTTATAGTTGACCCGTGTGCCTTCGTTTACCCTTCGATACCAATGATGTTCTACCAACAATCACATGGCGCATCCATGCCAGCCGTAACAACTCCGCAGGCGCCAGTGTCACTTCCCAGTGTCATAGTTCAAAGCGCCAGCCTCTCAGCAAACACAGTTTCGCCGGGTTCGCCTGTCACAGTGACCGCCGATATAACCAACAAGAGCACTGTTAACGGCATCAAAAAGGTCACGCTGTATGTAAATGGGCAGGTGGAATCAACACAGGGTATAACGGTAAATAGCGGCGGTTCCTCGAAATTGACCTTCAGCGTGTCGCGTAACGAACCAGGCACGTATAGTATCTATGTCGACGGTGTACCTGCTGGCAGCCTTACCGTTAGCGGGGGGCCGCCAGGTGAAGCACTTATCTTTGCAGGCTTTATCGCATTCATTGCCCTTATCCTAGGCCTGATGGTTTTCTATGCGCGCAGACAGCGCAGCGTTTAAAGCCATAGCCAGATAAATAAGGAAAGGCCGCTGCCGTTTGGTAGCGGCCTTTCCTTGGCGCTAATGTTATTGAAGGCAGCTATGATTGGTCTCTCCTGCCTATACCGGGACTGGCATGGTGTAAAGACGGATTTTCAACCAGCCTGAAAAGGATAGCTCGTTCCGCAACATGTGCACTCGCATCCGTTAATAAGGTGATATTTTCACTGAACATCAACACAGTTATTCACTGCGTTGACAGAACTGAGTATATTCTATACTCTTGTAAGCGTAGACGATAGCAGGTAATAATCGTTTACATCAAGAACCAAATTAGCGGGGGTGAATATTGTCTGCGCAAATAAAAGTGGATAAAGACTATACCCTTGTAAAGCAGATCATGCAAGCTGCATACATATTCGAAAAAGTGAGGGAGCGGGAGCTTCTGCCCTTAAACCTGTCAGTTACAGAAGCGGACATCCTCTTCCGTGTAAAAGCCTTGGGTAAGAATGTAACAGGGGCCAAAATCTACAGGAAGCTCATGATCCAGCAGCATGCACTGTACGTCACACTCAAAAGCATGGAAAAAAGGGGCCTGCTTAAAAGGACCTTGAATCCGGAGTGCAAGAACCAAATCCTCATCACCCTGACTAACAAGGGCGAAAATACCCTTAGGCAAGTCATGACTCTGGAAGGCACAACACACGTACTTTCAAGGCTAAGCTCCGGGCAGAAGAGCCGGCTCCAAGCGATGCTGACAGAGATCAAAGAAGCAGGCAAGGAAGAGATCTACCTTCGAGCCAATGTGATACTCTGGCCTTAACTTATAATGCGGAATAGTGGCTGCCAAGTATTCATGGTTTAGATAGCACAGTTGCATCTTGCACAGATTTAAGCGAGCACCGTAACAAAGGTGATAGAGTAGATACTATCCTGTCCAAATCGTTCTAACTATTTGGAGTATAACACTGTAATCGGCATTTTTTATATTATTGTATGTTTCAATATATTCTCTGTCGTAATCTGTCACAACACAGAGGTCACCAGTATTGGGTTTCATATCCATACTTACGATCAATAGGTCACCCCTTTTTATAGTATATTTATAGCACAGGTCAGTCGATGCTATAACAGCTACAATTTTAACACCCCAAACTGAGTTGCAATTCTTGCTGATGAATATGTAGTCTTTGGCGATTTTTCTAATTAGGCTCTCATATACTGGAATGATTTGGGGTGACGCTGCGTCGAAGTCAGAGCAGCTAACACCAGGTAAGTTGGCAGTTAATACAACTTCATGCTTGGTATTTTTATTAAAATCATATATGCCCGTATTCTCCAGACGATATAAATACAGTAACGCCTTACGCGACAACCGTCTCTCCCCACTCTCAATACGACTGACAAGTGAGATAGATACACCAAATCCCTTGGCAAGTTCTGCCATTGACAAGCCGAATCGTTTTCTAATTCGCTTAATAACATCAGGATGATTTGTATCAGTAATATTTAATTTCTCCTTGAGGTCGTTCATAGATATATCTTTACCAGGATAATCAGGGTCTCTATCTATCTTACGCAAGGATTCTAACAATTTGCGAGGATCGGTCGTCTTTCCTGCTTTCCGCGCTTTCTGTGCCTGTTGTGCCATTTTTAATAGAACATTACGGTCTACTTTGAACACCTCTGATAACTTGATTATGTTGTCCGAGTCAGGTACGACTTTACCCAGTTCATATCTGCATAAACTTGACGTGTTAATCCCTGTATTATCTGATACTTCACGAAATGTAAGATTCGCGTCGCGTCGCAGCTTCCTTAATACCATGCCAAATTCGCCAGCCATTTATCAACCACACCTCCTGACTTTACCCCACATTTAGCAGCACCGGCACGTAAAACTTTTCATAACAATCCCCTATAAAAAAGTAATTGCGTCATTGTATGCTCTTTCTTTTCCTTCTTTGCTCGCATGCCTTCTCATCTTTACACATAAAACTGGTTTCCACTGATGCCGTATAGATACTTCCCTTTAAGATTCCCCATTCCCCTATGTTTGTCAGAAAAGGCACAAGGTCTTCATCATATGTACCTTGTTTGCAACACATAGCGCA
>Ga0247841_10002851_pt1 | contig 33308 bp, 34 predicted proteins | sample LaCruzMarch2015__2_FD_192410 | JGI IMG/M metagenome (GOLD analysis project Ga0247841, IMG submission 192410) | Freshwater microbial communities from meromictic Lake La Cruz, Castile-La Mancha, Spain - LaCruzMarch2015_18m | ecosystem: Environmental > Aquatic > Freshwater > Lake | place: Spain...
AGATGCGGGCGCAAAAAGTCAGGGATTTTTTGAATTTTTGTAAATACGAGGTATCATATTGCCGCTCAATGTGATATATGCGTTTCATGCGAAACATTGTGAAGCCCGAGCCCCTCTCACAAAACGGCCTCTTCGACACGGAGAAGTTTGGCTGGTGGCACACCCAGCTCGCCCCCGAGGCTTTCCGCAGGCTGAGCAACGGGATGGAGGGTTTGTTCCGCTCCAGCATTTTGAAACTGATGCCGGCAGTCGAAGTCGGGGAGGCGTTCGATCCGCAGATCGGTCGCCCCACCAAGGAACTTCACGCCATGTGCGGGTTGCTGTTGCTGGGCGAGTTCCGCAACTGGACCGTGGAGCAAACAGCCGACGCTTGGTGTTTCGATGCCTCCGTGCAGTTTGCGCTCAACCTTCCTCGGGACAACCAGCACATTTGTGATCGCACGGTGGACAGCTACCGGCAATTGCTGCGGGAAAACGAAACGGCGCAGGGGATCTTCGAGAAGGTGACGGCCGAGATTATCCGGGAGCTGGGGCTCGCCATCAACAAGCAGCGGCTCGACAGCACGCACCTCTTCAGTGACATGGCGCGGTTTGGCCGCCTGAAGCTTCTGGCCGTGACGGCGAAACGCTTTCTCACGCAGCTCAAACGCCATGATCCAGAGAGCTACGAAGCCCTGCCCGAGGATTTGAGGGAACGCTACGCGACAAGCGAAAGCCGACTGTTTGGAATGGGGTCAAAAAGCAAGCGGCCCTATGGGGAGGCGATCCAAGAAGTGGCGACGGACATCGCGGATCTTATCGCCCGCTTTGGGGAGAACGAGAAGATGAACGGGCGACCGAGCTTCCTGGCACTCGCGCGCGTGTTTTCCGAACACTGCGAAGTGACGGTGACGGAGATGGCCGTGGTGCTCCCGAAGGCAAGCGACGAGAACGGGCAGAGCGCACGGGTCATGCAAAACCCCTCGGATTTGGATGCGGGCTATGACGGGCACAAAGGCCCCGGATACCAGGTGCAAATCTCCCAAGCTTATGACACCGGGGAAGAGGGTGCGGGAATCATTGTCGGGTGCGTGCCCCAGAGCGCGGCAGAGAGTGACAGCGCGTCATTGGAGCCGGTTTACGAACAGCAGAAACGCATGGGAACGCTGCCGGAGAAATTACTCGCCGACACGGCCTATGGCAGCCAGGCCCATGTGGAAATGAGCGCGGAGATCGGCATCCAATTAGTATCGCCCGCCGGGGGAAGAGCAGAGAAGGCGGACGTCGAAACCCAGTGCGTCGCGGCAGGGATCCCAACTGAGGGAAATCCACTCGCGGCGCAGGAAGCCAGGAAGGCCGCTTTGAATCAACGGCGTGCCGAGCAAGAAACTGCGGAATGGAAACAGGAATACGCGAAGCGAAGCGGTGTGGAAGGAGTGCATGAGGCATTGGATCGCATCACGGGAATCAAGGATCTCAATGTCCGAGGAATCCAAGCCGTGGCGATGGCGGTGTTTTTCAAAGTGACGGGGTGGAATATCTGCGCAGCTGCCAAGATCGCGCTCAAGAGGCGCAAAAAGGCCGAAAAGGAGGCCTCGCTGAAGAGAAATGCGGGCAGGTCAGCGACGATGCGCCGCCAACCCGATGATTTAAGCCGCCGTCAGACCTCCGCGCTGCTCCCACCGCGTTTTTCGCGACGTCAGCGCGAAAAAATCCACGGCGTCAGCCGAATCGGGCGAAACCGAATTTTTGTTTTTGCGCCAGCATCTTAATAGGCTAGTCGCGCTGAGGGCAAGGGTTTCGGAAACAAGGGCGACCGGGGCGTCCGGCCCGGCTTTGATGATCTCGAGAAAACCAATGACGGCGCGGAAAGCATAGGAACCCGGGATCATGGCAACGACACCCGGAAACGCAAATGCCGAGATCGGAGCACGAAACCAACCTGCAAAAATGGCTGCGAGAAACCCGGCGGCCATCGCGCCGATCAAGGATCCAGTGACGATATCGATGCCGTGGTGGAGGCAGAAAGTGCGAGTCGTATGGCTGGCAGCACCGCAAAGAATTCCCACCCATGCGAGGCGCCATGGAACGTTGAAAAGGAACAGGTAGCCGAGGGCGGCCAGTGCGGAAAATACGGCATCCTCGGCCAGGGGGAGGAGCGTGGAATCCTCCGGAACCGGGATGGCGACACCAGTGACGAACGTGGCCACAAAAAGCCCGACGGCGATCGACAGGGTGAGCAGCGTTGCGAAACCCAAACGTGAAAGGCCAAGCGTCATGTGGTTTTTAATCATGTCCTGCACACAGTTCACGAGCGGCACCCCGGGGACGATGATCATCCCTACCGCGAGGAAGCAAAGGGTTGGCTGGTCGCTCCAGTTCAAGAGCGAGGCGAGGCCGGCGAGGATTCCGCTGACGGTCGCGCCTAGGAATGCCGAGAGAAAAACATTCCCGCCGCGCCGCCCCATCTCCAGGCGCAGCCACGTGCCCACGGCCGCCGCGCCGAACGCGACACCAAACGTGCTCCAATCTCCCCCAAACAAACGGCTGAGGCTCGCCGCAGTGAGGCTGAGAGCTGCGACGACCATCCACGTTTTATAGATTGGCGGTTGCTTCTCGATCTCGTTGAGTCGCGTCCGAATTTTTGCCGTATCGGTCAAACCAGCCTCAACATCCGCCAGCAGGGTCTTCGCGGCCGCGACCGACGCCATGTTGACCCCGATCGTTGGGATTCGGTTTCCTGATTTTGTGCGAAACTCGTTTTGGCACGAGAGCGTGACGAGCAGGGATTCCCACGTGATCACAAGATGGGCCTCGCAGCCGAAGGCGTCGGCGAAGCGCTTCACCGACCTCTCGACCTCCTCGGTATCCGCATTGCTTTCGAAGAGGATGCGCCCGAGGTTCAGCGCGAGATGCGAGACCTCTTCGAGGGAAACCGTGGCGGGAGCCATGCACGGAGTCATCTCAGACGCCAAGACCGGGAACAATACAATTTCACGTTGGCCTGCAGCCCTGGCCGACGAGGTGCGTTCGCTAAACTAACCCCGCCGCCTTCCAATCAACCCCGCGCATGTCGCCGGTATCCAAAAACTTTTGGTGCATCGCGAATGCCGCGCTCAACGTGGCCGGCGTCTGGCCTTTCGTCGTGCTGTCGAAGTAGCCATGGAGCTCGGCGCGGAAATCCGGGTGCGCACATTGGTCCACGATCAAGCGAGCGCGCTCGTGCGGGGTTTTGCAGCGGAGATCGGCGACGCCATTCTCGGTGACAATCACCTGGACGGAGTGCTCGCTGTGGTCCATGTGACTGACCCAAGGAACGACCGGGCTGATTTTTCCGCCCTTCGCAAGGGATGGGCAAGTAAAGATCGAGATGTAGCCATTGCGGGTAAAATCCCCCGAACCTCCAATGCCATTCATCATGCTCGATCCCATGACGTGCGTGGAATTCACATTCCCCGAGAGATCGACCTCGATGGCCGTATTGATCGTGATGATGCCGAGGCGGCGAACGATCTCCGGGTTGTTCGTGATCTCCTGCGGGCGAAGGCAGATATGCTTCTTGAAGAACTCCAGATCGGCGTAAATCTCCTCGAGGACCGCTGGACTGACGGTGAGCGATGTGCCGGTGACAAACTTGCATTTCCCCTTCTTGATGAGGTCGATCACAGAGTCTTGAATGACCTCTGAAAACATCTCAAATGCCGGGATGTCGTCGTTCTCGCCAAGGGCCGCGAGGACCGCGTTGGCGATGTTCCCCACGCCGGATTGTAGAGGGAGAAATTCTTTCGGGATCCGGCCAGCGCGAATCTCGGAGGCGAGAAACTCAGCGACATTCTGACCGATCATCTGCGTTGTTTTGTCGGCCGGGTCAAATGGGGAGACTTCATCCGGAAGGTCGGTCTCGACAATGCCGGCGATCTTGGCCGGATCGACTTGAATGTAGGGCGTTCCGATCCGCGACGAGCAATCCGAAAGCGGGATCGGCTGCCGGTGTGGCGGGTCTTTTGGCTCGTAGATATCGTGAAGGCCGCGGAGAGCCGCGGGATGGCGGCGGTTGAGCTCGACAAGGATTTTGTCGGCCACTCCGCAGAATGTCGGTGTCGCACCCACCGATGTTGTGGGAACGATCTGGCCATCCGGCGTGACGTCGCAGGCCTCGACAATCGCCCAATTGAATTTTCCGAGGAAGCCGTAGCGGACTTGCTGCGGGAGAGTCGAGAGGTGCATGTCGAAGAAACGCGTCCGCCCGGCATTGATGGCTGCGCGGAGGTGTTTGTTCGACTGGTAGGGGGTGCGCCATGAGATGGCGTCAGCGAGGGCGAGGGCCCCGTCGAGCGACTGGCCGGTCGAGGCACCGGTTACCACGCCGACTTGGAGCGGGCGACCGGCCTCGTGCTCGGCAATGGCTCGCTTCGCGAGAGCGCTGGGAATCGCCTTGGCGGCGCCCGCTGGCGTGAACCCGCTGAATCCGATCGTGTCGTTGTCTTGGATCATCGCGGCGGCTTCGTCGGCCGTGATAAACTTTTCTTGGAATGTCATGTGTTGTTTTTTCGGTTGTTTGAACTTGGCAAGCGGTCAGTTAATCTCAATTAGCTTCTCGACACTTTGATGTGGGACAAGGAATTCGCGGTTCGAGGGGTCGAGGATCCGCAAATTCCCCTTCAGATCGAGACCGACAAAATGCCCGGAGGCGACGCCGCCGTCGGAGAGTTCGATGTGGACTGGGGCCGGCTGGGTCCATCGGGCATTCAGCTGCCGGATCGCTGATTCCTGTCCGCCTGTGGACATCTCCAGATGCGCATCGGCGAGGGCATCCAATGTTCGCACGACCAATTCTTCGAGGTCCGGGAGATTGCTTATCTCGCGGGCGAGGCTGGTCGAGATCGACTCCAATGACGGATCAAGTTCCCACGGGGAGTTCGTTACGTTGAGGCCGAAGCCAACAATCATCGATTCGGGAGCCGATTGTTCGATTAAGAGTCCGCCGAGCTTCTTTTTGCCTTTCATCAGGTCGTTCGGCCAACGAAGCCGTGCACCTGCAACCTGAATGTCCTCGAGCATTCGGACGAGATGGCAGCCGACCATCAGAGAAAATCCGGCCCATTTTTTCGGTCCGCCCTCAGCGGGCAGGATCGCCGAAATCCAAAGACCGCCACGGTCTGAGACGAACACCCGCCCGAACCGCCCGCGTCCAGATCTCTGGAGGTCGGCACGAACGGCGCTCCACGGGTGAAGCTCGCGGGCTAGGTCGTTGGTGGAATCCGCTTCGGCGTAGTGGAAAACCCGCCAGCCCGCATTGCCGATGCCATTGGCGACGTTCATGCCACGGGCGTTCCCGAGGTATCGCTGCCGGCTTTATGCCTTCGTCGAATACCGCATCTCATAGTCGAAGAGTTCGCCGCTTTCGAAGAAGCGGTTGAGCTCGATGGCCGCATTCTCGGGGCTGTCGGAGGCATGGGCGATATTGACCATCACATCGACGCCAAAGTCTCCGCGAATCGTGCCCTTGGCCGCCTTTTTGGAATCCGTCGGCCCGATAATGTCGCGAACGCGATCCACGGCATTGTCACCGGCGAGGGCGAGGGCGATCACCGGAGTCGATTGCATGAACGTTTCCACTTCGGGGAAAAATGGCTTGGACGCAATGTGCGCGTAGTGTTCCCGGAGGATCGACGCGCTGGCTCGGAACATTTTGCAGCCGCGGATCTGGAATCCTGCCCCTTCAAAGCGTTTGATGACTTCGCCGGTTTTGCGTCCCGATACGCAGTCGGGCTTCAGGAGAATAAGAGTCGTTTGCATGAGGGCGGAAATTTACCGTTCTTTTTGACGAGGGGAAGAAGAATCCATCGGGGCCGAGCGGTCGCGGATTTCGGGAAACGCGAAAGCACAGAAAAATTCTTCTGCCAAAACTCGGCGCATGCGCTCTAGTTTACCGACATGAACCTTCGAAACCCATCCCTTCTCCGAAACGCGGCGTTGTTTTGCGGACGCTGGCAGGGGAGTGCATCGAGCGAAATGATGGACGTTTTCAATCCCTACGACCGCTCACCGGTCGGGGCCGTGCCGGTGCTCCGGGTCGAGGAGGTGCGGGCGGCGATCGAGTTTGCTGCGGCGGCGATGAGGGGCTGGCAGGCCAAGTCCGCACTCGATCGCTCGCGGGTGCTCCGGCGGTGGTTCGATCTCCTGATCGAGAATGCCGACGATCTCGCTGCGATTCTGACCTCCGAGCAAGGCAAGCCTCTGGCTGAATCGAAAGGTGAGATCCTCTACGGAGCATCGTATGTGGAGTGGTATGCCGAGGAGGCCAAGCGGACTGGTGGAGACATCATCCCCGCACCGTCCGGGGATCGCCGGCTTCTGGTCTTGAAAGAACCAGTTGGCGTTTGCGCGGCGATCACGCCGTGGAACTTTCCCAATGCGATGATCACGCGGAAGCTGGCCCCGGCCCTCGCTGCCGGGTGCGCGATGTTGATCAAGCCCGCCTCCCAGACCCCGTTGTCCGCCTTGGCCCTCGCCTTTCTAGCCGAGGAGGCCGGAGTGCCGCCGGGGTTGGTGAGTGTGGTAACGGGCGACGCTCGTCTGGTTGGTGGGGAGTTGTGCCGTCACCCCCTCGTGCGCAAGCTGACCTTTACCGGATCGACAGAGACGGGCAAAGTCCTGCTCCGGCAGTGTGCGGACACCGTGAAGAAGGTGACGATGGAACTCGGGGGAAATGCGCCATTCATCGTATTTGGCGATGCCGATCTCGACGCGGCGGTTGAGGGATGCCTTGTCTCAAAATTTCGAAATGCCGGGCAGACGTGTGTGTGCGCGAATCGGATCTTTGTTCACGAATCAGTCCTTGATCCGTTCGTCAAAAAGCTAGTCGCCGCCGTGAACGCGCTGGTGGTCGGTGACGGGATGGCGGGCGGAGTGAATCAAGGTCCTCTCATTGACGAGAAGGCGGTGTCCAAAGTCGAGGTCCTCGTCAATGAAGCACGCCAGAAAGGCGCTGAGGTGGCCTGTGGAGGCAAGCGCCACGCCCTTGGCGGGACATTTTTTGAACCCACTGTTCTCAAATGCTGCTCGGCTGAGATGACGCTGGCCAAGGAGGAGATCTTCGGCCCGGTGGCACCGATCTTTTCATTTGGATCCGAGGAGGACGTCGTTCAGGCCGCGAATTCCTCAAACGTGGGGCTCGCTGGCTATTTCTATACGCGCGATCTGGGTCGTGCATGGCGCGTGGCGTCCGCACTTGAGTGTGGCATGGTCGGGATCAATACTGGCATGATTTCCAATGCGATGGCCCCGTTCGGCGGGATCAAGGAGTCTGGAATGGGACGCGAGGGATCGAAATACGGGCTCGAGGAGTATCTGACGGTCAAATACGTTTGTATGGCCTTCTGAGGCCGTTCACGAAATGTGCCGCAGGAAGCGGAAGAAATACGGGCTCAGGCTGCCGCCGAACCGAGGATTGATTTCGAGGAGATACGGGCGGCCATCGGCGACCTTGTAATTGACGCAGCAGAGCCCCTCGAAGCCGATGAATTTTAGAATCGAGGCAAACGTCTCCAAGTAAGGGCACCCGCAAACGGCCGTGTAGAGAGACTGGTCGCGGCCCTTGATCGGTGTGTCGGTGGGGAACGTGTAGCGAATGTTTAGCGAACAGACGATGCGGCAGTCTTTGAAGAGGATATGGGTGGCATATTCGTGACGACCATTCACGAATCGTTGGGTGAAGTAGTCGGGATCCCCGATTTCTTTGGCGTGGGCCTCGTATTGAGACTCGTCGAATATGATCCTGCTGTTCGCTCCCCATTCGTCGGTCCGGCGTTTTAGAATATATGGATAATCCAACCTCCCGCCCATTGCCGGGATCAAGTCGGCATACCCGTTTTTGCTGAGGGTTTCGTTGAAAAGAATTTTATCGTCACAGAACCGGATGCTCCGGGTTTCAGGAATCGGGATGCCGCTCTGGGGGACTAGTTGCCGCACCGTATCCAGAAATCTCAGATCGCGCATGGTCAGGGGCACGACGAGATCGAAGTCGCCGAATTTCTCGGGAGACAATTCTCCGAAATGAATCTCATGGTGGGTCTTGGCAAAACCCGCCATCAGCGGAATCCTCCATTCGGGCCGTTCGGAAAAGAGCACCTTCAGCGGCCTTCGCGAAAAGAGGCGGGAATCCAGCGAGTGAAATGTCGTGAATAGCTTGTTCCCGATTCGCGCTTGGAGGTGCGCGGCATGGTCACCACTGGCGTTCAATGAGGCATCGTGTTGAGGCAGTGTTAAGGGGGGGAGCGACACAACGCAATACGGGAATCCAGCGCGGCGCGAGGGGCGATCGCTTCAAGCTTTGTTGCATTCGAGGCGATGGGGACAATCGTGTCGTGGCAATTTCTCTTGTCAGCAAGGCGCGCGGGAAACAGATTCGTCTCCCGCGCATATGCCAAATACGATTTTGATTGGTGCCCAATGGGGCGATGAAGGAAAAGGCAAGATTATCGATTTTCTTACCGACGAGGCGGACATTGTTGTGCGCAGCCAAGGCGGGAACAATGCTGGTCACACGATTGTCATTGGCGGAGAAAAGTATGTTCTCCACCTGATTCCCTCCGGAATTTTGCGACGTTCGAAGACCTGTGTGATCGGCAATGGTGTCGTGTTGGACCCCGTCGCGCTTGTCGCCGAGATCGAAGGACTCCGCAAACGCGGTGTGAAGGTCGGCAAGAATTTGCTGATCAGCGACGCCGCCCACATTGTTTTGCCCTACCACCGCGCGCTGGATGAGCAACGCGAGGTGCTCAAGGGTCGCAACAAAATTGGCACGACGAAGCGCGGGATCGGTCCCGCCTATGGCGACAAAGCGGCCCGCACTGGAATCCGCATGAGCGACCTCGTCCGTCCGGAGGTCTTCAAAGAAAAGCTCGCTCTCCGTATTCGGGAAAACAACGCCGTTCTCAAGAGCCTTGGTGCTCCCGCTCTCAACGGGAAGAAAATCCTCGCAGATTCGTTGGCGGCCGCAGAGGTCCTTCGCCCGTTTGTCACGAATACCGTCGTTTATCTTCATAAGGAAATGCAGGCGAGGAAGAGCCTGCTCTTCGAGGGCGCACAGGGCACGTTTTTGGATATCGATCATGGCACGTATCCGTTCGTCACCAGCTCGAACACCACGTCAGGTGGCGCGTGCACAGGGAGTGGAGTCCCACCAAACCGCATCGACCGAGTCATCGGTGTGATGAAGGCCTACACGACCCGCGTTGGCGAGGGGCCGCTGCCGTCGGAAGACAAGGGAATCACAGATGCTCTTCACGCGATGGGCCGGGAGTTCGGTGCCACGACTGGGCGGCCGCGTCGGTGCGGATGGTTTGATGCGGTGGCCACGCGCTTCGCGGCGATGGTCAATGGAATCGACGAACTGGCGATCACGAATCTCGACGGTCTCGATGGCATCGAGTCGATCCGCGTTTGCACCGCTTACCGGCTGGATGGAAAGAAGACCACGTCGCTCCCGACCGACCCTGCCTCGCTGGCGCGTTGTCAGCCAATTTTTACCGAGTTTCCCGGATGGATGTCCTCCACGGAGCACGCGACAAAGTTTTCCGAACTCCCGGTGCTTGCACGCGATTACGTGAAGTCGATTTCCGAGCTCACGGGTGCGAAGCTCTCGATCGTCAGTGTTGGGCCCGGACGTTCTCAGACGATCCGCCTTTAAACTCGTGAGCGAGATCCCATGCCATGTCGCTGTCATCATGGACGGCAACGGAAGGTGGGCACAGCAACGCGGGCTCCCGCGTCTGGCCGGTCATGAGCAAGGATCAAAATCGATTCGTGCTTGCGTCGAGGGGTGCATGGAGTCCGGTGTGAAATTTCTCACCCTGTATGCGTTCTCTTCCGAGAACTGGAAGCGTCCGGCTGCCGAGGTGAACGGCTTGATGTTTCTCCTCGAGCGTTTTCTGAACGAGAAGAAGGACGAGATGCTCCGCGAGGGCGTTCGTCTGCGGGCGATCGGGAACCTCGATCAATTGCCCTCGCGATGCCTTCAGAAGCTGGACGAGGTCCGAACCGCCACGGCCGCCAATACAAGACTTCAGGTGATCCTCGCGCTGAGTTACAGCGGGAGGTCGGAGATCATCGATGCGGTGCGTTCGGTCGCGCGCGATGCGGCCGCCGGGTTGCTGACCGAGGGGGAGATTACCCCGGAGCTTTTCTCGGACAGGCTCTCGACTGCTGGCATTCCCGATCCCGATCTCCTGATCCGCACTTCTGGCGAGATGCGGATCTCAAATTTCCTCCTCTGGCAGCTGAGCTACACAGAGATTCACGTGACCAAGAAGCTCTGGCCGGATTTTGGCAAAGCGGACTTTCTTGAGGCGTTGAGCGATTATGCCGGCCGGCAGAGGCGCTTCGGTGGCGTTTAACGAGGAGGCCCCTTCAGTGCGGCTGGAGATTTCCCATGTGGCGCTGCAGGATGTCGGAAAGGGCCTGCGACTCCACCAGCTCCAAGAGCGCGGAATTCACATGGAGTCGTAGCGGGCTTCCGATCGCGAGTGCAAATCCGTAATTCTGTGTCAGGAAGATCGGGCCGACTTCGGTAATCGGAAGCTGCGGGTGGTCGAAATCATACATTTGGAGGACCGGTGCATCGTCTACAATGGCCGCCGCCTTCCCGTCCAAGATGGCTGCCACCGCCGCGTCGAGATCGGCGACAAGGAGAGTTGTGACTTCTTTTTCGCGAAGGTAATCTGCGCCGCTGCTCCCGGTCACGGCTGCTACGGTTTTTCCCGGGAGATCCTGCGGTCCGGAGATTTTTGCTGTGAGTTTTTCGACCGTCATCGCGCTCGTAATGCTAGAGGTCACATACGCCACGGTGAGGAGGCCAAGGATGGTCCAGACCACCATCACGAGTCGGCCGAGCACTCCGGGGGAATCCCTTGTAAACGGATTTGCCGGTCAGGGCGAGCGACACGACGTAGTAAAACGACTCCGCCATTCCCTCCCGACGAGTCTTGGGAAATTCCGGATTGTGCCGCCGCTCGAAGAGAAAGACCGCAACGGTCAGCAAGACAACGGCGCCGACGACATACCAGAACACCTCAAGGCGGGTAATTTCGGCCAAGTCGGACCAGATCCTTCCGACAGAATGAGGGCGTGCCTCAGGGATCATGATTTGAAGCCCTGAGCGGAAGAATGGTTGCGAGAACTCCACCTCTGCGAGGCGCGCCCGGGTAATGCCTGTGTTTCCCACGAGCACGTCGATCTCTCCTGCGGCGACTGCCGCCAGGCCGGTGTCGACCGAAGGAAACGGCTGGTAAGAAAATGTCCAAGTATTGGCTGCGGCGATTTTCTCCCAGATCTCGACCGCGGCCCCGAGTGGGGGGCCGGGCTCGTTCCATTTGACGAAAGGTGGCTCGCCCGCGACGCCGACCCGCAGGGGCTCGGACGCGACGACCTGCGCTGCGGCAAGCGCGACAGCGAGGGCGATCCACCTCACCATTTGCGAACCCGCGAGAGCCAGAAGACGCCAATAGCCGAACCCACCGCGAGGATATTGATCAGGAAGAATGGCCAGTTCTCGCCCTCCATCGGCATGGGGAGCCGGACGTTCATGGAGAAAATTCCCACGACGAGATTTGCCAACATGATGGCAATCGTCCAGATCGTGAACTTCTTGATCAGAATGTTGAGATTGTTGCTGACGATGGACGCCCGGGCATCCATGAGCCCGGCGATGACCTGAGCGTAGATCTCCGAACGTCGTAAGCCTTGTTGGTTTTCAATGGTCAGATCGTCCAAGATGCCCGCTTGGTCGTGGTCAAATCCGAGCTTAGAGGCGCAAACCTTCATCTTATCGAAGAGGGCGCCGTTCGAGCTGATCGAGTTGAGGATGTAAACGAGGCTCTTCTCGAGTGCGAACATGTTCAACAAGTAGCGGTTCTCCATGGAGGTGATGATCCGACGTTCGAGCGAGTCGGAGAGCATGTTGATGGCTTTCAAATGGCCTTCAAAGTGGTAGATGCTCTGGTAGAGCAGCCGCAGGATGACGTCCTGGATTGAGTAGACGCGGAATGGGACGCGGCCTTCGAAAAGTGGGGCGTCGTCGGGCATGACGACGACGAGATAGTCTTCGTAAATGAAGATGCCCGTCGACGTCAGCTTGAGGAGAAAATTGTCGTCTGCGCAGAAACTCTTCGGACGCTTGAAGATGATCGCAGCATGGTCACTCTCGAATTCGAGACGCGAGAGTTCGTCCGGGTCGAGCGATGATTGGAGCGTGTGGTAATCGATATTATGGAGCTCGAGCAGGTCGGCCTCATCGTCGATCGTCGGCGCGTTGTAAACGATCACCTGAGCCGAGGCGATTTCACACGGCAGGAGCGCTCCGGCCTCCTCATCAATGCGATACCCGAGCCGCTGACCGCCTGCGCGTGGCTGCGGAATCTCCACCGGAATCTCGTCGATGTTCGACATGGACTGGGACGATGGCTCAGGCACCGGGGCAAGTCGAATACTCTCGTTGGAAAAAACGCATTTCCGGACTATTCCCAAAGACGGTCCAAGCCCCTCCGGATGCTTGCGAACAAAACATCGATCTCCTTCCGCGTGATGATCAATGGCGGAGACATCGCGATGAGGTCCCGGATCCCGCGCACGATCGCGCCCTCTTCGCGGACGAGATTCGATGCGCGCAGACCGAGCGTGTTGGGCAGATGGGATGTGCCGGGGTGGGGAACGAGTTCCAGTGCCCCGATGAGCGCTGTGCCTCGAATTTCTGCGATGGCAGGATGATCCGCAAAGGCCCGGAGTTTTTCCTGAAAATATGGCCCGACATCGTCCCGGACGGACGGAATCAGTTGAAGCTGCTCGATTGTTTCGAGGTTGGCCAGTGCGGCTGCCGCGCAGCTCGGGTGCCCGGAATACGTGTAGCCGTGCGCAAAATATCCGCCATCGAAGAGCGTCTCGCTGATCTCGTCGCTCAGCATCGTGGCGCCGAGCGGGAGGTAGCCACTCGTCAGGCCCTTTGCCAGCGTGAGGATGTCGGGGTCGAGGTCCCAGAGCGTGCTGGCAAACCAATCGCCCAAGCGTCCGAAGGCCGTGATCACCTCGTCGGCCACAAAGAGAATGTCGTTCTTCCTCAGGAGTTCGCGGAGTTCGCCGAGGTAACCGGGCGGGGGGGGGATCACGCCGCCGGCACCTTGAACAGGCTCGACAAACATCGCAGCAATAGAATCCGCCCCCTCGTGAGCGATGATGCGTGCGGTCTCTTCGAGGCACCACTTGCCATAGGCCTCGGGATTGAGAGGTGACTTCACTCCGTAGGGATGCGGGCCCGGAACATGGAGAAACCCTTCCAGCGGGAGATCGAAGGGTTCGTAGCAATTCGGCAGTCCGGTCATGCTCGATGTCGCCAAAGTTACCCCATGGTAGGCAAATGTGCGCGACAGGATTTTATACTTCCCGGATTTCCCACGGAGCTTGTGAAATGCCCGAATGGCTTTGAGGGCGGTCTCGTTGGATTCCGAGCCGGAGTTCGAAAAAATCGTCCGGTTCAGCCGTGCCGGGGCGCGGCGAGCGAGGAACTCGGCTACGAGAATTGGGGCCTCGGTCGTCGAATTGAAAAACGAGGGGTAATAGGGAAGTGTTTCCATCTGCCGATGGACGGCCTCGACGATCGCGGTGCAATTGTAGCCGACATTGACGCACCAGAGCCCAGCCAAGCCGTCCAGGAGGCGACGTCCTTCCTGATCTTCCAAGAAGCACCCATCGCCCTTTACGATGATGTGCGTGCCCGGTCCGTGCATGTCTCGGTGGTGCGTGAACGGGTGGAGATGATGCGCGCGGTCGAGGTCGCGCAACTCGGCAACAGATAACGGGGCACTCATGGTGAAAAATCTACACTGGCGAGACTGGAAACTCCAGTGCTTAAGCAGGAGCGGTTCCAGCTCTCGACTTGTCGGCGTCCCGTTTATCGGTAGTATCCACACGGTCAATCCACTCCTCGCGCTCCATGCCATCCCTTCGTCTCTTTATCTCTCTGCTCGCCATCAGTTCGCTCGTCAGCGGCTGCACACAATATGCCAGCGTGGCCGAGCGTCGACCGGTTTTTCATGCAGGCTCGACGCGAAACGCGGAGATCTTGTCGGTCGAGCAGCGGATTGCCGCGGTGCGGAAGCTCGAACGTCGAGACCCGCTGGCCGCTATCGGAAAATACTTGGAAGCCGCGAAGGACGCCGCCGAGACCCTTGGTCGCGATCCGAAGAACGAAGTCGCGCGGCAGGCCTACAACTACGCGCTGGCACGAGTTTTTTCCACGATTCGGAGCGCAAAGATCGACCCGTGGACGATGCCATTGGTCGTCCCGACGAGCCATGGGGAAATCACACTGACCCACCGCCCCGATTCCCGGAAGGCGTGGAACCCCGCGCTCTACACGTTTACCCCGGCTGATCAGTTTGATGTGAAGGGATCGTATGTCTCGAAGCGCACTAGCAAGGACGGGATCGGAGCTCCGCTGGTCGCGATCGGGAAGGATGTGAATACCACGATAGACGAGAACTTCTTTCTTCCTCGGACCTACTACGGAGTGACCGCCATCGCCCGGTTTGCAGGGAGCCGGTGCACGATTTCTTTCGAGGATCCGCTCGCGACAGAGACGACGAATATGGACGGGAAGGTCTTTCCCCTTGCCGGCGATTTTACGGTTCCGCTGGCTGTCATGCTGGCGAGCACGAATCCCAAGGCATTCGAGCTCTCGCGGATGCTCCGCCCACAGAAATACGCGGAGACAGCGCGCATCGCGCGCCTCCAGCCCTACGATCCTAACAAGACGGTCGTGCTGGTCATTCACGGACTCATGGACACTCCGGCGACATGGACGCCAATGCTGAACGCGCTCCGCGGGGATGAGCGGATTCGCGAGAAATATCAGTTTTGGTTTTACAGCTACCCGAGCGGCTATCCGTATCCGCAGTCCGCTGCGATCCTCCGCCGACAGCTCGATGCGATTGAGAAAAAATTTCCGCTCCGCAAGCCGATGGTCGTCATCGGTCATAGCATGGGTGGGTGCATCAGTCGCGTGCTGATGACCGACTCGCGCGACAAGCTTTGGATGGACATTCTCGGCGAGCCGCCTGAGAAAACCCGGTTATCGTCGGAATCGAAAGCCCTTTTAGAGGATATGCTCATCTTCCGCCATCGGCCTGAGATCGGGCGGGTGATCTTCATCTCGGCACCGCTCCGCGGAAGTGACCTTGCTGTGAATCCGCTCGGTCGCATCGGGGCCGCACTCATCCAGACTCCGATCACTCTTTTGAAGGCCGGGAATGAAGCGCTGAAGTATATCAAAATGGAAGGCGACTCCCTTAAGCTCAAGCGGATGCCGAACAGCGTAGACACGCTGGCACCAAACAATCGCTTCGTCGTGGCACTCAACAAAATTCCCCTCGTGCCCGGCATTGCCTACCACACGATCATGGGAGACCGTGGGAAGGGCGGAAACAAAGATCGCACCAAGCCAATGCACTCGGACGGCGTCGTGCCCTATTGGAGCAGCCACATGGCAGGGGCGCAGAGTGAGCTGGTCGTGCCGTCGAATCATGGCGCGCATCAAAACGCGGAGGCAATTGCTGAGGTTCGGCGAATCTTGCTCCAGCACGCGGGCAATTGATGTTTGAGAAGGATGCCGCTGGCATGAGCTATCCGACCATCATGGCCCTTGCGCTTTTTCCGATCTCGCTGCTCGGGGCGGGGAGTCCCGGGTTCCTGCCGACGGTTGAGGATCTCAAAAAGCCGCCTGGCCCAGCTCCCGAGGGGATGGTCTGGGTGCCTGGGGGGGAGTTTTCGATGGGGGCGGACGGATCGGTGAACGGCACATCGATGTGCTCACCCAACACGGTGGCCGACACGCGGCCGATTCACCGGGTTTTTGTCGATGGATTCTGGATGGATGCCACGGAGGTGACCAACGCGCAGTTCGCCAAGTTTGTCGACGCGACGGGATACGTGACGATCGCCGAGATCGCGCCGACGAAAGAACAATTCCCCACGGCACCTCCGGAGAACCTCGTTGCAGGTTCTGTCGTCTTCATGCCGGCCAAAGGCCCAGTTCCTCTGAGCAACCACCTTCGCTGGTGGACCTATGTCCCGGGAGCGAGTTGGCGGCATCCCGAAGGCCCCGGGACCAGTATTGAGGGACGCGAGAATTTTCCCGTTGTCCATATCGCCTATGCCGACGCGATCGCTTACGCCAAGTGGGCCGGAAAGCGGCTGCCGACCGAGGCGGAATGGGAGTTTGCGGACCGCGGCGGCCTCGTCGGGAAGCTCTTCCCGTGGGGCGACGAATTCCGTCCGGAGGGGAAATTTCTGGCGAATACCTATCAGGGACCCTTCCCCGTAAAAGACTCCGGCGAAGATGGGTTCGTCGGGCCCGCGCCGGTGAAGTCGTTCCCTCCCAATCCCTATGGCCTCTACGATATGTCGGGCAACGTCTGGGAATGGGCGAGCGATTGGTATCGGGCGGATACCTATGCCTCACGCGCGGCCGGGGTGACAAAAAATCCGAATGGACCAGAATCATCTTTTGATCCCTCCGAGCCCGGAGTGGCCAAGCGTGTGCAGCGGGGCGGATCGTTTCTCTGCACCGACCAATACTGCACTCGCTACATGGCGGGCACACGTGGGAAGGGCGAACCTGACACCGGAACAAACCATGCCGGGTTCCGCTGCGTTCAAGCGCCGTAGCGTCTATTGCCCCGTATCCCGGCGGGCGCGAAGGACTGGGGTGGACGATGATCCGAGCAGGGTGAGGATTCCGCCCGCGTCGATGGAAAAACTTTCCGTGTTTCCAAGGGCTCGATTGAAGCGAGATTCCTGATCCATCAGCTCTGGTGAGCCGGCGCGGCGAGTCGAGCGAAGGCGATCGAACTGAACATTCGATCCGGTGACGACCACATTTCCATTGAAGCGGTTCACACCCGTATTGCCGCCGACGGTTCCGTCGGCGAGGAACTCGATGAGAACACTTGATCCATTCAGGACCGGGCTGCCCGCAATCTCAGTGACGATCCACTTCGACGGGACCAATGGGATTTCGGATTTTGCAGACACAATGGAAAGGGCGAGGACGGCAAGCGTAGATGCGATTCGAGCAAACATTCTCATGGCCGAGCTTAGCGAAAGATCGCACCGGCTGCAAGAATCGGGTGGGGGAGACGGGCGTCATCAGCTAGCGTCTGCCAATGGACGACTACGAACGGGTGGCTGCGATGATTCGTTACCTTGATGAGCACCAAGGCGATCAACCCTCCTTGAGCGATCTTGCCGAGGGATCTGGCTTGAGCGCGTCGTACCTTCACCGCCTGTTTCGACGCTGGGCTGGAGTCACGCCGAAAGATTTTCTGCAGTGCCTCACGGTCGAAGTGGCGAAATCCCGATTGAGGGAATCCGCACCCGTGCTCGAGGCCTCGATTGATGCCGGGCTTTCCGGTCCTGGCCGGCTCCACGACCATTTTGTTTCCCTCGAGGCCGCCACGCCGGGGGAGTTCAAGAGTGGAGGACGCGGTTTGATGATCCGATGGGGATTGGCGAAAAGTCCGTTCGGGCGTTGTAGTTTGGGATGGAATCCTCGTGGTGTTTGCCATCTGGCATTTCATGACAGGGAGCCGGATTCGAACGAGATCTGCGCGGGTTGGCCTCATGCTCAGTGGGAGCGCGATGATCGCGGGGCACTGGCACTAGCAGGCAAGATTTTTTCGCCGTCCTCTTCCCGAAATCCGCTTCAGGCCTTCGTCGGCGGCACGCCGTTTCAGCTTAAAGTCTGGCGGGCTCTTCTTCGGATCCCCGAAGGCTGCGTGGCCAGTTACACAGCGCTCGCATCGGCGGTGGGCTCACCGAATGCGCATCGAGCCGTCGGGACGGCGTGCGGATCGAATGCTGTGGCGTATCTCATCCCCTGTCATCGGGTGATCCGCCAAACTGGAGCTGTGGAGGGCTACCGTTGGGGAGCTGCTCGCAAGCAGGCAATCCTCGCGCGCGAATTCGCTCGCTCCAGGGGTCAGAATCCCACCGGGCCACTGGCGTAGTTCACCGGCTGCCGAGAAATCCTGTCGATGCGAATTTCCATCGAGGAAAACTGGACGGAGGCTGACATCGTGGCGACCGATGTGTCTGCCGCGTCGTGGCCGACACCGACCCGAATAAACCCGTGTTGCGGTGCGAGGCGAGTGGCATCGTAATACCACCAGTGCCCACCAAGCCAGACCTCGAAAATCGCGTGAAAATCCGGCTGCAGAAGCCCGTAGGCATAGGTGCTCACGTAGCGGGCAGGGATCCCCATGGCCCGGCAGAATGTCACGCCGAGGTGGGCGAAGTCGCGACAGACCCCAGCGCTGAGGTTCAGGCATTCGACGGCACTCGTGTGGGCGTCAGTAATGCCCGGCACGTAATCGATCCGCGTGTAGATCCAATTGCAGATGCCCGCGACCCGTTCGTGCCCGGGCGCGAGTTCTCCAAATTCCTTCACGGCCAGCCGGACAAGTTTGTCGGATTCGCAGTAGCGGCTCGGATAAAGATATCGCACGACTTCTGGAGGGAGGTCGATGAGCGGTGATTCCGGAAGATCCGGGCGCTCGATCTCCGGTCCGATATCCCGCTCGACCTCGGCCTCGTAGAAGATCTCCAGTTCGCCGCATTTTGCAGCAAGGCCGTGGAGCCGCGTCATTCCCTCAGGGACTTCCTTTTCCCGGAACGTATCGCCGGCGGAATTTCGGCTGCTCTCGCAGAGCACTCTCTGGCTGGGACTCTTCGCAGCCGCCACATTGAGCAAGATCCAGCCATCTTGCTCGAGGATGTAACAGAGATGGGTCCGAATCGAAAACCGGTGCGTGATGGATGGGTTGGTCAGCAAAGCGCGATCACACTACACGGCCACTCCGGAGATGCTTGAAAAATTTCCGTGGCGAACGGTTGCAATTGTTCCGAAAATTCGAAATAACCCCGTCGGGTTGAAGACGACGGCTGACTACATCGCTTCGGGGTTTGAAAAGATCGGGAGAGATCTGGAGTTTCTCATGCTCTGTTTGCAGGAGGTTCTCTGTGAGCTCGGCGAGGCCGAGGTCGCCGCCCGGCTGCCGTGGATCGGGACAGGTGAGGGGAGACCGAAAGGATTCGAGCAAGCCTGTTCCATTGCCTTCCAACTCTTGAACATGGTCGAGGAGAGTGCGTCGACGCGGACGCGCCGGATGCGCGAGATCGCAAGCGGGCTGGCGGACGAGCCGGGCCTCTGGGGACAAAAGCTTGCGAGTCTCCGAGATGCCGGAAAGTCGGCTGAGGAGATCGGGGCCTCGCTCCACGAGATTCGCATCGAACCGGTCCTGACGGCACATCCGACCGAGGCCAAACGGTCGGCCGTGCTCGAACAACATCGCGCGATTTACCGCCTGTTCACCGCGATGGAGGACGATCAGCTCACGCCTAGCCAGAAGGAAGCCTACCGCGACGAGATCAAGGTTGTGCTCGAGCGGCTCTGGCGCACGGGCGAGATCCTCCTGGAGAAGCCCGATATCGCGACGGAGCGCCGGGGTGTTCTTTTCTATTTTCGCCAAGTTTTTCCAAGGGCCTTGGAGCGGCTCGACGAACGTCTGCGCCATGCTTGGAAGGCGACGGGCTTCGACCCTCGTCTTCTCGAAAATCCTCAGGTCTGGCCGAAGATTCGATTTGGGACTTGGGTCGGAGGCGATCGCGACGGGCACCCGTTGGTGACGGCCGATGTAACGGCCCAAACGCTGAAGGAACTTCGCCTCGATGCGCTCTTGGTGATGCGGGGCCAACTCGAAGCCCTCGCGGCCAAGCTTCCTCTGTCCAGCAATTTTCAGGATCCGCCTCCCTCCTTGGAACGCACGCTGGTCGAGCTCTGGTCCGAGAATCCGGGACTGGCCGAGGCCCTGTCGCGTCAGCATTCCGACGAGCCGTGGCGTCAGTTTGTTTTGCTCCTACAGGCCAAGCTGCCCCTTGACGCCGGGGAGGGGGAGGATTTTGCGTTAAAGGAAACAGAGATCCGGTATCGGAGCCCTCTCGATCTGGACGAGCATCTCGCGCAACTCGCGGAGTCGCTTCATGCCGTGGGGGCCGGGCGGTTGGCAGATACGGCGGTCTTGCCCGTGCGGCGCGCGCTCGACGTTTTCGGATTCCATCTGGCCGCGCTCGATATCCGCCAGAACAGTCGATTTCACGATCTCGCCATGGATCAATTGCTCGCTGCAAGTGGCGCGCAGGATTTTGCATTTTCCGAGTGGAGCGAGGAGAAGCGGTTGGAATTCTTAAATCTCGAGCTGGCATCTCCGCGTCCCTTTCTCGGAAGCGGCGCTCCAGTTGGCAACGAGGCCGATGCTGTCTTGTCCTGCTACCGCGTGCTTCGGAGCCACATCGAGCAGCACGGGCGGGAGGGGGTCGGCTCGCTGATTGTCAGCATGACGAAGCGGTTATCAGACCTCCTCGTTGTCTACATCTTAGCCCGCGAGGCGGGCCTTGCTGGTTGGACTCCGGAAGGACTCATCTCGGAGCTCCCGGTCGTTCCGCTTTTTGAAACGCTGTCTGACCTCGATCACGGTCCTCAAATCGTCCGGGATTTCCTCGCCAACCCGGTCACCGTTCGGAGCCTGGCGCACCAGACCAGCCAGCGGATGCAGGTTCTTTCAAAACGCCAGGCGCGCCCGGTCCAGCAGGTGATGATCGGCTACAGCGATAGCAATAAAGATTGCGGGATTTTTGCGAGCCAATGGGCGCTGCACCAATCGCAATCGGCGCTGGCGAAGGCTGGGAATGATGCCGGAGTGAAGATTCGATTTTTTCATGGACGTGGAGGAACGATCAGCCGTGGTGCTGGCCCGACGCACCGGTTCCTCGATGCCCTGCCTCCGGGTTCGGTGCAGGGAGATCTCCGGCTCACCGAACAGGGAGAGACAATTCCGCAGAAATACGCCCACCTTGTCTCAGCGGTTTACAATCTCGAGCTTCTCCAAGCCGGAGTCGCTGGCGTTTCGTTGCTCGAACGCTCGCACGACAACGATGACGAGTTTCGCTCGGTCTGCGAGACCCTGTCGGCGTCAAGCCGCGATGCCTACGTCGCACTAATCAGCCACCCGGATTTCATGACCTATTATGCGCAGGCCACGCCGATCGATGCGCTCGAGACAAGCCGGATCGGATCCCGGCCCGCGCGGCGAACCGGGCAGCGAACGCTCGCCGACCTCCGGGCGATCCCGTGGGTTTTTAGTTGGAATCAAAGCCGCCACTATCTTCCCGGGTGGTTTGGCGTTGGGTCGGCATTGGAGGGATTATCTTCCACGGATCCCGCAAATTTCCAAAAGCTGCGCCAATCGCTGAAGGCGTCGCCATTTCTTTACTACGTCCTCACGAATGTGGAGACGAACCTCGCCAGTGCCGACCGCGAGATGATCAACCTCTATGCTGGTCTGGTTGCGGAGGATTCGGTGCGCGAACAGATGTTGGGATTGATCCTCGGAGAATTCGATCGGACGCAGGCGATGATGAGTGAAGTTTTTGGCGGTTCGCTGGAGAAGCGCCGACCACGAATGCTCAAGACGCTCGGCCTGCGAGATGCGGCCTTGAGGTCGCTGCATGTGCATCAGACGGAAGTTCTGAGCCGTTGGCGTGCCGCGCGCGCGGGGGGCTCTTCGGATGCCGACCGCCTTCTGCCGCAGGTTTTGCTGAGCATCAATGCGATCGCGAGCGGGCTTCGGACGACCGGGTGATCGAAGTTCGGGCGGTGTGACATTTTCTGGTGCGGGCGGCTCAGGATGTGGCAGGGTGGGGGCTTCTATGACGAACGATTGGAAATCCACGACTTTGACCCTCGGGCACTCGCCCGATCCTGACGATGCCTTTATGTTTTACGCCATGGCCGAGGGAAAGATCGACCTTGGCGGATATCGTTTCGAGCACATTCTCCAAGATATCCAAACGCTCAACGAGCGGGCGACGCGCAGCGAATTGCATATAACGGCCGTGTCGATTCACGCCTTGGCCCACCTGTTGGACCGCTACGTGCCATTGCCGAGCGGCGCGAGCATGGGGGATGGCTACGGGCCGATGTTCATTACGACCGATACCACCGGCGCCTCGTTGTCTACGGACGACGAGCGGCGGGACTGGTTGCGAGGGCGTCTCATTGCCGTGCCGGGAAAAATGACCAGCGCGTATCTCGCCGCGCAGATTTATTTGGGCGCAGACTTTCGGCATGTCGTTGTCCCGTTCGATGAGATCTTTGATGCGGTGAAGTCCGGACGCGCCGATGTCGGTCTCATCATTCACGAGGGCCAGCTCACCTACGCGCGGGATGGTTTCGCTTTGGTTCGTGATCTTGGGGCCTGGTGGAAAGAATCAACCGGCTTACCTCTCCCGCTTGGCGGAAATGTCGTGCGGAGGGATATTCCTCCGGATGTGAGGACCGAGCTCTCCGGCATCCTCCGGGAAAGCATTCGCTATGGACTCGAACATCGCCGTCCCGCGGTCGAGCACAGCATGGCCCACGCACGTGGAATGGATATCCCCTTGGCCGATGAATTCATCGGGATGTATGTGAACGATTTCACGCTCGACTACGGCGAGACCGGCCGGGCGGCGATTCGGAAATTTCTTGGCGAGGCCGCGCGATTAGGCTTAGTGCCTCCGGTCAACGACTTGGAGTTTGTGGACTAGGAGTCTGCGGCTGGCGGGCGGCTTGGGCGGCGTTTTTTCCGAGCTTGCCGGTGAGGAATTCGTTGGCAGGGTCGATCTGGAGGGCTCTTTGCCAGTAGAGGACGGCTTCTGCGATCTTGCCGAGTTTCTCGTAGGTGTCGCCGATGTGATCCCACACGATGGGGTCCGGCGTTTCAAGAGCCGCAGCGGCGCTGAGCAGGTGGGTGAGCGCTTCTTCATATTGGCCCTTGCGAAACAAAACCCAGCCGAGACTGTCGAGGTAGGATCCGTTGCCGGGATCGAGCTTCAGCGCGCGGCGGATGAGCTTTTCAGCTTCATCGAGGTTTTCGTTCCGATCAGCCCACATGTAGCCGAGGTAGTTGCAAGCCTTCGCGGATCCTGCGGGATCGAGTTGAATCGACTGAAGAAAGATCTGGCTGGCCTTCGCGATCCGCCCGGCCTTTTCCGCAGCGACTCCGTAGGTGAAGTAAAACTCCGCGTCGAGGAGGTCGGGCCGGGATACCCCTGCTTGAACAACGACTTCCTCAAACGCTTTCATTGCACCTTCGTGTTCGTTCTTTTCGCTCAGGGCGACGGCCCGATACATCGTGAACTCGACGCTCTCCGGGAAAGCTTTCTCCGCTTCAAGCGAGAAGTCCAATGCACTCTTCGGATCATTCGTGAGGAAGCTCAGGCGGATGACGTCTTCGTAGCGGCGTGGGGTCGGATCGGCGATGAGCAGGGATTGACGAAACTTCGACAAGGCGCGAGGGAGGTCACCCGATTCCCAATAAATCTTTCCCAATAGGTCGTAGGATCGGAGGTCCAACGGGTTGGACTTGATATTGTCTTCGAGGAGCGTGATGGCCTCGGACGGGTTGCCGGATTGGAGAAGGCATGCGGCGAGGCGCTCGCGGACACCTTCCAAGCCAGGCTTAAGGTCGAGGGCTCTTGTGTAGAGGTCCACTGCGCGATCGATGCGGCCAAAGACGACAAAATAGTCGCCCGCCCGCGAGAGCGTGTGCGCATCGGGCTCCGAGCGGACGGCCCGCTCGAGGAATTCGGTGATCGCTGCGGTTTCGGCAGGGGACATTTTCCCGTTCCCTCCTGCCTCCCGGAGGCGGAGGTCGGCGAGCCTGAGCCAGAATTCCGAGGAGGCCGAATTCCGCTTGAGCGCCCGTTGAAAAATCCCATCGGATTTCGCGGGGTCAGCCGTCACGCGGTAGATTTCCCACAAGGCCTCATAGCTGCTCGCGTCATCCGGGGCGGCTGTCAGAGCTTGGAAGGCATACTTTTCTGCCAATTCGGGTTTTTGCAGCTGCCGGAGGTAGATCGTGGCGAGAGCAAGAGCCGGGCCGGTGTTTTTCGGGCTGGCTTTGGCCGCGTCTTTCAGGACGGCGATAGCATCGGTCGTCTCGCCGCGTCGAAGATATTGGTGCGCGCTATCCACGGCGAGGTCCGAGAATCCCGGGTCGAGCTCAAGAACCCGTCGTTTCGTTTCAAGCGCCTTGTCCGGCCCTTCGCTTTCTTCCTCGATCAGTGCTTGAAGGTAGAGGGCCATCGCATCGGCCGCCCGGTCGGATTCCTGCGACAGGCGCAAGGGTTGCGGGGAGGAGAATTCCTCCAGGGGAATGCTGTCAGCCTCACTAGCCCGTGCGAGGGACGGAAGCAAGGTTTGCCCCGGAAGCGCGACCGATAGAATCAACACCGCCACCGTTTTCATGGATGTGATTCGAAAATAGCATCGATTTTGGTTTTGCCAAGGCGACATGGGGGATCATGCTTGCTGAGGACAGGGAACATTCGGGATTCCGGTTGCCAAGAAAATGTCATCATGTCATGATGACGTTGTGAGAACAATTATTGATATCCCTGAGAGCCAGCTCAAGGTTTTGGACGCTTATCGGAAATCCCAGAAGATCTCCCGCGCGGCAGCGATTCGGAAGGCGTTGGCGGCTTTCCTTCCTACGGCGAGCGGGGGAGTTCAGGACTTTCGCAACGATCCTGCATTTGGAAGCAGTCGCGCTCACCTCAGGGAGGATTCTGGAGATTTTGTTCGTCGATTAAGGAGTGAATGGGAATGAAGGCCTGCATTGATTCGGATGTTCTGATCGACTACTTCGACGGGGTCGAGGCGGCTGCGAAGGAGTTTTCAAAGTATTCTGCGCTCGTCATCAGTCGCATCACATGGATGGAGGCTTTAATAGGGGCCGACGGCGAAGAGCAGCAACGGATTCGAGAATCATTTATGAGGTCGCTCGGGATCGTCGAGTTGGATGAAGCCATCGGACGGTCGGCGATTTCGCTCCGAAAAGAGCACAGACTGAAGCTTCCAGATGCGATCATCTGGGCCACGTCGCTCAACGCAGGAGCCATGCTTCTCACCCGCAAAACCAAAGATTTTCCGAGGGGCGAAAGGTCTATTCGGTTCCCGTATCGGGTTTGATGCTAGGACCGACGTCGTCTCTTTCCGTTGGGGGAATTGAAATCCTGCGACAAACTTAGGAACGCCGAGGCCTCAGGCGGGATTTCCGCTTATATTTCTTTCCGGTAACTTCTTCCATTGAAATGCCTGCTTTCACCGGGATCCTCGGCATCATTTTTTCGGCCGAAAAGGAGAGGAGTCAACGATGAATCGAGGGCTTCTCGAGGCAGACAGAAAATGCGGCGCGAGACTTGAGCCATTCACGGCGAGCTTCCCAATTCCCGACGGGGCGACGCATTTCGTGATCAAGCCCGGCTTCGATGGGAAGGACAAGGGAACTTTGATCGTTTGGAACCTCAGGATCGAGCTCAACGGCAAAACCGTCGAGGAAAAGCCTCCCACGACCGGGGTTCCTGCAGGGGATGAAGGAATCGAGGGGGAACTGGAGGAAGAGGCAGAGGTGATCCGCCTGACGAATCTCGCTCGGGAGAAAGAGGGAGTGCCGGCTCTGGTCTACAGCGCGGACCTGACGCCGGCGGCTCGTTACCATGCTAATGATATGCGTGAAGATGACTACTTCAACCACGATAGCCATGACCGTAAAGACGAGGGACTCGTGTTCGTTTGCGACACTTTCACACGGATCGCAAAATTTGACCCAGCCCCCTCAGCGGAGAACATCGCGAAGGGTCAAAAAGATGCTCAGGAGGTAGTCGATGCTTGGATGAATTCCCCGGGACACCGAAAGAACATTCTCTCATCGAGCTCGAGGCGGATTGGGGTCGGGAAAGTCGGAGGTGTCTGGGTCCAGAACTTCGGACGGTAAAACCGAGATCAGGATTTTTCAGCCTCACCACGTCCCAGCAACCGGATCCCAGCGGGCGAGGCGGGCTTTCACTTCATCGGGTGAGACATCTTCGACGTGGGTGCATAGTGCCCAGCGGTAGCCGAAGGGATCACAGACCATGGCACTCCGCTCGCCCCACGGGTAGGTGGTTGGTGGCCTAATCACTTGTGCTCCAGCTGCGGTGGCGCGAACGGTGAGAGCGTCACAGTCCTCGATGTAGAGATTGAGGCTCAGTGGGCACCCGCCGACTGTCTGGGGGCTCAGGGCGCCCCAATCGGGTTCTTCGTCACAGAACATCACGATTGAATCGCCGATCATCATCTCTCCATGCATGATTCCGCCGGAGGCGTCTGGCATAACGAATCGCTCAACCGCTCCAAATGCTGCCTTATAAAATTCCAGAGCCTTCGCTGCGCCGCGCAGGTTGAGTGAGGGTGTCAGGGTGCGGTAGCCTTCAGGAACGCCAGGGGTGCTCATAGTGAGGTGATGGTTCTGTGTTGTGGACGAACGGTGCGAAATGAAGCGGCGATTTCTCTGAGAAAGTCAAGGGTGCAACATTCGAAATCCCTTCATTTTTTCGGATAAGTGCTGTGAACTCCAGGAATGCACTTGAGCGATGCGGTGGATTTCATGGACGGGCTTTTAAATCCTGCGGCGGTGGGGGACTACCCGAATGCATTGAACGGGCTCCAATGCGCGAATTCTGGCGGGCTCTCGCGTGTCGGGGCGGCCGTGGATGCGTGTGAAGCGGTGATCAAGGAAGCTGCGGAGTCCGGGGTGGATTTGTTGATTGTTCATCACGGTTTGTTCTGGGGCGGGCTCGACCGCTGGACGGGTGCGACCTATCGGAAGATGCGGATGTTGGTCGAGGCCGACATGGCGGTTTACAGTTCGCACCTGCCGCTGGATCGGCACCCGGAGATCGGGAACAACGCGTTGTTGGCAAAAGCGCTGGGACTTGATCGCGGCGAGCCGTTTTTCTCAACGGGCGGGCAAACCATCGGGCTTCATTTTGTCGAGGAGGTGAGCCGTGAGGTCTTGCGCGGACACCTCGAAAAGGCGGTTGGCGGACCCGTTCATCTGGCGCCCGGTGGCCCTGTGCTGGCGAGGAAGATCGGGATCGTGACCGGCGGAGCCGGGGCCGATGTCGCCAAGGCTGCGGCCGAGGGGGTCGATACTTTCATCACGGGCGAGGGGCCGCATTGGTCGTTTACGGCGGCGGAAGAGCTGGGGGTCAATCTTTTCTACGCAGGGCACTACGCGACCGAGACATTCGGGGTGAAGGCGCTCGCGGAGAAGGTGGCCGGGCGGTTTGCTTTGCCCTGGGTATTCATCGACCATCCGACCGGGCTGTGAGGCGGCGGGAACGTTTTTTTACAGAGTGAACGGAAATGGGCGAAGGCGTATTGGGCGCGTAGGTTCCCGACCGAAAAAGAAAAGGCCGGGCGAGCTCTGAGAGCCCGCCCGGCCTAAACTTGAGCCGGGAGTCCTTACTTGGACATTCCGATGCTGCTCGGAGCCGGTGCGGGTGCTGGTTTGCTTGCGCAAGCCCCGAGGCTAAGAGCGGCTGCTGCGATTGCGGCTACTGCTGCGATTTTGACGAATTTCACGATGATTTTCTCCTCCTTTCTTGGCCTGTTGCCGAGCGGACTTTGACATTTTCCGAACGACTGACAACACTATTTGCAGATCTTTTCACGCGATCACGACCGGCGTACCCGTAGGCACGATATCGAAGAGCGCCGCGATGTCCGCATTCCGCAGCCTGACGCAGCCGTGGCTGGCGGGTGTGCCGATGAGATCTTCTTGGTTGGTTCCATGGAGGTAGATGAACCGTTCGTAGGTATTGGCATTCTGGTCCTCCGTGCCTTCCAGCCAGAGGATTCGGGAGAGGACGTCGTCATGGTCGCCGCCGGGAGTCGCGATCTGGCCGGTTGGTAATCGGCTTTTGAAAATCGACCAAAGGGGCGCATCGGACCCAATTTTCTCCGCGACGCGAAACTTTCCAGTGGGAGTTTTATAGCTTCCGGGCTCGAAGCCGCTGCCGAATATTGAGGTGGAAACCGGCCAAGACTTGACCCGCACGCCGTTACAGAGAAGATCGAGGGTCTGTCCAGAAATGCTGACGTGGATTTCGAACGGGTTCGAATCTGAAGGCGGCTGGTCGTTTTTCATCTCTCCTAATTATGTCCAAATCTTATCGAGTCGCAATCGTCGGGGCATCCGGTGCCGTCGGCGTCGAGATGCTCCGCGTGATGGAGCGCCGCAATTTTCCTGTCGCCAGCCTGCGCTTGCTGGCCTCGCCGCGTTCTGCGGGAAAGTCTCTGGAGTTTCGTGGGGAGGGGCACCTGATCGAGCCATTGGGTTTGAATTCCTTTGAGGGGATCGATGTCGCGCTCTTCAGTGCGGGCTCGGGGATCTCGAGCGAGTTTGCGCCGGTCGCGGTCAAGTCCGGTGCCGTAGTCGTGGACAATTCCTCGGCCTTTCGGATGTCGGACTCGGTTCCGTTGGTCGTGCCTGAGGTGAACGGTGCGGACGTGAAGAACCACCGTGGGATCATCGCGAACCCGAATTGCACGACGGCGATTACCCTGATGGCGTTGCATCCACTCCATCAGAAATTCCGGGTGAAACGGATTTTTGTATCGACCTATCAAGCCGTTTCCGGCGCTGGGGCGAGGGCGATTGATGAGCTCCGCCAGCAGGTGGATGCGGTGGCGAAGGATCTTCGGTTGGAGCGTGAGATTTTCCCGCATCAGATCGCGTTCAACGTGATCCCTCAGGTCGATTCGTTCCTCGAGTCCGGCTATACGAAAGAGGAGATGAAGATGCAGAACGAGGGACGGCGGATCATGCATCTCCCGACATTCAAAGCCTCCGTAACGTGCGTGCGGGTGCCGGTCTACCGGGCGCATTCCGTGGCGGTCAGTGCGGAATTCGAACGTCCGGTCGGGCTGGCTGATGCGGCGGAAGTTTTAAAAGTTGCGCCGGGTCTGAAATATCTGAGCGAGGGCTACCCGATGCCGCTCGACTGCGCGGGGAAGGATGATTGTTTCGTCGGACGGATGCGTCTCGATTGCGCGCTTGAGAACGGGTTGGCCTTCTGGGTTTGCGGGGATCAGTTGCTCAAAGGTGCGGCCTTGAATGCCGTGCAGATCGCCGAGTTGCTCTAACGGTTTTCCCGGCGCGGCAGCGAGGAGATCTGCGCGCTACTTGTCCGGATGGGAGCGGTGGCAAACGACCTTTACCGGTTGGGTCGTCACGAGTCCGCCGGTGATCATTTTATCGATCGTCGGAAGGAAGCGTTGGATATTCTCGTCGCTATCAACAATCTCAATAACAACTGGCAGGTCGGTCGAGAGCTGGAGGATCTTGGCCGTATGCACTTGGCTATTGGCGCCGAACCCCATCGGACTGCGGAGGACGGTTGCCCCGGCGAGGCCGAGCTCGCGGGCCTTGAGGACGAGGGCTTCGTAGAGCGGTTGATGATTCCAACGATCGCTTTCACCGATTAAGATTCTTAGCAGGGTGGCGTCGTCGGGTAGTTTCATAATCTATTTTGGTTGCAGAGCCCCGGCGAGGAGGAGTCCGCCCCAAGTCCCGGCGAGGCAAAGCACAAGCGTCAAGGCAATGTTCGCCAATCCATAGACGACCTCACCATCCGTCAGGAGCGAGATCGTTTGCAGGCTGAATGACGAGTATGTCGTGAAGCCGCCCAGAACGCCGATGGCGACGACTTGCCGGACGAGAGGCGACGTCAGAAAAGCACCGTCCGGTCCTGTCAGCCCGGTGAAGAGTCCGATGATGATGCATCCGGAGACATTCACGATCATGGTCCCCCATGGGAACGATTGGCCGAATGAGTTAGCTATGGCATTTGACAGAAACATCCTCGCGCCAACGCCCAGTGCGCCGCCCGCCATGACTGCCAAGTATGTTTGAAGCACGCCCATGGCTTGTCGCGCTAGGCGTCCTCGAGGCGGTAGAGCATTTCCCCCGCCTTGCGGACGAGGAGGATGCCCTCGTCCTCACGGTTCGCGAATTCCTCGATATTGATCGAGTTGGGATCGCGATATCCGAGGTTAATCTCACGGCAGACGGCCTCTGGAATTCCCGTGGCCAAGGTCACCCGCACGCGGCATTTCTCCACGCCATTCTCGAATGTTCCGACGCCCCGCACATGAGTTGAGTGAGCGAGGACACCCCAAGGAAGACCTTTGAACCGGTCCCATTGCTTCAAAAAATAATCCCGGCAGTGATAGCCGATTTCACGAATGAGGCGGCCGTGGACGACCGAGACCTCGTGGATATGCGGCGCGTAGATGATGAGCTCTCCGCCGTCGGCTACGACCGGCTCAAGTTTATACATGCACTTTCCACCGACCCAGAGCTCATCATACATGAGCGGAGCGCAGGAGAGAACGGTGTGGAATGGGGCCGGCTTGCGAAGAATGTGCAATTCCTGAGAGAGGTCGCTCGCAGCGTCCCACGCGGCCTCTGGAGTGCCAGCGAAGATTCCGGAAAAATGACTACCGCTCACGACAAGGCAGAAACAAAGCTTTTCCATGTCGAGCATCGCCCCGGCGCGGTCGACGACTTTGCGCACCGGCGTCCATTTGTTTCCGATGATCATCGGGTTGGTGATGACCGCCCCGAGCCAGTGGAAAAAATTCAAGATCTCTGGTCCTGCGACGCCCGGGAAGAGGTATTTGTTCCCGCCGGAACATCCGACGACCTCGTGTGGGAAAACCGGGCCGATGATGACAATGCGATCGTAGTTGAACAACCGCTTGTTGATCGCGACCGGGACATCCATCGAAAAGAGCCCGCCGCTCAGGTCCTCGATTTCGGATGCCGGGATGGACCCAAGTCCTCTGAGGGCCTCCGGGTTATCCCACTCGTGATTGAAAAACTGAACCTTCGAAAATGTCGTTGATCGTTCGCCAGCCATGATCCCCAGACGCTCACAGATCGCGTCATCGCTCATCGGCGGATGCGTGCCCAGCGCGACCATCACGTCAAATGCTGCACACTCGGCGGCAACGGTGGCATGGAGCATTCGGAACACGATATCGATTGGCGCAGTCCGCGTCGCGTCCGGCACGATCAGAAGGGCTCTTTTTCCCGACCACTCCGCCTCCGCGCAAACATGGGAGATCAGGCCTTGGACGGCTTCGGGTGACAGGCTGGAATCACTTTGGGCAACTGCTTGGGAAAAATTCATCGTTCAACGGCAAGTAAACACGCGCGATCCGACCGGCGAAAGCGATTTTTCTGTGACCGTTTTGCTTGATGTGGCGGCGAACCTTTCATTTACATTGGTGATGCGATTCCTCCGTGCCTCCGGGCTTATTGTTCTGGCGATGATTCCTCTCGCGTCGCTGGCGGGTGTCTTCAACGAATTGTCCCCGAGCCAGGTCAATTCCATCAAAGCCGGCGAGCAGGTTATCGAGACCGAGGAGATCGAGGGAAAACCATGGCCACGAATCCGGATTTTTCAAAAAATCGAGGCCTCACCCGAGGAAGTGATCGCCGTTTTTTTTGACTACCGTCAGGCGAAATCCTACATCCCGAAGCTTCTGAAGTCCGACGTGTCGAGGACGGTTTCTCCGTGCGTTCTCGAGGTTGATTATGGCGTCGATGTTCCAATGCTCCCGGATGAATTTTACACCGCAAGGAACACGTTGCAGGAGCAAGACGGGGCCTATCGTGTTGAGTGGGTTCTCTTGCGCGCGTTGCAGACTAAAGCCAGCGAGGGAAGCCTCCGCGTCGAGGCCTTCGATGAAGGTTCGATCCTTTGCTACACCAACCTGGTGACCCCGGGCTCCAAGATGGCCGGGCTCCTCCGCATTCCGGCAATGGAACAAATGAAAAACTCTGTGAGGGCCATCGTGACTCAAGTCGAAAAGCAAAAGACGAAGAACCCCGAGGAGCTGGCAAATCAGGTCAAGGCGGTCCGTGCCGCCCTAAAGGCAGAATCCGTGCCCGGTTCGTAGTGCGCGGGGGGCGACTGAAGCTGGCGATGGACAAAACCAGACAAACAACGTAAGCAATGACCAATTCTCAGACTAAGTCTTTACCTAGCTAGAAAAGGTGCGTCCGCTCAATCGCAATTCTCATAAAGGCGATATTTTTTAGCTAACGTCCCCGATCACCTGCTCCCACTTGCTTTTGGAACCAAAGCCTGCTCCGCAGGCGACGTGCCAAAAGTGCCGAAGGCATGGGAGTTAAGTGCATCGGCCCGTTGGGCCTTATTGGCTTTTCAGCAATTGATCGTATTCGGAATGATGTCCAATCCAGATCCAAACCAACCCTTCGGTTCGATCCTTCGCAATAAGTGCATCGGTCTGTTCGGCATTCTTTGACTTGAATGAGGCTTCGCTAAAATCATCACTGCATTTTCTTCCTTGAAAGCAGAAGCTGTTCAGCGAGATCGGAAATCACCCATTCTTCTGCAATAAGTCCATCTCGAAAATGACTGGTTACAACGTCCCGCCATATAATCTCCTTCCCAGAGGCAGGAAAGCCCTTGAATGGCCCTTCTTGCTTTGCTCTGAGTGTCCGCTGCCATGCAACCCGATCCTTTCCCTCAACCAGAATCTCAACATTAACATGCACTTCCGGGAAAGCGCGTTGATATAACTTCAATAGGTCACGAACCAGCTTAGGTCCTCCCGCTACATCTTTATCGGTGAGATGTGCGACATAGTCGGATGCAAAAAAATGCTCAACTGCGCCGTTATTGCTGTCCGAGATCAGGGTTTGGTTGGCAGCTAATATTTTCGAGGACAATGAGTGCATATATTTTTCGCCGAACGTCCTTCAAGACCTGCCCCGGAAAGCTGGCGGTCGCGGTGCTTTAGCAGTCCGAGTGCCAGCTTGTAGAGGTTAGTTCGATGCGCCCGTTCGGCGATTCTTTGCTTTCAGATACCCCTGGTAATCAACGATGCTTCTTCGTGAACTGGGATCGCGGTGATTGTCAGATCCGATAGAAATGGCTCGGCAGCAACCTTGGCGATGGCAGGAGATGTCATAAATGCATCCATCGATGCCTTGTCTTGCCAAATATAGACGCTGGCAAACACACCTGCATCAAAGTCGGCCATCCAAGTCTTTCGGATGAGACCAGGAACATTAGCGATATCTTTCGCGTATGGCTCTTGCCATCTGGCTTTATACTCTTCAGGAGACAGTGATAGTTTGTATTGGAATATTTGAGCGTATTTCATTGTTGGTGTTGGTTGGTGTGGAGAGAGTTTGGCACTTCGGCGTTTTGAATGGGTAAAAGAACCAACTTGATGGGGGCTGTGCGCCCCCAAACCCCGCACCGCTCGCCGCGGCAGGCGTTCGGGGGGAACTGGAAAAGGGCTGTCCTGCGGACAG
>Ga0247841_10002852_pt1 | contig 33308 bp, 36 predicted proteins | sample LaCruzMarch2015__2_FD_192410 | JGI IMG/M metagenome (GOLD analysis project Ga0247841, IMG submission 192410) | Freshwater microbial communities from meromictic Lake La Cruz, Castile-La Mancha, Spain - LaCruzMarch2015_18m | ecosystem: Environmental > Aquatic > Freshwater > Lake | place: Spain...
GTGTTCCAAAACGGGGTTGTGCTATACCTCGTGACCTTCGGGTTAAATGAGATGCTGTTTCAGCTATAGAGGCCATTAGGTCCTATAGCTGTATTTGGCTGTATATGACGGCTCTCAAAATGGCAGGGGCCACGTCGTTTTTGTGGATGACCGCCACGGAGCTTGCCAATCACTTTACCACCAGCTCGCTCGATCCCTCCAAGACGGCATTTACGCGGTTAGAGCTCGTGACCCTTTTCGAGACCGCCGCCGCCGCGGACCTTGTGGCCGCGCAGGTGAGCAACCTGGCCGCGGCGCTCACGACTGCCGTTGGCTCTCCGGTCACTGTCTTTCAGGCGCCCAAGACGCGGGTGCATCGGGCAGCGTCGGGCTATACGGGGGCCAGCGTGATTGAGGGCTGGGGCATGAACATTACGTCTGTCACCTACAACCGAACGTGTGTTGTGACGGACGTCACGCCCACCGGGGGCTGCTGGCAGGTCGAGATGATCTATGTGGGCGGGCAGGAGCTGCCGCAGAGCAACCAGAACCCCAATCTCATTCAGCAGTCCAAAAATTTGCTGTACTTGCCGCGTCTGGATCACGACGCGAACATGCAGCTGACAGCGCCATCGCAGGCCCTGACGATGAGCTCCGGGATGTTCTTTCCTTGCGATGTGTCGGGCAGCGCCGGGCTGTCGCCTCGGGCCACCGCGTGCTGCCTTCGAAATGTCGAGAGCACGTATAGGCCGCACGCTGGGTTTGCCGATTTTCTAAACTCGGCCGACTACAGCGCTGCCGTCGGGAGCTGCACGGGTCTGAACGACACCTTTCCTCGGTCGGATGTCGTGTTCAATTCGGCGGCTGGCGCCACCAACGACCTTGTGGTTGGCAAGCTGGAGGGCATGCCGCACAGCGAGGTCCGGCTGCTTGAGACCATCGACTACACCACGCGAACGTTTCGCGTTTTGCTCGTGCTCGAGGAGGGCGACTTGCGGATGGGTGCGGCGCTGACGGAAGGCATCTGGGGCCTCGATTATAACCTCACATTCTTTGTGGGCCTCGCCAATTTCAAGGGCACTGGGACCTCGATCATGAACACGCGCAACGCGGTAGAGTTTATTACGGTCAGCAAGAGCAGCACGCTCACCATCAGCACCTTTGGAGCCAACCAGGACCCTTTGGTGAGCTCGGTGGACATGCAGCTCAAGCGGATCAAGGTCACTGATTTTTTTCAGCCGGTCAAGTACCTCTACTATCTGGAGCCCGTGTTTACGCTGCCGAGCAACTTCCGAAGCAGCCCCAGCGGCTTGATTGTGCCCACCAACAGCATTCGTCTGATCAAGACCCAGGGCCTCCCAAGCCACGCGGCGGCTGGCTGGCAGCAGGCGTGCGCCAGCGCGGACGGCAACTACATTTATGCCAATAGCTCTTTGCAGGCCCTGGTGCAAAAGGCGCAGGCGGAAACGTGCGTGCAGGCCAACTTGCAAATGTGTTATCCGCCCAGCAAGGCCAGCAGCGTGATCAGCTTTGGCATCCCGCTGCCCATTGACTTTTTGCAGAGCTCAGACTATTCCGAGTCGAACCCCTTCACCCTCAATGTGGAGTTTGTGGTGCAAGCCTACGACACGAGCTCCATGACCAATGTTTACTCGACCCTCGCGCTGTCCGTGGACATCACGCCCCTCGGGTTCACGGCCATCTGCGAGACCATATCGGCGTCGCAGAATCTCGCCGACATCATCAGTGGCAACATCTACATTGGAACCGCCACCAGCGCGTCCGAGTGGGAAACCACTGTCCAAAAGAAGACCAACATTGATGTGCCGGGCACCGTGCCGTCCAACAGCTTTGAGTTCGCCGCCACCACCGTGCAGGGCGCTGTGATGACCTTTGCGGCGCTTGGCGATCCTGCCTACTTTGAGGACCCGCGCAGCCTCACCCAAAACGTTCACATTCACGATTTGCACACGGTGCACTTTTTGGAGCCGCTCGGCAGCAAGTCGGGGCCATCGCCCAATTTTGACGCGGTCAAGGCGCTCTTCCTGGCGGGAACGGCCTTTAATGTGCGAACGGATGCGGCGCAGCACAGCGAGTGGCTTGAGCCCTCGGCGGCTCTGCTTGCCATTTGCCCCTACCGCGCCACGGCCGGCAAGATGGCGTGCCTGACGCGAACAGAAAGCACCTTTAAGAACACGATTGTGACCAGGGATCCCAACAATGTGGTGGAGCTTCGCCAAAACGATGAGGCCAGCGTCTCAGAGCTTAAAAACCTCATGTCGCGCGTCATTCTGCAGGGTGGTGTCAATGACTTTACCAACCAGTTGGGCTCCGGGTTCTACACCGAGCTCTCGACGAAGCTGTCCCTCAACAATCGTTATCGCAAGGCGTACGTGATCAACCCGATTATGGACTGGACGTTTGAGGCCATGCAGGGCTCGCAGTTGGGCTCTACTGGCTACACCGTGTGCAGCAAGATCCTGGCCATTGGCATGATCACCATCCGGACGCCCGATGGCACGCAGCTCGCGAGGCGTCTGCTCAGCACCGAGCTGACTCCTGCCATTGCCGTCGCTGCATCAGGGCGCCGGCTCTTGCAAACCGGTCCTTCCATGACGCAGACTGGTAATTCTGTGCAGCTCAACGTGGACGTGCCGGGCTATGATGCCACCTCTCAGCTGTGCAACATTGTGCTCAACGCGCCGTACAACCGATGCAACATCTTGCAGCTGCAGACGCAGCTGCGTGGAAACGCCGCCGCCAACGTCTGTCGGGCCCAAGAGCACGGTACCCTCGCCTCCTCCCTGCATTCGGGCCTCGTCAACACTCTGCAAACCGGTGCGACGCTCGCTCAGATTCAGGGCGTAGCTCTCCTGGAGTACACCGTGGACGGCTGTCCCACCACAGCGGCCGGCCGACGCCTTCTGACCACCACCTCAGACTACACGATTGTGACCCAAAAGGTCATTGTTAGTAGCGTAAACGGCTCGGCCACGCTCAATGCTAACCAGATTCAGTATCTCGCCGATTTTTTCAACACCACCACGTGGACCAATATTCTGGGCGGCGGCGGCTATATTTCGTTTGTGACCATGTCCTTTACTGATAATGGCGGAAACGTGGTCAACGCGGACATTACGATTGGAATCAAAAACGCCACCCAAAACGGAGACCAGGCGGTGAACACCATCAACAATACTGTGGTTTACCAAAACGGCGACCGCATGTTCGCCAATGACTACACGTACTACAACGTCAAGTCGGATGGTACCAAGATCTACGCTATGCTTGGTATTAACCTGCTCACGATAGTCGCTCTGGCGGTGGCGCTATTGAGCTAAATTGGCTTTCTTGCCAGCCAGCTACTTTGAGAGCCAAACTAAAATCCAACCATAAGACCTTAGTGGCTGTTATTGCCAGCCAGCTACTTTGAGAGCCAAACTAAAATCCAACCATAAGACCTTAGTGGCTGTTATTGCCAGCCAGCTACTTTGAGAGCCAAACTAAAATCCAACCATAAGACCTTAGTGGCTGTTATTGCCAGCTAGCTACTTTGAGAGCCAAACTAAAATCCAACCATAAGACCTTAGTGGCTGTTATTAATGAATAAAGCTGTCTATTTTTTGGCGTAGCGGGGCCTCTTAGCTCTGTCAAAGTCTTGGTTCTTGTGTTTGCTTGCATAAAGTTTAAAGTGAGCGTTGACAAACGCCTGATCGTTTAGTTCCGACGCCAAAGGGAACGCCCCTAAGCGAAGCTGCACCAAGCCGCTCTCGTTTTCTTCGATCGTGTCTTGAATGCCAAGCGAGCTGGGCGTGACTAGGGCGTGCATAAGCCTGTGATTGTCAAACACGCAGTCTGGTTTTGAAATGCGGTCGTTATAACGCATGAGACCGTCAAAGTGTCGCTTTAAAACATCCAGCGTTTTGGGAAAACACCGTTGTACGATGAGCGTCTTTCCCGTCTCGCATGCCGCTTTCACTAGCGCATACATCACGACTAAAAACAGTCGATAGCCAGCAAAGCAGGGCCGGATAGCAATGACGTCCATCAAGATGACATTGTAGTCAACATGCAGCTGCACCAAAAGCACGTCTGCTTGATCAACAACTTCGCGTCCGCGTGCGTTTTCTATGCAAACAACATGCATGTGGCACGCCTGCTGAATCTGCAGCAGCAATTGATTCACGTTTTGCAGATACGCTGGCCTAATGTCCCCAAAGTAAAAGCTAGAGTCTAACAGTTTCGGGCTCCTAAATGTTTGCATCTGCTGGCTATCAAATGTGTAGCCGTCGGGTATGGGCGCAGACACTCGCGCAACATGATCCATTTTTTTTTTATTTTGAATATTTTATTTGAAGACCGCATACATATAGCCTGCTTTATACGAAGTGCTGAAAGGCTACAAGCGACGACGTTTCTGTGCCCTCTCGTTTTCGTCGTCCGAGTATGCCACCACCATGTCGTTGGGAACAGTGTAGACGTGAGTCGTTTGCGTGTTGCGCACTGTCGACAACGTAGGGCCAAAGTCCATTAGCTCGTAAGCCGCCGTGTCTTCGCCGACGCGCACGAGCAGCAGCAAATCCGTGAGCGCGACCACCGCTGTTTCGGAGGGGTTTCGAGTCAAATACGCGTAGGTATCGGCGACTGATGCCACATTCCATTGCTCGTGCTGCAACGAAACGAGGCTGCCACCCTGTATGGACAACATAAAGCGAATGATGGTTAGTATGGCCAGCGAGGCTGATATATATAAGCCGAATAGCAAGGCGTGTTGGATAAATGGCGGATAGGCGAAGCGCTTACCACGCGGGCAGGTCGGTATCAGAGTCGGCCCACGAGCTCATTGGACAGCTTCCGTTGCACTTTTCTCAATCGGAAGGCAGGGGCAGCCTGAGCTTTTCTGAGCTCTCGTACGCCCTCGACGCTGTTGGCAAATCTGTGAGCAAAGCGGAGCAGCAGGAGATACTTAGCCAGCTGTTTGAAAAGGCAAAGCAAATTAGCGGTGACAGCGTTCTTGAAATGTACCTGCTGCTCAAAATGATGATTCCAGCCTATGACAATGAGTGCGTGTACGGTATGAAGACGAGACGGCTTGCCGTGACTACGAGCGATGCATTGCGAAAAGCTGGCCGTTCAGAAGGTAGCGCGACGATCAAGCAATGGCTCAAGAATGTGCCTCTGCAACAGAGCATGCTGGCCAAGGGCAAGGGTATTGTGTGTTTGCCTGAGCTGGTCATGGCAGGGCAGTGTGCTCGGGCGTCGTCGTCCTCCTATGGCCCTGGCCGTCCGCCCCCGCCGCCCATCACGTTGACCCGGATTGCGGTAGTGTGTAGAATGTTGACCACGGTGTACCTGTCGGCGCAGAGCTCGCAGCAACAGCTCGAAACGGCACAGAGCGAGATTTTGCGTCAGGTGATCGAAGAGGGCGGAATGTCATTCCAGGAGTGGCTCACGTTTCATCGCCTTTTGCTAAAAAAAATCACAATGGGCGTGGGTCTGCAAACGCTGCTTAATGCTCTGCCCTTGGACGGTGCGCGCGAACGCTTTGCCAAGCAAATGGATCTATCACGACTCGCCGAAATGTGTATAGCGCCCTCAGCGGCGGCTGTTGTCCTGTGTGGAGTGCCGTTTTGCCCAATGACATGTCGTAATATGCGATCACCGTATCTAATGCAATGGCTGTTTGTTAAAAGCATCAAAGCGGGCGATGGATTGGTTGGAGCCAAGGATAATCTGTTGGTCATTATAGGCGCCGACTGGTTCGTGACAGTGTCCAAGGCGGTATCCAAGGAAAAGCTGTATGTGAATATCAATAGCGACGCTGCGCTGACTACGATGAAGGCAAGACGCGGAATGGTAATGCGATTGCGTGAGTTTCAGCGCGCCGGGATGATCAGGGGGGCCAAGGGCCAAATTATTCACTTTCAGATGACAGACGACAAGGATGTTATTCAGATAACGCTGTTATCGCTCTCAGAACGCGAAAGCTCTGACCTGTTGCTGCACGATAACGACACCCTGTGGGAACCAGTGGAGGAAGTGGATGATTTAAATGACCTTATTGCGGTGAAAAAGGCCCAGGCCAAGACCAAGGTTCTGCAAGTGATTGTTAAGCCACCGCTGCAGCCCCATGTGAGCCTACGGGCGGGTTTGCGAAACGCTGGTGGAGCTAAAGCTAAGGCTGCGCCAAAAATCAAAGACCCGATGCTAATGGTGCAGCAAAAGTTAGACGGCGATAGAATTCAGGTTCACATCAAGTCAGCGGGCGAAGTGAAGCTGTTTACCAAATGGGGTAAGGACGTCACAGAGCTGTATAGCAACGTGTGCGATGATTTGGTGAGTTTGAATCTGGTCAGACACGCTCCATGCATCTTAGACGGCGAGCTACTTGTGGTTAACAGAGACACGTTTGAGCCAATTGCGTGGAGCAGCACCAAGTGGGCATATAACGAACCTCTGAGCAAGCTGGTGGACGACGGGAGCACTGCGGTGGCGCTTAGCTATGATGGGGGCGAAGAAGAGGTTTGTTATTCTAACTTTTTAGATTTTATTTTATTTTAGATTTTAGTATAGATGTTATATTTTAGTACATATTTTATATTTTAGTATATATCTTAGTATATATTTTATATTTTATTATACATTTTATATTTTAGGGTTAGGAGACAAGCAGGCTTACTTTTTTATGCTGTAGGGCGGGTATGGCACCTTCAACAACACGGCAGATGAAGAGGGCGAGGGCGATCTACGTTATATGAGCTTCAGGGGCATTCGAAAGTGCGATCCGTGGGTAAGAGGACGGCTCATTGATAAGGGTATACTGCGAGTGGTATTTTACGATATCATCATGCATCAGGGCAAGCCGGTGCACGATCTAGGATGCCGGGCCAGGTTTGCGCTTTTGACGAGCGAGTTGGAGGCGCTGTTAGAAGGAAAGTCAAAGCATTGCAGAGTGCTGAAAGAATCGCTCGACATCAACATGCTTGAGCCGCTTATGGAGCATTTAAAATCAAGTGTGGGAAAGGGTCACGAGGGTCTCGTGTTAAAGGATCCGCTCGCGCGCTACGAGTTTGGCAATAGCGAGTTTATCCAAAAGCTCAAGCTTTCGGGGCCCGACATCAATACGGGGGTTATGGGCATAGGCGGCACGCTGTCGGGAAACCCTCGCATGTGCGGTTTACTGACATGCATCCTATGGGAGCACGAGATGGTGCTGAGCTACTGCAGAGTGGAATTTTTTGAGGGCGACGAAAATTGGAGGTTTGAGCGTATTTTTGCGCTTGCTTGCTTTCTTGTTCATTTTCTAAGGCGATGAGGCCGCAGGGGCATGGAGCACGTCATGGATGATTTAGACAGCCGTGTTAGCGTGAGCGACCTGGAGGCGGGAATGCGAGCGGGCAAACCGGTGAATCTAGCCAAATACTCAGTTTTGATGTCCAGCACGCCTCTAGGGCGCAAGGTGGTGTGGAGACCAGTGAGAGAGGAGGACATGCGTTTCCGGTGCGAGGCCTTGCTAATGCCAGGCGATCTAGCCGACGTGCAGTGGTTGGTTAGCCCGTACGAATGCCGCTTCGGCCTGTCCGTGCGAGGCGACCTCAAGGCGGTGGAATCAAATGAGACGGGGGCGAAGCTCTGGAAGCCAAGAAATCCAGTGGGAAGGTTAGAGATCAGAGGCTTTCAAATGTCAAGTCTAGACACGCACGCTAGCATAGTGACCAAGTTTGAGCATGCCCAAGAAATTGAAACGTGCGCGGAACGGCATGCCATCAGACGGATCATGGAATTGCGAGCTCTGCCGGCTAGGCAAGGGAGATTGGTGGAGATTTCGCGATTACTCGAGAGCATGCAAGGGGCGTCAAAATGGCCTCAACCCGTGCCGCCGCAGCTACCAAGCATACTAGGCTTAAACACTCTGCTCAAGGCGGCAAAACTAAAGGACTTAACGCCCGAGGAGAGGCTAGCGCTTCGTGGTAATAAGAATGATTCACAATGGAAGACCTGGAAGCAGGCCAAAGGCAGTCGACTCGACAGCGCGGAGGTGGCCACAGAAAAGGCAGAACGGCTGGCGGACCTGGCCAAATTATCAGAGCGATTCAGGGAGCTCACAGCCAAAATGGCAGAAAAGGGGGGGTTTGCCCCAGTTATGCGTTCCACTCTAGTTCATAGCAGCTGCGATTGCCAGGTCACGCAGCTTAGCTTCAGCGAAGAAATATACTTTAGCCCTCTCGAGAAAATGCAAGAAGAATTTCTTAAAGAATACGAATAAAAAGTAGCTTTAGCCTTCAAAATCCAAATAAGAATAAAGAATAAAGAATATAGAATAAAAAATAAAGAATAAAGAAGAAGAGGCGAATGGACAGTTACCCTGCTGGGTCTATAAACGCAGTATTTATATACATTGCAGCAGCTTTAATGGTGGCTTCATCATGCCAGAAAACTTTTTCATATTTTTTTATTAACTAGACTAACGAGTGATCAGCCGTTCTAGTTGTTTCCATAAACAGCAAAACCAGCGGCATGGCAGCGCTCTGAAAAAATTGGCAGCCCAGCGACATGGGCGTCACGGCGCCCAGTATGGCGAGTGCGATAATAGTGATCGCTGTAGCGGTGCAAAACATGACTCGTAAAACCACGCGTTTTTGGGCAACCCACAGCAGCTGCGTTGCTCCCAAAATGAGCGAAAGGGCCAGCGGGTATTTGGCGTCGGGATAGGGCAAAAGGAACATAACAGCTGATATATTTCCCAACAAAACGCACACCAGCGCGAGCAAGCTCTGAAGGCCAAGTGCATAGCGTGTGTGATTATATTTTTGGAGCACAAAGGCTGTTGCAGGCATGGTGAGCAGGTGAACATAGGCTGAAATAATGCCCTGCGGCATTAGCAATAGGGGGGTAACCGCCACAATGCAGGCTATGCGCGCTGCAATGGTCCATTGAACCAAATTGTTGACAATGACTATAGGCTCAGAAACCACGACAACGGGGGGGAGGGGGGCAACGATTTTGAATTTTGGTGGTGGCGGTATTCTGAGCTTAAAGTCCAGCGATATCGACATTCCTGGAATCAGCGCATGTGCTTCCAGTTTCAATGACAAGGGCTATTTATAAAATGCAATCAAAACATACATTCCAACCTATATGTGCTGGCTGTGCACATTTCAGGGTGAGCCCCTCGGTAAAAAACTCAATGAGTTTATAGTCAAGCACATTGGGCTTATGGACATGCACTGCATATCACAGCAAGTCTCTGATTTTTTGCTGCTCAACGAACAGCAGGCGCAGCTCGCGACAAAAGACTTTGTCTATGTTCACATTTCCATCCACATGCTGCACCCCAAGGTTCGCACCGCCGTAATGCTTCGCCAGCTCCTCGACTTTTCGGGCCTGCTGCAGACGAGCCTTGTTGTGACAGAGGGCGGAATTTGCACTTTTGACAAGGCCAACGCGGAGCTCTATCTAAAGGTCATCAACCAGATCATGACCCTCTACAAGGCCGATACCCACACCATGCTCTTTTCTGATGAAGAAAAAGGGAACAAGGGCGAATCGCTTGTCAGCCGCTAGCATAGGCTAGGTCGCATCGCTAGCCCACTCTTCGAGTCCCTTGATATCACCGGGATAGGCATAGGCGGTGCCAATGAGGGGCGTGGTCGCGACGTGAGTCATGAGCATAAGCACGCGAGCACGCATGTAGGCAATGGCTTCGTCCTTGGAGACCAGTGGCGATGTTTTCCATTCGTCGAGACGTTTGAGCGTTTCTTCCAATACGTCATAGTATCGCAATGACATGGTGACCTTAAAAAACGTTTTGTGATGCACACAGCTTACCAGAAAATAAAAAAAAGAACTGTTTTTTAGTCAAAGGACGCTGATGCGAGCACTGTGATGAGTTTTTTTTCCAATGGCAAGGGCACGGTCATGTCTAAGGCCGTGTCTAAGGCCTTGTCTAAGGCCGTGTCTAAGGGCACAGACAAGGGCACAGACAAGGGCACAGACAAGGGCACAGACAAGGGCACAGACAAGGGCACAGACAAGGGCACAGACAAGGGAGGGGAGGGTATATTCAGCAAGGGTGATAAGGGCGCATCCAGCAAGTCGTCCAGCTCACGCATTAGCATGTCATCCGAGGTAAAATGCTCGTCGTCTCCAGTGGTAAACGCGCTCATTGCTTCCTGCAAAGTCGCGGCCTCATGGTTTCTGTCAGACAGAGATTCGCCAAGCTTCTCGATCTCGGCGGTTTTCTGGGCTAAGCCCATTCGCGCTGCTGTCGCATTATAGCCGCGCATCGCGTCGACTATGACCATGTCAACGTGCGAGGAGACGATGCTGTCAATCTGCTGCTGCAGCATATGCATAGAGCGCAACGCCTTGTCATGCTCAGACTGAATCCGCAGCCTGTCCTGCATAAACATGCGGGCTCTCGATCTCTCTCTGGCCACACCCGGCGGCGTTGACTCTCTCTTAGAAAGTTGCATGTGATAGAGGGCACTCTGCTTTAACTTTTCAATTTTCAGCTCCATTTCTGTGCACCGACACGTGAGCTGCTCGAGACACGAATGGAGGTCGGCGACGACCTCTTCTTGAATCTCCTGCAACATTCAGAGTTACTAAACACTATAAGCCCATTGAAAAAAAAATATATATGGTTGTGTCTGCTTGGCGGTCAGCAAGCCAAAGAGTTCAGGCGCACCTTGCGGCGATCCGTTATCCAACACTCGCGCATAGACATGTAGATGCGCGCGGCGTAGAGAAGGTGCCACGGCTGCTTAGACATATATTATCAGCCGTTTTTGATAGCGTGGTTATATACCCATCGCTCGCTTGATTGCTTTAAGCATGCTATAAAGCCAACCTAGACTAAAAAAAAAATGAGAACGCCGAGAGGACGGCCCGATTTGCGCTTGGCGGAAAGCTACATCCCGGCAGCGGTGACATACTCAAAGGGCATGCTCTATACCCTTGTGTGTCTCCTCTCCAGGCTCACACGATGGCCGCTGGTGCCGGCTCTTGTGACTCTCTATTACGATCACACCCTTTGGAGTTCATCATTCATGGATAGCAGCAGCGTGTGCCTTGACGTAGTGATGGGCACACTGTTTATGCTAAACCTGCAGCCTGCCGCCAATCAGTGGGTAGCGTGGGCAGGCCTTGTATGTTGGAGCCTTTTGGGTGCGTGTCACATCATGCTATGGCCAAACCATAGGCAAAACCTGGCAATTGCCATTGCCCACATGGTGATACCCACGGCGGGCTTCGCGTGTGTCCTACCCAATGCTACGGCCAGTGTAGTGGACCCTATGCCGCAGTGGCCATTTATGTGTCGCAGCAGCGTCTTCTTGCTTCTTGTTATTGTGGACATCTACACAATGCGACCACCAACACAGCGAGAGCGTGATAGAATCGGGATGATGCGATATGGCGCAGTGCTGTTTTCGCCAACTATCGCGCCTCTATGCATATGCGCGCTTATTCTTGTGACCGCGCAGGCTGTACGACTTTACTATCCCAATGACAGCGCTGCTATTTTACCAACCACCATATATGAGCATAAGCCAGAGTATAAGCCAGAGTATAAGCCAGAGTATAAGCCAGAGTATAAACTGGAGCATAAGCATAAGGTGGAGCATAGTGCTATAGACGCTCTTGATTTTCAGGAAGCTTTTAAGCTGGCCAAGCTGCAGTCTATGGACGGCAAAAACAGCCGCTAGCTTTGTTCAATGCTTGCTGTATTCGCTGAAGAATATGCCAGGCAATAAATTGTTGTTTGCGTCACGCAAAGGCAACGCGAGATAGCGTTTTGCTAAAGGGCTCACTTTGATCACAGGAGCCGGAAACCCCAATTGAATAAGCTCTTGCTGCACTTCGGGCTGTTCGTTCAAAGGCTTGTTCGTTCTTTCCCAAATGTTGTTTACCGCTTTCAGTATGGAGAACCACCGCCAGACGGCGTCGGCCACCGTTTGGGCGAGTCGTTGATCTAAAACAACATCGTTCCTGGGCTCATCCGACGCAAGCACTGACCAAGCAAACCGTGGATCGCAAAAGTGCGTCACTAGGTCGGCCACAAAGGGCATGATATCATCTATTAACGCGACTTCGCCATTTATGTGATATGAATACATGAATCTGTCAATGTCCTCTTCTAGCAGCAACAGCTGTGACTTGCACCAAAGCGCGTGATCGACGGCCAGGCTGTTTGTGTGCTGCAAAAATGACATAACGTGAACACGCGCGTCTTTGCTCAATTTGATAAACAAGCCCGGCCTGCGCGCTGCCAAGCCGGTCAAAGCGGCTATTTTGGAATGAGCTTGGGCTACGACCGCTTTAGCTTCCCTAAATTTATCCAAGTCTCTGAGGTGTGCGTGCTCGCCCGTGTTGTACAGACGACTCAAGAGACCGTCTTGGGTACCTTTAGACATCTCATCAAACCCCATGCTCGGCGCGCTTACTTTGCCAGACCGCTCAGCCAGGTACTGCTTGTAGTGCTCGCCCGTCAAGAATTCAGTGTCAACCTTTCGCCTGAGTTTGCTAGCCAGCTGCGCCAGATCCAGCACGCGCTCATCATCACTCAACTCAATGAATCGCATCTCCACAGGGACAAATGCATACAAAGCAGGGTCGAGCGACAAGGCAAGCCGCGCAAGGTCCCAATTACCTATTTTAACGCTGTGAGGTATAATTTCCTTATAGGCGTTAGGCTCTGCGTGTACCACGCGCATGGCTAGGTCGGGGCGATGAAGTTTGAAGCTATAATCCAAGTCGCTGTAGTTTGCCTGAATAATGCGAGTGACCCACTCTGGATTATCGTTTAAAATACCTTCAGGAATTAGCTTTAGCAGCCTCTTGTATTCCAAATGCGTGTTGCCTGCAAAATAAGAGGTGACTATGGCGCGGGACATTTCTTCATCTCGCATGCTCTCTGGAAGATATTTAAAAAACAAGAGATTGAGCATGACTAAGTGCTTGACATACGCGGATTCCTGCCTGAGCACGCTTTTGGGCACCATTTTCAGCCATGTTGGCCTTGCGCTGGGACGTATCAAAAACCGCAACAGGTCGGGATGTCTTTTCTTGCGCGGAACCATGGCATAGCCGAGGCCATGCCATTCCTTGACCCATTTCAGCGCCTGCTCAGCGCTCACGTCGGGTTCCCCTTGCATTATGCATCGAGGTTTAAAAAATTCAAGCCGATCGTAAATTTGCGTGTTGACCTTGAGCCACTTTGGCGGGTTGCTTAAAAAATACAAAAAACAATCGTACATAGTATCTGGCATGGACTTTAAAACTTTCATGACAACTTTAGGCGTATTGTTTCCCTTTTTTCCTAAAATACCAATAGCCAAATCAACAAGCCCCCAATTGTCATCTTTCCTAGCCATGGGCAACGAGCAATAGCACAATGCGTTTTTGGCTACGGCCATGTCGCCCAGGACGTCATGTTTTAATAACAAGTCTGTGGGAAAACGTTTAAAAACCCGTGGCAAATCTGCAGCAGACGTCTCTTCTATATCCACCAATGCCCTTTCGAGACTCATGTGGCCCAACAATCACTTAATGAAAGCATATATATATATATATATTTTTAGGCTTGTCAAGTAAGGCGCAAATGAAGCAAGTATGCCTCAGGCCGCTGTTTGCAGCCATGGACGACACAGAGACCGAAAAACAAAAGGTCTGCAAGCAGCACACGGCAGCGTCGCTTGTGACGGCCATCGACAGGCACATGGGCGCCTACACCACAGTGGTAAGCAGTTTTCATAGTCACCCTTCAGCTTGTTCGGCGTGCTCACCTCATCTTCAAAATGGCAGGCGGATATGAATGGTATCAAGCGCATTTTGCTCTGTCGACACGCGCTAGACGCCCTCGATCGACGCGGCTGGGATCGCTCATTTCATCAGCGCTTGTTTCATGAGGTGTTTTTTGAAGCTAAATTTGAATCCAAAAAAGTTACGTGTGTTTTCCGGTTGTCGGAATACGAAAATTTAACCTGGAAAACATCACAACGCAGGAATATCTCAAGAGCTGTGCCCGCATCTTTTTTAAGCGAGACGGACCAGGCTCCTTTGCAAAGTATCACAATAGGCTCCTGGAGCTCAATTCGTGGGACTCTACGCCACAAGAGATCTTGGTGAGCACACCAAGGCGCTTTGGCAAAACCATTTCAGTGTCCATGTTCGCTGCGGCCATGATGTTTTCGTGCCCCAACCTCGAACTCTCCATCTACAGCACATGCAAGCGCATCTCCCAAAAGCTGCTTCGAAATATTGTTCGCTTCTTGGACATTATTTACCTCGAGCTCAACGTGCCCAAGCACAAGGTCCTGCGCATGAACTCGGAGGAGGTCCACGTCCAAGGCAACGAGGGGCACGGGGACGTACGCGTCATCAACAGCTACCCCTCCAAAATCGGTGAGCTAGGCCCATATAGCCAATAGTTCAGCGAGGGGCTTGAGCGACAGGTAAGGTGACAGGTAAGGCGATACCAGCGAACAGCAATCGCTAATCACGATAGGGTCCCCCTGACAATAGCCGCGAGTCGCCGCCGTCATCGCAGTCTGCTCGATGCAGCCATCCGGCGAAAAGCCACAGACACACAGACGTCGGCTCGCAATGAGCGCGCGCAGTTGGCTCGGCTCATCAAACAGCATGTTCGAGACAAAAAAGGCATCGTTGCTGTCGTCGTCCTTGTCAAGCCCACGAACCACCATATCGCTGCCATCAAAGCCATATTGCAGCCCGTTTACCATCTCTGAGCCCCAAGACCTAAGCACACAGTGCGGATGCTGGGTCTGAAAGCTTATGTGCTGGGGGTGATGCAAGTCCAACGCAAATATAACTTGCCATTCCCTGTCTCTGGCGGCCTGGATGCAATTATTGACTCTCGCCAGGCTGGTCTCGCAGGTATATGCCACACGAGCGCTGTACTTATCATTTTGCATGCCCACTACTAGCAGCACGGCTGCCATTGTGTTTTTTTCCCCTTTTTTTTAAGGGCACAGGGCAAGAGCAACCTTTTTTTTTTCCGCTGGTTTGGCGTGCAGGCTGCCGGTGTCTCACGTGAACAATATTATTTATGCCAAAGCGCTTGGAGTGATGCGGTGGGATGGAGAACCTTTACGAGCGCGCTGGAGAATGGACCGAAACAGAGATGGCCCAAGTGTGGAAGGAATGGCTATGGGAAAGCGACTGCAACGCGCTGCCCTCTGAGCTCTGTTGTGACATGAACCGAATGCACGGCCTGGGCATTCTCTGCTGCGTCCATCTGAGCAAGCTCCCGATGCAGCCCATTGGACTGCCCGAGCTTTTGCCGCTGCTGCCTGCCATTCACCTTCACGGCGATAAGCCAGTGTGCGAGTTTTCGCTCCGAGAGCTCATGGATCAGCTCGAGTGCATGCAGCTGCATTGGGGCCAAATTGTAGGTGATAAGGCGCCGCTGCACGCCATGATGGCGCGCTTGGGCTTTATAGTGGGGCAAGCGTTTCAGACAAGCAAGCCGGAAGACGGGTACGATGGCGTCGTGCTCGACGACCCGCAGCACACCACCGTCCTGCCACAAACGCAAATGTCCATCATATCGCGAAAATCGCTTCGACAAATGATTTGTGTGCTGCTAGGGCTTGCCAGAGTGCAAGATATCGTCCAGAGATCCGTGGCCATACCGCCGCAGTGCGTGCAACACGTCGCAAAGGCCTTTAAGCAGCACCATGTGGAAGCTTCCATGGATTTTTTCAATGGTCTGCAGCAAATGATGCGGCTTGCTCCTGGCATGCGTTTGGTGTACCGCACCAACTTCTCTGGAATGTACAATGATGTGTCGCAGGTCATATACTTTCACTTTCCCAAGTTTGCCAGGCAGCCGCAACGCCCTCTCGCTGATATTCCAAACCATTCAATGAACCTGCTGCCCCTCATTCACGAGCTTGTGCCAGACATTCCAGTGACATATGATGATGATAGCCTGAGACCAGCAGGCTACTCGTGGCTCATCTGTTGCGGTAAGCAAACATAGTACCCCTTTCGCTTGTGGCTTTATGTGACTTGTTCTCGCAGGAGCCGTATTTTTGGCGCAAGACGAAACCATCTTTAGAGCAGACACCCTCTTGGAGCTTCTGTGCTTTTTCCTGCAGCGTACGGGACGGAGTCTGACTGTGGACGAAGGTCGAAAGCGACGAGCGGAAGAAGCCTGCTTCACTGAGCATGGCCATGTCAGGCTAATAATGTAAAAAAAAATCAAAAAGTAACAAGCTGCATCATTTGCTCAAAATGGTAGACGTAAAATATAATAGAAATGATAAAGAGACTTGTGCTATGTTTATGTTTTTTACTAAGTGTCTGCGCCATACCTAGTGGATTTAATAGGGTCATAAGGCTGGCGCCAGCAGCGGCCAACGGCATGACTCATGTTATAATCGTTTTTGAACTGGGGCAGCGCGAGTCTGCTCATGTGGATTTCCACTATACGAGGGCGCCACGCTGCCTTTTGAGGCTCTCTTCGCTTAGAGACATGGCCAATAATACAATGGCTTAGAGACATGGCAACAGCTATGGCCTAAATAAACGAAAGAAAGCAAGCAATAAAACAGACTAGCTCATAAACATGAGCTGATTTTGATTGTTGTCAAATGAATGATAATAGTAGTAGCGCCGACGACCGGGCAACTGCCGCTGGAGCCATTCGATAAATTTTTGTTTTTTCATGGGCCGCTGCATCACCATGCACGATCGCATGCTACGTGAATAGTGCGGACGACAGACGAGCGGGGCCATAGGGTGCGGTGGAATATGCTCTATTGGCATTGGAGCGTTGTCGATTGTCGCGTCGTCCACTGTGAAGGTAAGAGGGAGAATGTGAAAATCAAGGTTTTCAACTTCGGGTAGCGTTTGCATGCTGATTGTGAAGCCATGTTTGCGACCCCACGCGCACACAAGCAGCGACTTGTCAATCGCCGAGGCTACGCAAAAACCGCTTGCGGCAAAGAATTCATGAAGCTCCTGCGTGCTCTCTATTCTTTCGCTGCACACTACGATGAGATTGATATTAAATTTTGTATGTTTGTTGGCTCGAAGTTTGTCTATGGCTTCGCACGCTGTTGGTATGAGCAACGCCGCGTCGCGTGGCGCGTGATAGCAGAGTACGGTAAGGGTGATCTTGAGACTATCAACAAACATTCGCGAAATGGTAATGTGAGGCACAAACTTACCGTATGGCTTCATCGGGTAAGCAGCATACTGCTTAAAAAAAGAGGCCATTTGCGTGTTGACATTGAAAGCAAACTGATTTTCAACCTTTGAAAAGCAATGGTGAGCTAAGAGGCTGCGCCATAATAAGAGCATCAAAAATAGCGACATAAACACGCAATACCACAAAGGACAGCGCGCTAAGTACGCTATCGCCAATGAGGTGGGCACACACAAGATCACATAGCCTATAACAAGCAGCGACATTCCTTTGCAGTCGTAAACGGTCATGTCTTTCCAAAAAGACCCGTACCTTGAATCAAGGTTACGTGACCAACGCTGCATAAAGGGTCTGTCGAGCGCTTCACCCGTGAGACACAGCAGCAAAACGTCGCTGTGATCATCAGGCAAAAGCGGGTCGGCCGCTGGACCCGAAATGCGTGCGACATTCACTCGTATTGGCATTTTTCTGAGTTTTTTTAAGCTTGGTTGCTATTATATTCCCTAAACGCGTGTAGTGACAAAACCATTCATAATGCTTAGACCTAAAGTGGTGCTGGCAAAGTGTGAACGCGTGGCAGCGAAGACAGAGACGTCGAAACACTTAAAAGTAAAAGGAGTTTGCCATCCCCGTAAAACATAATGGCCGACGATTCGCTCCAGATTCCAAACATTGTCATGCAGCGCATCGTTAGAGAACAGATTCACAACACGCTGGAGCAACGCGGGGGCCAAACTCGCAGGGCTAAAATCAGCAAGCGCGCTCTTCTACTCCTGCACCATGGTGCTGAAAATTTTATTACCGAAATCTTTGAAACAAGCCACCAAATTGGCCTAAAGTTCAGCGGTAAAAAGACGCTGTGCTCTGGCATGGTGAAAACGGCAGCCGCAGCACGTCGGCGCTGATCCAGCTTAAGGCCTAGACAACAGCCAATGAGCCACGAGCCACAGCTAAACAACATGAAAGGATTTGGGCGCGGAGGTGGTGTTGTAGCGCATGCCCTTGCCGGCTCGCTCCGAAGCCTTGCCTACAAAGTCGGGCCCGTGGTGCCCGCAACCATAAATTTCGGTCCAATTAGACTCCTTGTCCGACTTGTAGTGATAGGTCCCACCATAGGCCAACCTTATGAGCGTCGCTTCGTTTTCGCACGTGGCCAAACCCGCACATTTAGCCGCGGCGCTGTTGCGATGCATGTGAAGCATGTCGTAGGTCACGCTCATGACATTACGCAAGCCATCAATGTGCTCGTCGCCCACTTTCTCCGCCACCCTGCTCAAAAAGCCCTGCATGTCTTCGACAAAGAGATCGGCGGTCGCGAGGCTGTGGGCGTTGGTGGAGAGAACCGTGTTGACGAGGTTGGCGATGGGCAGCGGAGACGGTAAAGTGTGCACTTTGGTGGGTAGCGGCAAGACCAGGAGGCTAGGGCCGTTGTAGGGCGCGGCGAGGTTATTGTCCGCCTTGATAAAGCGAGAGATGTCGTTGTCAGAGCCCCAGTCAAGGATGCTGGTGTCCTTGCCACCCACGTAGCCATCATATGCCACATCCCACATTCGCAGCAAATTCCGCTCATTAAACACAATCGCCGAAGCGTGGTACTTGTAGGACATGCCCCACACGCCATGCTGCCCGTCATCGAAACACGACAATTCAGTTTGGCCCCACAGCGTCGCTCCCAAATCATCAATGCTGCCGCCCTTGCCCATGATAATACCGAGCATGTGATGCTCAATATTGGGCCTCAAAAGCAGAATGGCCCCAATGTCGTCTGGAATGATAACGCCTGACAAGGGGTCCTCGCCGTGGCGGTTTCGGGCAACGCGATTGGCGCGAGAGATGAAGCGACGCGCCTGATCCAAAAGCTTCTTGTAGGGGATGACAACAAACGAGTCGCTGCTCTCGTCGTAGAGACGCACCTCGCCACTGCTCTCCTCCCCCCGCTCTCCTCCCGCTGCGGCATCATTCACCGCATTGTTTTCGCGTGACAGCGAGCTCAGTTGCAAGATTTCACCGCTGGCAACATCGTTGTTGGCCGGCAAGTTCGTGTAGGAGCAGTTGGGCAGCACGTAAAACTCAGACACGCGGACGCGACGCCTAAGCAAATCGCGAGGCGCTGTGCCCTCCTCGATGGGAAAGGACCTCGAGTGAATGATGTGGATGCCACGATATGACTTGACGTCCGGCCCTTGCTCAAGTCTCTTTTTGCCATCGGCGCCCTGCGTAATGTACTGCGTGCGCTCAGGGTTCATCTGCATCGCAAACGTTAAGCGCGAATTCAGCAAAAGAAAGTTGGGCTCTGAGGCGCCCCAGCCCCTGAGCAGCTGCTTGCCGTCCTCTATCAAGATGTCAAGGCCATTCATGTTCTTTTGCAAGAAGCCAAACATGTTGACGTAGTCGCGAATCTCATCCTCAAAGCTGTGGGGATCCCGATAATACTTCTCCCTGACCTTGCGAAAGTAGCTGCCGCACTTGATGAGCGCAATGTGAACGTGCAAATCGTTGGTCTTTTGGATGCTGCCCACCACTTGCTGCACCTGAAGGTAAAAGTTGTTGCGCCCCTCCTCGCTCATCATAAAGTTGTGCTCCATCGTGATGGCCAAACCGTGTCGAGTCGCATAGGCCGAGAAGCTCTCGCGACTTTGGGTCAAGGTGCGAGCAGCTGACTCGTAGGGCACCCTGCTGGCGAGACCCTCGTCAAAGGAAAAGACGCGCCACTTGATCTTGTTGTCGGGACGATCCCAGTGCATGTACGGTAAAATAACAGAGGTGAAAGGGCTGCCCGTGGCGTTGGTGATTAGGCCATCAATACGATCGGCAATGTAGATCTGCTGCCCCTGCAACTCCTGCGGCAATTGGCTGAGATGCATGCGGCTGGTTCTACGGTTACGATCCTTGTCAAGGTTCATATCGAGCGCCGCCGGGCCCCAAATCGACGCAAAATCGGCAATGGTGGGCTGGTTGCTGGAACTAGCAGACGCGATGGTGTCAAACGCAGACCCGCGCGGATACGCGTGGCCGTCCAAAAGAGCCCCAGCATCGGCGCCGTTAACCAGGGCAGCCATCTGATGTCTTGGTTGAATATTTTACCTCCATATATATACGATTGCGCTCGCGGGGCCGTGCTAACATGCCTAATGTTTTCCACTGCTCGCTTTTGTGTTCACAACAGTCGCGATGGTGGTGGTAATGGGCGTGTCAGGCAGCGAGTATTCGATGGCGATTCGCATCGTGACGCTCAACGGTCTGTCAAGATACCTGCGCACCGCTAGCTGACGTGCTTCCGCGATGAGGGCCACGTCGCTTGATTCCTTGATTTCATCTGCTATCAGCGAGTCGATTAGCTGCGGTCGGACATCCAACCACCGCGCTCCATCAGGCTTGGCGATGCGCACAGTCAAGTGGCTCAAATTGAAGGTGGAGGGTGTGTTTTGCAAAATATTGTCCCGAATATTTTGGACGCAAAACATGAAGGCGTCAATATCTACCTTGAACCAGCGCCCTTCTGCTGCTGGCTCTTGTGAAATGTGCACCCCAAGCTGATCCTGCTCGCGCCGCGTTAGGAAAAATATTCAAAAAGATTCAAAAAACAAACAAAAGCACAGTGAACAAACCTCGTTTGTGCGCAGCATGTGAATCGCGGGGTGCTCAATGTCCACAAAATAGTAGGAGGCCCCGGTAAGCCGCATTGTGCCCTCTTCGTGTAGGTTTTCATGCGTGTACCGTGGGTACTTGCGCATCCACGCGAGACCAAGCTCCGTGTTGCCCGACATGTTGAAAAGCTCCTGCGGCTGCGTGACACGCCCTTCGCCAGTTAAAAACATGGACGCACCATCGCCGGCCGCCGTGAATTCTTTGCACGGTAGCCCATCAATATGAATGGCCACAATCTCGTCAATATTGGAATTGCTCTCAAGTACAGTGACGCTACGGATCATGGCGCGGCTAAGCTTCTCATTCAGCAGCGCGTCGGATGTGCAATCGCCATCACAGCCAAAAATCGCGCCCGCACGCTCGGGGTTTACTCGCCAAACACCTAAGCAAAAACATAAGCATAGGATGCAAACACCTAAGCAAAAAAATGAACTTACCCCCATGAACGCCCGCGTGCTCCCATACGGCCCTGTTGCCAGCAATGTGCACGAGCAGATTGCGAGTGACGCCCTTATCTGGCGCTGCAGTGGACGGAGTCGCCTCCTGAACATCGAACCCAGATAACGCCCATGTTGATTTGCTCATAAAAAACCACTTTTTTTTAATTCACACGGCGGTGTTTTTATATAAAGTGTGTGGTGGCGGTGAGCCGGCAAATTTGCAAGCAAACGGTCTGCGTTATATATAGGCTAAAAGGTAGCGCGTGCGAATGTCGAAAAAGAGTCAATGGCTTCGCACACTTGGCGCCATGACGGACAGGCTCGTTGTATCCACAAGCTATAGCGCTGTGCGTCAGGGCAGCCTCTATATTCAGAGCGTGTCGTACTCGGAGTCAGCCAAAAGCCTTTTTCAGCTCGCATGTGCGTTTTTGTTCCTCATTTTTGCCATAAGATCAAGGACCCTGCAGGGCCTTCAAAACGTCCTCATCATGATCGCCGCCCAGAGCTTTAGCGCGGGTATGCCGCTACCACAGGAACCCTCTGGCTCCTTGGTTCTGCCAGCCATTGCCGTTTACTTTGCCCTTGCGGCGCTCGCCATGGGATGCGCGATTCAAATGGCCAGCGATAAAGCTATTATGACCCGAACAATGCAGTATATATCACTTTTTGTGACGGCTCGCGGACTCGCTCGCGTTCAGGCCATTAAGCAGCAGAATGTGCTGGGCATACTGTCCTTTGTCTATTTGATGCTGCCTCTAAGTCTGCAGCCAAGCGAAGACTCATCCCTGTCCTTTTTTATTCAAAACGTCGACTGCCTAGCCAATAGGGGCCTGGTCATCTGGCTCATCGAAAAAATACAGGTCTTTACCGGGGTTTCGTCTCTATTTCCAAACGTGCTATTCTTTTTGGCACTGCTCACGTGCAACCCGATGCGCAATGTCCCGAGGATGCAGAATTGCATAGGTGTGTTTACCTTTTACGCGGCACGCGAAATTGTTCAGCTTATGCAGCAAAAAATGAGCGCTGTGGTGTGCTGCTCCCTGCTCATGACCCTTAGCGTGTGCATGATAGCCAATGGTGATGCTGTGAGCCCTCTGTTTTGTGTTATTACGATGAGCACAGGGGTGCTCTTTACCACATGGCTGGAGCAATGGATAAGAAATTGGTCGCTTGGAAGCGATTGGATGGTTATTTACCTCATTGTCTTTGTGGCCCTTGAGAGCGCTGGCAAATACGTGAAAAGAAACGAGACAAAGGCTGAAATTATTATCGAAGCCATCGGACACCACGAGACAATGCTAGGCCTGCCGCACGTCGCTGATGCTAGCGGTGCACACTGAAACCATAAAAAAAAACAAAAAAAACACACGATGTGCTCGCCTGTCCGTTTTGTTTTTGCGCGAGACCAAGGATGGCGGTGTGCCCTTTTCGTTTGTTGGGGGTGCTCGTGGGGGCCTCCGCGACAGACATCACAAGGGCGTGGCGACGAAAGATGCTTGCATCGCACCCCGACAAAAATGGTGGGAGCGAAGAATCAGTCATTCACAGCAAAGCTCTAAACGACGCCAAGGAGCGCGCTCTCGCCTTGGTTGAGCTCTATAAAAGACCTTCCATGGCTGATACCATGCGGCATATGCAACAGCAGGAAGAATATCGCCGCAGGCGAGAGCAGGATGAATTAATGAAAAAAAGGGAAGAAGCCGCTCGTAAGAAAAGAGAAGAGGCTGAACTCAAGCTCAAGCTCAAGCTCCAACTCAAGGAAGAGCTCAGGCTTAAGCGCGAGGAAGAGCTTCGACTCAAGCACGAATACGCCCAAAGGCAAGAACAAGTACAACGGCTCAAACTACAGCAAGTAGAAGAGCTCAGGCAAAAGCAAGCGGAAGAGCTCAGGCAAAAGCAAGCGGAAGAGCTCAGGCAAAAGCAAGCGGAAGAGCTCAGGCTCAAGCAAGCGGAAGAGCTCAGGCAAAAGCAAGCGGAAGAGCTCAGGCTCAAGCAAGCGGAAGAGCTTAGGATCAAGCAAGCGGAGGAGCTCAGGCTCAAGCAAGCGGAGGAGCTCAGGATCAAGCAAGCAGAAGAGCTTAGGTTCAAGCAAGCGGAAGAGCTCAAGCAAAAGCAAGAAGAAGAGCTCAGGCAAAAGCAAGCGCAACAGGTCAAGCAAGCAGACGAGCTCAAGCAAAAGCAAGAAAAGACAATGAAACTAAAGCAAGGCTTCAAGTTGAAGCGAGAGCAAAACGAGCGTAAAAGGCAACAATGTGAAGATGCCCGCAAGCTGCGCCTCATTGAAGACGACAGGAAACGCGCAGAAGCAAGACAGGCCGCTACTTATGCTAGGTCAAATGATCGTCCCGCCAAACAAGCGACAGAATCCAAGGAAGAAACGGATAAAAAAAATCGTGAAAGTGAGTGCGTGCAGGAGTTCCTCGCACACGCCAGGGGCAACGAAGGTGGCTTGGACAGGCTCAAGGGCGTTTGCTACAGCATACTCGAGGCCAACTGTGTGCCTAGGGAACGTCTGGAGAGCTTGCTCAACGACGCTTCTCTATACACCGACGGCTGGACAAGGTGCATTAAGCGGTGCAAGTTCCAAGCATAAAAAATGATATCGCAAAATATTAGGGCTTATTCTAGAGATCCGGCGAGACTTTTCGCTGATCAAACGCTCGCTGGCTCTTCACGACAGCTGCAGCCGGTGACATACCGCAATGTGACATTAAACGCTGTTTGCTATCATGAAACGCGCGTAAACTGGCATACCGGCGAACTTTTTTGCTACGCAGATGCAGACGATGCTATGAATGGTGTGCCCCTATTGCAGTCTGTTTTTTGCTTGGCCACAGAGCCGCGTTCACAGGATGAGTATGTGCGCGAAACATTTGAATTTATGCAAAGGGGCCATTCGATGCTCGAACCACAGTGCAATTGCCGTGTTGCTCGCCATGTGGAGCTTGGCGTCACTCGGACCTCTGGAAATTGCATGCTGCCTAAAAATAGAGAGAGAAGAAGCTTTGGTGAAATCGCAAGAGAGCTTTGCATCCAAGAGCTCGAAATGTCTTTGTTGGACGCGCTGGTTCGCTTGGCGGGCATGGTTGTGACAGACGACCATTTTCTACACTCGCCGCTGTGCTGTGTTCCACCTTTTATCGTGGACGTTGACGACGTGGCAAATGCTGCTAAAATGCTGGCACCGTTTCCTTATCAGCTTCATGGAGACGCCTTCAACGTCCTCTTGAAAAAAAGACAAGACCTCTTGCTGGTTTCGTCGCTCGTGTTTTCAAAAACTGGAGCGCCGCCGGTTAGCAGTGACTTGAGAGAGATGTGGCATCAGGCTATGCAAAAAGACAACATTGGCAGCTTGGAGCATTCGCTTAAAGCAGTCGGTCAAATCCCAACGAAAATGATGCCTGTCAGGTTCATACCGCGAAAGCGCCCCGCTCCTCCGCCCAAAAAGAATTCAAAGTGGCGCTCGCTGGTACTTAAAAAACAGTGACAAAGAAATAAATTCGACGATAAGGGTTCACGCTATATATAAATAAAAGGTACGCGTGTCAAAAATCAAATGTCTTCTCGCGCTAAACCCTCGCCTTTTCGATCCTATGTTGCAAACACGAGCGGCCATTTAGATGCAAATGAGCTGTTGCATGATGATCTGCCCATGTTCTCAAATGAAGCTGCAAATTTGCTTCCCTTCACTCACTCGCCGGCGCATTCCCTACATTCGTTAGCCGGTTCCGCGCCTCATCATGATCTTTTGCCTCATGATGACTTTTTGCCTCATGATGACTTTGTGCCTCGCGGAAACTCTTCTTTGTCGCGCGGAAACTCTTTCTTGTCGCGCGGAAACTCTTCTTTGTCGCGCGGAAACTCTTTCTTGTCGCGCGGAAACTCTTCTTTGTCGCGCCAGGGCTCTTTGGCGTCACACCAGGGCTCTTTGGCGTCACACCAGGGCTCTTTGGCGTCGCGCCAAGGCTCTATGACGTCGCGCCAAGGCTCATTGTCGTCGCATGCAGCCACTTTTATGCCCCGCGAAAGCTCTTTGGCATCACACGGAAGCTCGTCGCACTCTGCCAGTTTTATGCAGCACCATCCCGGTGTGAAATACTACACTGAGAATTCGTCTTTTTCTTCACCAGAATTTAGCTCCAACGACTACGAAACGTGGGCCCCACACGATCCTAATCACACAATGGCCTATGACGAATTTATGAGATCGAATCCTTTTATTCCACAAAACTCAACACCAGAAACTCATCACGACACTGATGCAGCACACAAGCAGCTTGAAAGAATGGAGAGCAGACTTCGAAGGGGCGCGCAGGAGCTAACCGCTTCTTGGGCTCATGGCCATATTGCTGATAGTGCTTCAAAGGAAAAGCGCCAGCGGCGTCTTCGAGATGAGATTGAAGCCCTCAGAGACGAGATAGGCATACACAGCAAGAAGGCTAAGTTTTAAGCTTGTTTTGGCTTCTTGACAAAAATGCCAACTTAAGCTCATGGGCTACGCTGATAATAACTTTCCGGCTTAATAAGCCTTTGGGCCTGGGGTTATTGTTCTTATATAAATTCATTTGAACTTTGCTAGTAGTCAAAAAATGAAAACGGCTTATCACGGACTATACATTGGCCGAACTAAAAACTTTATAGCGTTTCTCGTTGGGGCCAAATTGTGTGGCTTGTGTGCTGCTGCTGTACTTATTCATGATTACGTCTCAAAACGTGGAGTTATACGTGCCGACAATGCTCCATACGACCCGGATTTCAAAACATTTCAACAAGGCTTTCAACAAAAACCAAAGCGAAAGCCGTAAAAACGTTTATTTGTCGAGCAAGAGCAAGAAGCCTAATTTTTAAGCTTGTTTGTCTTCTGAATCTTAAAAAAAAGCTCCAACGCCAGCTTGTCGAGCACGTTTTTCAGAATGTGAGCCGGGACCCGATGGCGGGAGCACACGGAACAGGGTATCACGCTGCGTGTAGCCACATCCAGCAAATTAAAGGTTTGAACCGTGTTGCGCTGACGACACATGTAGCATGTAGCAGGTGGCCCCTGTCCTTGCGCCCGCTGCTTGCGTTCGCGACGTTTGCTTAGTTGCACATTGTGAAGGCACTGCTTTCCACACACGGTGGAAAACTCTCTGCCAGAACCGGTATAGTGAATGAAGGAACCACAGCACGAGCTTAAAACGAGCACGTCGGTGCCAATAATAGCGATTCGGCCCAACATGTCGAGAACCAACACGCTCCCCGGTCCACACTGCACACACATGTGCTCGTTTGTGTTGCAATCATGGCGTAGGAGCATTCCCTGCGCGTTGCCCTTTCGAATCACACACTGCACACAAATATGGAGCAGACGGCATTTAGCAATGCAGGTCGTGTCGCCGTGATATCTTGCGCTCAACGCCGTAAGCTGTTTGTTGACAACACATGCGGGCAGCTGATGCACGGATATGATTTGCGTAATATACCACATGAGCTCCAGCATCTTTTGAGGTACCATTGGATGCACCAGCTCAAAGATACTCTGCGTCGAGGCCGTGTGAATCAGGGGGAGGTACTGGTAGAGCGAATCAAAAACACCGGGCTGCAGCTTGCACAGCCTACGGGCGTGATCAATAGTGCGCAGCGTAAGCGTGTGCCCAATGATGATGCCCCGGTACGCCCGTGTGCATCGCTCAAAATACGAATGAGCCATGCGTTCCAGCTGCGGTAGTATCACCAGAATATTGTCCAGGCAGGATTCTTGCCCGGTCGCGCAAAACATTGTGTTGAGCTCGCCTCGAAAAATGTCGCAAATCGAGGAAACTGAGTTGCAAAAATGCTCAATCTTTTGACCTGCAAACAAAACTAAAACAATGAGCCCACATGTCAAAAAATAAGAATGATACTAAGCTCACCCGAGCGGTTGAGCGTGTGGCATATGCCCGGATGGTAATCGTAGATTGTGTTGCATAAATGCTCCATAATGCACAGCTTCGTGATGTAGCGAATTTTCTGCATGCACATGTGCATCACTCGAAAATCTTGCACTAAAACGCTTCGAAGAAAGCGAATGATGCTGACTCTGGCTCCAAACGCAATCGCCTTGAGACAGTTGGGATAAAGACCAAGCAGCGTTCCCTGAATGCAGCGCACCAACGTCTGCATTGCGCTCATGCTATCGCGTCGCCACTGCACCTCTCTTTGTGCACGCTTCGTGCGCCTGCGAAGAGGTGTGCACTGTCGCAGCAGCAGCAACACCTGCTGAAGCTCTGGTGTCGCATCCATGGTCGGATCCAGGATCCCCAGCGCATAGTGACTGATGTCTGGCAAGTTGTCATAGTGTGGCACATTATTTCGAGGTAGAACCAAATGTGAAAACGCGGCATCAACGCACGCAAATAAGTAGCGATCAATCTCCGCCTGCACATTGTTCTTGGCCCCATCGGAGCGTTGCAATGTGTGAAGGTAAACCAGCTGCGACTCAATGGCAGGCGTCTTGCACGATGAAAATAGAAATATTTTTTCCTGTTGTGTTTTTGGCGCCCCCTTCCCGACAATATCGCTGGTTGCTGGCATCACAGGTGGATGCCGCCAGCTCGCAAACAGTGGCATAACTATCCACTGTCGGCATTGCAGGAAGGGGTGAGCTGAAAATACACCCTGCTCTGACGAAGGCGCTTGATCCCCCCTTGCACAAACACAACATAGCGGTTCCGCTGATGCGAAACAATGGGAAGCGGCATCACATGGACCGGGGCCGAGGGTGCTGCAATGAGCATGGCGTCCAACGCGTACTCGCCAGGCTCACTGTGAATGTTACCAAAGCGTTGAATCACACCAGGGAAATCGGCCTTATCAAACATAACGTCGTAGTAAAGCTGCTGCGTTATGGCTCTGCAGCACAGCACGCACAGATGCGGCGTGTCAGGCCTTTCTTCGCTGGGAAGCAAAAACTCCACCGCCACAAAGGGTTGCTGCCTGTCGATAAACATACACTCGCATTGCTGCCCTCTAGCACAGCCGCGTTCCCCCCCATTTTGCACCTCACGCATATAAGATTCTTCGTAGGCACGGGTGACATATGGAATATGCGAGTTTTGCAGGTTTCCCCGCAGCGTTCCCCCAAACATGTCGCTGAGCATTTTCTTGTACGGAAGCCGTGAGAGCAGATTCTCAACAACAATCTCCATATTGTTGCTCTCATCATCCATCACGGTATCGGAACTCGATAGATGCTGCATCACCAAGTTTCGAATCTGACCATGCTTACTCGTCACCACAGACGCTTCCTTACCCTTAAGGCTGCTGCGAGGACCAAGCGGATTCACAGGCACGCTCAGAGGCTCGCTCTCCGCTAAAACTGGCACTTGCACTACAGCCGCCGCTTGCTGCTTTCGGCTAGGCGCCGCCGCTTTGACAGGCGCAATAGGCGCACTGCTTGGACGCCGATTTACGGTCCAATCGCACGGAAGTTCAACCCCCTGCATATATCCCGTTGCAACCCGTGGGTATATATGAGAAGAAGGCACAAAGACGAATGCACCAGCTTGCGTTTGGTGATTTTTTTTTAGTTTTTTTATGGGCCAAAGGCAGTCATGCGCGCAGACGCAGCAGCAGGACCTCGAATACTATGTCATTCGCCTTACGCCGGTGCAAAGTGTCCTTCTATACGGCTACACCATGGCCAAGACCACACTCACTTGGCGTGATACCATCGCAAACGGGGTAATGCTAATGCTTGACTGCTGTTTTTTATTTGGTATGCTGATGTTTTTATTTGAAAACAAACAAGGGGATTAACATGCGCACGTGCTGCGAATGCGGCATCGACACGGCCAAGCTCTGTCGGATGCAGCCAGACATTCGGCAATGGTTGAGCGCGGGCAAGGCCGATCTGACGGACAGCGTTCACATGGGACCGTGGAAGCCAGATGTGTTTGTGGACCTAGGGTGCTGCATAGGGGATCTCGTGATTCACAGGCAGTGCCTCGGCCCACAGCTTCTCATCAATAGGGGCGTGACCTTTACCGTTCTTAAGGAAAGGTACGGCTTAACCCCAGAACTCATGGCTATGCTCCGCTACAGCAACAGCGAATGGGCCGAATTGAAGGTTCCAAGCGCATACTGGCAAGAGCTCACTGATGAACAGTGGATTCGCATATTCGGAGCGACACACAATCGCTGTGACATCATAGAGACGGCAAAGCGTCAAGAAAAGTAGCTTCACTTTCACAAGCATAAGCCAGAGGCCGAGCAGGAACGCAAGATTCACAAGCATAAGCCAGAGGGATTAGGCTCTATACGAAGCGAGCCGCGGGAGCATCTCCAGCACGATGCACACGGCTGAACCGAGCAGGAACGCAAGATTCACAAGCAGCAGCGATGGAAGCATAAGCCCAATCCAGGTGGCCGAGGTCGCACTTGAAATAATAAACTCGCTTGACAGCTCAGAGAGCTGCTTAATGCTTCCTTCATACAGAAAGGCGCTGTAGCCTGCTTGCCCGACAAGGGTCAGCATCCACGCAAATTGCACGCTGTTGCACGCTGCTGTGAGGAAAAAGAGAGTCGGACGAATCATAGTGCGCCACCACGATTGCATGCCAGATGTCTCGGGCGTGTGATTGATGGCAATTACGCAAATAATGGATCCGGCCATAGGCAGCCACGCGCCCATGGACAGGAAAATGAGAATGGACGGGAAAAGCACGAAAATGCAAAGGAGAAGAATCTGGCTGTTCACAATGACTTCCAAAAAATTGACGCCCAAAAAGTACCACGCGAACAAAAAGGGCAGCACCAGGAAGAAAAACTTGAAGAAAACGGCTGCGCTGCCAGAAGACTGCCGCCATTCTACCATCGCGTCCTGCTTCGGATTCACCCAAGGCTTTTGAAAGGTTCCCACAAATGTCTCCGACGCCTGCTCCTGCCATTCAAAATCAAGATGCACCTGCGCCCCCTGCGTCACAATGAGCGCATCGAGACCCACCCTGCCCGTCGAGGGCTCAATGTCAATGGCGCGCGTCGGCAGCTGAAACGTGAGGATGCCCTTGTTGGCCGCACACATGGCCCCAATTCGCGCCAAATAGTCGGCATTGGTAAAGGTGTGCTGAAAATGAAGGCACCACCCGCTGACGCCAAACAGATTGCAAAACTGGCTCAGAGGGCCGTTATTGTTGTGGTCACGCACAACAGTCGACGCGGGGTAGTCGAGACCACTCTCCACATTGTTCTCATCGTCCAGCACAATCCGATAGGCTTCCAGGTTCTGGCACGCCATACCAACAGGTGGCGTAATCGTGACATTGACACTATAGAACTGGGAAGGCGCCGGTACGATGGAATGCTGCACATCCACTCCAGACGGCGGCTGCACCGCAAACAGCCTGGACGCGTAGCACGCGTACGCCGACGCATTTGCAGTAGAGCTCTGACAGTTGAGGGCGGTCTTTCCGACGTTGGCCTGCGCGATCGAGCCCACCAGCCTGATGGCGGCAAGCGACATCGAACGCGGCCACTCAAAATGGTTGTCTCGCATACGCTTGGCGACGTCGCTCGTCACATCCACGTTCGGAAAAGGCGTGTTGCCCACTTGCGTGAAAGAATAGTTGTTCACAAGCGAATTGTCAATCCAGCTCGTCATGCGCGGCTGAATCGATATTTCGTCGTTGGCGAACCACAAGAACGTGTAGAGCATATAAAAAAAGATTAGAGTGAGGGGAAGGTAGGAACGTTGCGATTTCTCGTCGTGAAAGAAGAAAAGGCTGGGGCTAAACATGGTCGCCCAAACGTCTTCTCTCGAAGTCAGGGCGTAGGCGACAAGTCCCTCTAGCGCCAGCGCCGAGGCAAATACAATATGCGAAATAGTGGGCCATAACAGCACGTGAATTATAATCGACACAACAAAGGCAACCTTAATTAGTAGGTTGGAAGCGTTTCCCATCTTGCTAAAACATTCGGCGGCCTTGCTGTTTATATACACAAAGGACATAGCAAGGGCTTGCTTAAAAAAAAAGGGTAGATTATGCCTTTAGCACTCTGGCTTTTGTTGCTAGTCGCACCGTCGCTCCAGGCAAGGCGCATCGCGCTTACCGATAGTGATACGCCTACACCTTTGCTGTCCACGGGCGCTAACAATGTCCCCGTCCTCTGGGGTGGCTCCAATATGATTCGATGGCTCCATGAGTCGCAGACCGTCGAAATAGGAGCACGCGGCATTAGGTTTGTCGATTCACTGTGCACAGCAGCCCGAACACCAACGGAGCCGTGCGAAAGCACCCATTTGGCCCTGTGCGAGACCGTCAGTGGCTTGCTCTTTCCGTCTGCCATAGGCGATGGCATTATGGTGACGGGCATGGTAAACCCAAAACTTAACAGCAGCGCCAGTCAGCAGTATGCTGACGCGGCTAGCACCTCTTGCGATAGCACCTTTGATGGCAGTGGCACGGGTCGCACCGTCGTGATGACCATGCCAGTTTATACGGCTAGCGCGTGCGACGTCATGCAGGGCCACTTGGTGACAATTTTTAGTGCCGGTAGGGTGATGGTCGTCCCGCAAACCTTTGGTCCCATGGCCTACACCGTGGTGCTGCTCGCAACACTCATCTGCATCTATGGCGCATCGGCGACGGCGGAAACGTGGAGCCTGGTGATTTGTGCCGCAGGCACTTTGACATGCTGCTTGGTATACGCCGTCTCTGGCATCCCCTTTCTAACAATCGAAGATGAAACTCACTTTTGGTTCTCGGTCGTCAGCACGGTCCTTGCCTTGTGTTTTAGATCGCCAGACGCTTGCCTGTGCATGCTCGGTACAATCGCCAATACACTATACCGCAGCCCGGAAACACCGTACGCGGCTATCTTCGTTACCGCTCTCGCTGTGCGCGCATGGCAAAAAATTCGCTCCGCCGCCTCCACGAAAAACTCCAGCGTGTGGACCTCCTTGGACCTTTTATTCACAGTCACCTACCTATGCTTGACGGCCGAGATAGGTCTGGTCCCGCAATTCGCCGATAGAGAAGACTGGCCGATCTATGGTGGCGTCGGCGCCTTCGCCGCGTTTTTGATCGCAAGACACGCTTAGTTTAGCCAAAGCTTCAAGCCAAAGCTTCAAGCCAAAGCTTCAAGCCAAAGCTTCAAGCCAAAGCTTCTCGCTAAATCACAGCCAATTTGGCGGCGGCGGCCCAAGCAGCATGGCTGTCACAGGCGTCCACACGCCTTAAATATAAATAAAAAACATGTGAAAGAATAAACAAATGCACCCATGCTATGCTGTCTATGTCTTTGTCTGCTGCTGTCAGCCCGCCCTGTTTGTGCTGTCACAATCTCTCGAACGCCATGTAGTCGTCCCTTGCCTTCAGGATATGCGTTTGGATAGCACAGTGTGTCTGTGCTGCATCTTAACAAGCTGCTTTGCTGTGCTGTACATTCTCACGCTTCGCTCTAATGATGACTATTGCTTTTTGCAACACGATGACGACGATAGCGCACAGACCATGATCGAAAACGGCGGTGCCACCGTAGGCGTGCAGACACTAGAGCTTGGTCGTCACACCTTTTGGGCTTTTTTTTGTATGCACGCAAGCATCATTTCCATGCTAAGCTGCAGTGCCGTTGATACGGATCATCTTCACATTCTTGTGGCCGCTCGCATCGCTTCTGCATGGACATTGTGTCGAACAGGTCGCAGCCTCAGGGGTCGAGCCCCGTTGGTCATCGGGTTCGTGTTCTACGCGTTTTGGGCCTATAGCTGTCGAACGCGTGCCTTAATCCTGTGCCAAGTCATACTCGACGCCTTGCTGTTTTTGGGACATAGGTGGGACTTGCACCCAAACGCGCTTGTCGTGCTCAATTGCCGTCTCTTTTTCGTGGCGTGCGTATGCTCTACTCTTATGGCCGCGGCCTTCCTGCTTTAAATGCACTCTGGGCCCGCTCGGCCTGGCTAGGGGCTTCAAGTGACCACCCCCCTTGCCAACATATTGCACCCCCCTCCCTCAGGAAATTAGTTTCTGGTCACGCCTAGGCATGTCTATAGGCCCGTACGGAATAGCCAGGGACTTCAAGTGACCACCCCCCTTGCCAACATATTGCAC